>RRZU012105269.1_pt1 | contig 10050 bp, 10 predicted proteins | sample 2165561 | NCBI WGS metagenome assembly RRZU01 (sample SAMN10456909, study PRJNA506462) | wastewater metagenome | isolation source: wastewater sludge | place: USA: Moscow, Idaho
ACGAAAACATTTGTAGGCGGCAACTGCACAGTCTCTTTAATGCTGATGGGCCTAGGCGGTTTATTCCAAAACAATTTGGTGGAATGGGCAACCTCAATGACCTATCAAGCTGCATCGGGTGCAGGCGCGCAAAACATGCGTGAACTGATCTCCGGCATGGGTTATTTATATAACAACACTAAAGATTTGCTGGATGATCCGCGTTCTCCAATTTTAGACATCGACTCTAAAATTGCGCAATTGCAGCGTGGCGAAGGTTTCCCTTCCGCAAACTTTGGCGTGCCTTTAGCTGGATCTCTCATTCCGTACATCGACAAGCAGCTGGAAAGCGGCCAGTCGAAAGAAGAATGGAAAGGCCAGGTTGAAACCAACAAGATTCTTGGCAATCAGCAGATCGTGCCTATTGATGGCCACTGCGTGCGTATCGGCGCAATGCGCTGCCATTCGCAAGCCCTGACTTTAAAGCTGAAAAAAGACGTTCCGCTGGATGAAATCGAAGATATGTTACGCAGCGCGAACCAGTGGGCAAAAGTGGTTCCAAATACCCGTGAAGCATCCATGACGGATCTGACGCCAGTTGCAGTCACAGGCACCTTGTCTGTTCCAGTGGGCCGCCTGCGCAAGCTGAACATGGGTAAAGAGTATCTGGGCGCCTTCACCGTCGGCGACCAATTGCTTTGGGGCGCGGCTGAACCGCTGCGCCGCATGCTGCGCATTTTAATCGACTATAAGAATGCCTGATTTTACATGATGAGCATCATGTACCTAATCTGAAAATATAAAAAGCCGATCTCAATTGATCGGCTTTTTTGTGTAGCAGTCTTGTAATTATTTTACAATTCTTCAACATGCCGTTACTCTATCATTTTCGCTATGCGGCATCGCCTGAGCTAAAGATTAAGATGAATGTATATAACAAATTAAAGATCGCCATTTTAGCCATAATTGCATCGCAGAACATTCATGCGATGACACTTGACCCGATTCAAATTCAGTCGGCACCTGGGGAACTTCTGTATGCGGAAATCAATTTCCGCAATGCGGATCCGGACGCGTCTATTCGCGCCGACTTAGCGTCTGCCGAAGACTTAATTGCAATGGGCGCCGGGCATCAGCCTCCGGGCCATTTGAATTTCTTTACCCGCAAAGACAGTTCTGGTTCGGGCGTGATTACCATTACATCGTCGCGGCCGCTGACCGATGCTGAACTGAATATTATTGTCAAAATCAGTGAAGGCAATTCTTCACGGCTGCAGCATATCAAAACACCGCTTAAGCGCAGCATGCCAATCAGCCAGCAAATGAATGCCGCGCGCAACGAACGCACCCTTGCACCGGTAATCATCAGCAATGAGCGCGACATTGCGCTGAATTTGCCTGTCAGCGCCCAATATGCCGCGCTTAAGCCGAATGCCGCTGGCAAACCCAAAGAAACCCTTCTTTCTTTAAATTCATCGCTGCCGCCGAGCATGGATAAAAATAGCGCTTCAGCGCCGTTTTCTGCACCCTCGATAAGCGCTGCACCTGCGCCGCAGCCAGCCGTATCCGCTGAAGCCGCGCCTGCAGCCTTGGCGTCAAATAATGCCAATGTGCATGCAGCACAGCAAGGCAAAGCTATGCAAAAGCAAGTCTCCAATGACCCGCTGGTTCAAAAATATGCGGCGGAACAGCAGGCTGCACAACTCAAAGCTCCTGCAACAGCGGTAAAAAGCCCGCAAGACGCTGCACATGCGCCGTCCGTAAAACCAGCACCGCAACCTGCTGCGCAAAAATATGTAGTTCAATCGAATGAGTCCCTCTGGGGCATTGCTTCACGTATCGCATCCACTGAAAACCGTCCTGTGGGCGACGTGATGAAGCAAATTAAAGCCAACAATGCACATGCGTTCATTCAGGGTGATTCCAACCGGCTGAAACGAGGCGCAGCTTTGAATTTGAATGGAGCTGCCCTTTCAAAGGAACGTCAGAAAATTTCCGCAGCCGCGCTGAAACAGATGCCGTCCACGCAATCCGGCAAGACCAAATACCGCCTGAATGAAGCGGAAATGAGCCTGGTAGCGGAGAAAACCCAAGATTCGGCGCATGCTTCTGCAAATAAAAGCACAGAAAAAAATCAAACTTCGAACGAGTTATCATTAAAAGTTATGACATCTCGTGAAAAAACCGTTAAATTACAGAGAAACGTAACCCAATTAGAATTGGCGCTAAATCAAAAGGATCATAGAATTCAATTATTAAACACTCGTCTTGCGCAGCTTGAGCAACAGCTGAAAGCACGCCAGGCAGAGAAAAAGCCAATCAACTAAAAAGTTACATATGATGATTTAAAAGGATGAGCGCACTTTCTCTGCGCCCTATCCCCAAGGGGTAATAACATGCTGTATGTGATTCCATTTGTGATCTTGCTGATCGTTTTGGTGGTATTAAAAAAACGTCAAGACGCACAGGGTTCTGAAAAATCCACTGCAACCACGGCAACACAAAAAAGCAAGGCGAAAAAAGCCAGCTCATCAGCGAAAGTTGCCCCAAATAAGACACAAGCTGTTCAAGATTCAGTAGTCGAAAAAAAGCAGACTACGCCGCTGTCTGCGGAAACCCGCAATAAAATTGAAAGCTTGATTCAAGAGCGCAATTTCTTCTCTGCAGAAGCGCAAATTAATCAGGTGCTGAAAAGAGACAACTCACAGCATGAGCTGTATTTGTATCTTTTGGATATTCATATTCTGCAAAAAGATGAATTCGCCATCAGCCAGCTGCTCAATCATGTGCGCTCATTAGAGCTGGATGATATTTTAGCGCAGGCGGAAGCGAAAAAAGCCGAATTTGACAAATCACAGCATAAGTCGGATGAAGCGATTGCCTTTGTCAGCCCAACGATTAATCCAGAACCTGCCGCTGCAGCGCCAAAAGCGCAAAATACTGCTGATTTTGATGCATTAATGGCTGGATCTGCCGCACCTGCTGAACCTAAAGCAGATCTCGCTTTTGAACAGCTTGAGCCACCAACAGCGCCAAAGCCAGTGCAGCAGGCCGCTGAAGAGATTCAACCCTTAGAGTTTAATCTCTCTTTTGATAGCGCGCCTAAGGCCGCAACTCCGGCGCAAGAGCCTGCGCCATCTATCGATTTTGGCTCTTTCTCTTTAGAAGAGGCGGCGCCTGCGGCCAAAGCTAAACCGGAAGCGCCTGCCCAAGAAGAAATTCAACCTCTAGATTTCTCCTTAAATTTAGCGCCTGCAGCCAAAACTGAACCGGAAGCGCCTGCTCAAGCAGAAATTCAGCCTTTAGATTTCTCATTCTCCGTGGATGCGCCGCAGCCGGTCGAAAAGCCTGAAAACGCATCGCCGCTGAGTTTTGACCTGAATTCATTGGATGCAGCAGCTGCAGAAACACCTGTTGTTGCAAAGCCTGCACAGACAGGTGTGAATTTTGATATCAGCAGCGTCAGCTCTCCATCAGCAGCGCCTGCTGACAGCAGCGACCCGCTGATTCAATCCTTCCCAGCATTGGCTGAAAGCAATGACATTGAGGTTAATCTTGAACTTGCCCAGCAATATATCAAACTCGGCGCTTGCGATGCTGCCCGTGAACTGCTGGCAGAAAAAGAAACCGAATATTCAACTGAGCAGCGCCAGCAGGCAGATCTGTTACTGAATCAAATCGCATCTTAACCCGATTCGATTTAAACTAAAGCAGTCATCCTTGACTGCTTTTTTTATGATGAAAAAAATAGCCTTGATCTACATGGGCGGCACCTTTGGCTGTATTGGTGAACCGCTAAGCCCAATGCCTGCGGAGCAGTTTATCCCCAAGCTGCAGCATATTCTGCCTCTGCATCTTGAAATTGACTGCTTTACTGCGCCCGTTATACGGGACAGCAGCGCGTGCATTGCCAGTGACTGGCTGCAGCTGCTGGAACAGATTCAGCACTTACAGCTGCAGCAGTATCAGCATTTTGTGATTATTCATGGCACAGATACCCTAAGCTACGCCAGCGCCGTTTTATCCCGCTTTATGGGCCAATCAGCGCATGTCGTGCTGACCGGCAGCCAATACCCGCTGCTGAATGCCCAAGGGACTGACAGCCGTGAATTTACGGATGCGATTGATAACCTGAACTTTGCACTGGACTCTGCAGTGCAAGCGCCGGCTGGCGTCTACTTAGCGTTTCATCATCAATTGATTCATGCATCAACTTCCTTAAAAATGCATACCACGGCCCTCAACGCTTTTGCAGGCTCAACAGAAGACAATGAATGCCATGCCGATTGGCAACCGCTGGCAGTGCATGAACCGCTGATAAAAAAAGCGCGCCATTTTAACTGCATGAGCCTGATGATGCAGCCCATAGCGCCTGAACTGCTCTTTGCCAATCTGCAGGCAATTGCCTCCAAACCGCCGCATGTCCTTATTTTGCAAGGCTTTGGCACAGGCAACATTGCCGTCAGCCCAGACATCATCGCGCTATTGCAAGCGCTGAGGCAGCAAGGATGCGCAGTCATTGTCACCACACAAGTGCCCTTTGGCGGAATAGATCAGCGCTATGCCGTCAGCCAATGGATTACTGACGCCAAAATTTTAATCAGCAATTGCAGCAGCCATGCAGATCTTTATGCAAAAGCGTTAAAAATGTATTTACAATACGATGCTGTAGACCAATGGCTTGCGCATTGGCAGAACTGAACAACACACTGAGGTAAATATGCAGCGTTTTGCAATTGGTATAGAATTTTGCGGCGTACATTACAGAGGCTGGCAAACTCAGCAGCCGGGCGTGCCCAGTGTGCAAGAAACACTTGAAAACATCCTCAGCCAAATCGCAAATGAACCCATTGCCATACATGGCGCTGGACGTACTGATGCGGGCGTGCATGCCACTAATATGGTCGCCCATTTTGATACCGAAGCCATCCGCCCTCTTCGGGGCTGGATGATGGGCGCCAACAGCATCCTGCCAAAAGACATTTCCATTCAATGGATTAAGGAAATGGAGTCAGACTTCCATGCGCGCTTTAAGGCGCAGGCGCGGCGTTACCGCTATGTGGTCTACAACAATCCGCAGCGGCCAGCTTTATTGCATAAACAGGTGACGCACGTGTATGCCCCGCTGGATGTAGATAAAATGATTCAGGCAGCGAAAAAGTTTGAAGGCACGCATAATTTTGAAAGCTTCCGCGCTGCCGCCTGCCAATCCAATCAGCCGGTGCGCCATGTTAGCCACTGCCGTTTAATCCGCCACGGCTGCTATTTGGTTTTGGACATTCAGGCAGACGGCTTTTTGCATCATATGGTGCGCAATATCATGGGATGCCTGCTGGAAATTGGTCAGGGCATGTATGAAGTTGACCATATTGACGAAATTTTTGCAGCAAAAGACCGTAAAGCCGCCGGCGTGACAGCAGCGCCGGATGGGCTGTATTTCATTCATGCCGATTACCCGGAACAGTTTGAGCTGCCGAAAGCGCCACTGGGGCCGCATTGGCTGAATATACCCGAGTAAAAAATCCCTCCCTGCCTCCCTTTCATAAAGGGAGGAGCAATCCCCCATCTTAAAACTTGGGTTTAGAAAAGCCCCATTTTTTAAATAAGAGGAACTCCCCTCCTTTGTTAAAGGAGGGGTTGGGGGGATTTTATCGAAGAACAACCTTAACGCTGCTTGCGCTTACGATATTCCACTGGAGTTTCATTGGTCCAGCGCTTAAAGGCGCGGTAGAAAGTGCTGGGCTCAGAGAATCCGGTTAAATATACAATCCGCTCTACACTTTCAGCAGTATTGGCCAAAAGTTTTTTCGCCAAACGGCAGCGGTAGTCAGACAGAATCTGCTGAAAACTGGTATTTGCTTCAGACAGTTGAGTGCGCAAGCGCCGCGGCGTAATATTCAGCTGGGCAGCCACAGTTTCCAGCGTGGTTTCTCCGCTTTCCAGCGTTGAACCAATCGCGCGGCGGACCTCTCCAACCAAATCATAACGCGCCAACTCCTGCAGCTTTTCAATTGCCAGCTGTTCGTGCAGCTGCAGCAATTCAGGCTCGGCCTGCCATAATGGATAATCCAAAATCGCTGGATCAAAGTAAAGGCGGGTTTCTTTTTGCCCCAAGCTCACTGGACATTCATACACCCGGAAATATTCATCATCCGGCGCGCCTTGACTGAAGTTAAAGTCAATATAAATCGGCTGAAAGCGCCCTTCCGTAATAAATTTAAAAAACCGCAGCACACCGGACATTGCGCATTCGGAAAAGTGGCGGTTGACCAGATTTTCCGCCCAGGGCTGTACGCCGTTGGTCAGATAGCAGCGGTCATCTTCAATCACTAATTTAGCATGGAATGCATCGCTGATCAGACGCTGATAAGCCAAAGCGCGCTTTAGGCCTTCACCGAAATTTTCAGATGAAATAAACAGATGCTCAATCACCTGGCCGCGGTAAAGCGGCAAATGTTCTCCCAAATGCAGGCCAATGTCTGAATCCTTGCTGACTTCTTCAGCAGCGACCCAAAAAGCATATTGCGCATTTAAAGGCGTGCGGTCATTGGCTTCCACCTGCCCTAAAGCCACACCTGCTTTTGTTAATATTTCTTCTGTTGGCAAACCGGCTCGACGAATCGCCTGGTAACCCAATCGCAGTACTACGGATGCATCGGTTAGCTGACCCACTCAAAAACCTTCCTTGTATGTACTTCATTTATACCTAAAAAGATTCAAATTAGATTAACTGTGATTGACCAAACTGACAACATGCTGGAATGCTTTTTTGAAGAAAAATTTTAACCGCAGTGTTCGCCTATTTAAATGGCAGATGATTATTCTGACGCCCATTTCATCTTGTTTTTAGCAAAAAAATTGACTATAATTTGCGCCTTTCCAATTTATTCATTCAGGTAGGCTATGGCCAATAAAGAGGAACTCATCGAGTTCGAAGGCGTTGTCACCGAGACGCTTCCTAATACTATGTTCCGTGTACGTTTAGAAAACGGTCATGAAGTGATTGCCCACATCTCTGGCAAAATGCGTAAACACTATATCCGCATTTTGACTGGCGACAGTGTAAAAGTTGAAATGACACCTTATGACTTGACTAAGGGTCGTATCACTTACCGTGCGCGTTAAGTTTTAGCGAAAGCGGAAAAGCCACTGCATCAGTGGCTTTTTTTTATCGCCGCATTTTTAATTCAATACAGCGTATTGGTTTTACAGCCTATCGCCGCGCATTCGCGCAGCCGTTCGCGCAGCCAGTTATTGCGCTCTTGAGTCGTGTTCAGCCTGCACTGCACATCAATTCCTGTGTCTGTTGTACACTGCGCATCCCTTTCGCTGATCCATGCCAGCTGTGATTTTTTCAGAATTTTTTTCTGACTTTCCGACAGCTTGCCCCGCAAAGCCTGATAGTTTTTATTCAGCTCCGCATCTGCGCTCGCATACAGCTTATTGGTACAATACACATCATCATAAGTGTTTCTCGCCTGCTCGCAGTTATCCGCAAATGCCGCGCCAGTTATCCACAAGCTGCCCAGCAGCAAAGCTATTCTTTTCATGTTCTGCATCCTCTATTTCTTATTATTGCAGCCCGCTTAAAAATATGACGGACGCGTCCTGCATATTTTTAAGCGAATACACCCTGCAGAAAATTAAAAAGTGTTAACTTCACACCATAATGAGGCTAACGCCCTCTGATTGAAAGCAGGCATATGGCCTCAGGTCAGCCATATCGCCGGCAATCGTCTGAATTACCGTGTATCAAATCACAACACTAAAAGATCCAGCTTCTGCCTAAAATGAATTTATTTGCTGGAGCAATCTTATGAAACTTCAGTTATCTTTTCTGCTGCTGACAGTACTGTCCGCGCTTTATGGATGCATGTCCAGCCCAACGATGAATGCCTCACAGCGTGAAGCCTATCTGCAGCAGTTCATTGGCTTAAGCAGTGACCAAATCCGCAGCCAGCTGGATTTAAGCCGTATCGGCTATCAGCAGGCCGGCGCTCCCGTTCTCAGCGGAAATACCTTAACCTATAGCGCTGCGCGCGCTGTCAGCATTCCAGTGCCTATGGCGCAAAACCCGGCCATGGGCCTAGGCGCCGGTTCCGCAGTCCCAATCCCGAGCACAGCCGCCGACCGCTATGATGTGAATTTAAGCTGCCAAATCCGTTTTCAGCTGAAACAGAATATCGCTCAAGCTGTTTATTTGACAGGGCGGACTTGTTAGTTCGCCGCGCTGCATAGAATCAATAAAATACTGAAAGTTGAGTTTTGCATTCATGGATTTTAGCGTGATCCAAATGGTCTGCATAAAAAACGCAGCCAAAAGGCTGCGTTTCTATAGTGCTCAGCAAGGCTTAGTCCAATGCAGCGACAACCGCTTGGCCCATTTCCACCGTACCTACTTTATTCATGCCTTCAGACATAATGTCTGCTGTACGCAGGCCTTGATCCAAGACATTGCCTACAGCATCTTCAATCGCTTTGGCAGCCGCTTCTGCACGGAAAGTATAGCGGAGCATCATCGCAACAGACAGAATCGTCGCTAATGGATTCGCTAGGTTTTGACCGGCGATATCCGGCGCTGAACCATGGCATGGCTCGTACATGCCTTTGCCGTTTTCATCCAAAGAAGCAGAAGGAAGCATGCCGATAGAACCTGTCAGCATGGCGGCTTCATCAGACAGAATATCGCCGAATAAGTTAGAGGTTACAATCACGTCAAACTGCTTCGGCGCGCGCACCAGTTGCATTGCCGCATTGTCGACATACATATGCGACAAGTTGATTTCAGGATATTGCGCCTCTTTCATTGCAGTTACGGTTTGTTTCCATAATTCAGTCACCTCAAGCACATTGGCTTTATCCACTGAGCAGACTTTGCCGCCGCGCAAATTGGCCATTTCAAAAGCGACTTTAGCGATACGCTTAATTTCAGACTCTGAATATACATCTGTGTTGAAACCTTGCTTTTCGCCATTCTCCAATTCGCGGATACCGCGAGGCTGGCCAAAGTAAATGCCGCCCGTCAATTCACGGACAATCAAAATATCCAGACCCGCAACAATTTCAGGCTTTAAACTGGAAGCATCAGCCAGCTGCGGATATAAAATTGCTGGACGCAAGTTTGCGAACAGATTCAATTCACTGCGCAATTTCAGCAAGCCGCGCTCTGGACGGATTGAGCGCTCAATCGCATCCCATTTTGGACCGCCCACGGCGCCCAGCAGAATCGCATCGGCTTTTTTCGCCTGTTCGGAAGTGACATCCGGGTACGGCGAACCATGCGCATCAATTGCGGCGCCGCCCAGCAAACCTTGCTCCCAAGTCAAATCCAAATTGAATTTCTCATTTACGCGGGCCAGCACCTGCTCTGCAGCTTTTACAATTTCAGGGCCAATGCCGTCGCCAGCTAAAATCAAGATTTGTTTTGACATGAGGGTTTCCATTTATAAGGTCAGTTTTTTAACCAACAAGTTTTTTTACAGTTTCTTTTCTACAAACTCGCCGAGTCCATTTAAGACATTGTACGGTTTGCAGAAACGTCGAATAGTTTTTTGTTCCTGCATCAAATCCACACATAAAGGATCTGGCGCTGAAACATTCAGCAAGCTGCCCCGCTGCTTGCTGCGGTTCCGATACATTTTAAAAACGTAGCGCTGGCTGGGATTGAACTGGTGAATCACATGCAGCTGTTCCGCTTTTTCCCTAGAAATTGGATAAAAACGGATCACGACTTCATGCTGTCCCGCCGGCACTGAAAGGTACAAAGCATTTGGCTCCTGCAGTGATTTGGCCCGCATACGCAAAATGCCGGACTTGATGGCAGATTTTTCCAAACGCTGATTTTCGGCATTCAAAATGCGAATTTGATCATAACGTTCAAACTCACAATCTTCCGTGCCTGCACAATAAATCTGCGCATGGCTTTTGGTGCCTTCTGTTTCTTTCACTTTGTTTAATTGTGCAGTATCTATACTCTGACATGCCGTTAATGCGGCAGCCAAAGCCCCGAGCAAAGCAAATCGTCCCAAAAGCTTATTCATGACCCGAATCCAACCTGACAAAATTTGGCAA
>RRZU012232791.1_pt1 | contig 10049 bp, 10 predicted proteins | sample 2165561 | NCBI WGS metagenome assembly RRZU01 (sample SAMN10456909, study PRJNA506462) | wastewater metagenome | isolation source: wastewater sludge | place: USA: Moscow, Idaho
CTTAAATCGCTAAACTCACTAACTTGTAGTTTTTTAAGCATTGGATTGAGATATTCGGATTCAATATACTTACAGTTTGGATCATCAGTTGCACAGAACCATAAATAGTACTCACCATCATTAAGGCGTAACTCATCTTCGAAATTCATGAAGTTTACAGAGTTATTCATAAGTTTTGGTGACATCATCTCTTGTGAATATACTACGTTTTTATTTTTTACATATCTGTAGCCCAGGACTCCAAGTAGCATTGATACTACAATGATGGAATACACTAAGGGCTTGTGTCGTTTTATCATAAACAACCCCCTGGCATGTATAATAACATCACTTTACTTAACACGCAACTATTTTTGTTAATTGAAGCTTACATGTTATAATAGTTGTGGTGATTATTTTGAGAGAAAACAAGTGGAAAAATTTAGCGATAACTGGAATTATTGTACTATCAATAATGTTTTTATTATTTTTTAATTATTACTATGTTTTTGTTTCTCCAAAAATGATTGAAGTAAAAGAAGTTAAAAATGTTGTGAGTTTGTTTGAGAGTAATCATAAAAAACAAGTTGACTTTAACAGTCGTTATTTTTCTGATAAAACGTATTATAGTGCAACTGATGACAATACGCTCTATCTTTTTGATGAAGAAGGAAAGTTAGTTTTAGAAACACCGTTAACAGATCTTGATCTAGATCGTATCGATACAATAGCAAGTGAGACTTTGTCAGAGTATAGTATCTCATTTGCGATGGTGGATAAGAAACTTGTCTATGTTATTGTTTCTGATAGTGTCGATATGTTTGTTGATGCAGAAAGCTTTGAAGTAGTATTAACATTTAGAAAGGGAGTTAAACATGACTGATTTCATTAATAGTGTATATTTCGATAAGATTAGATATGTTTTAAGTAAGATCCCTCAACTAGATTTAAGTAGCGATGAACTTATGCTTGTACTATCAATTTTAATTCTTCAAGAAGAAGGCCAAGTTGTAAGTGTAGAGTCGATTAAAAGACAAACAGGATTGGATATAAAGGAAATTGATAAAATCGTTACGATACTGGCGGGGAAGCGATACTTAGAAGTTGAAGTGGTTGATACCGCAGTTAACTTTTCAGTTGATAATATTTTCAAACTAAAGCCAGAAGTCAATCTTGATGTTTCTGATTTATTTAAGATCTTTGAAGAAGAGTTCTCGAGATTATTAAATCAGAGAGAATTAGTACGTTTAAATGAATGGATGAAAAAGTATAAGAGAGAAGAGATTATAGACGCCCTTCGGAGTGCTTCAATTATGGAGAAGCTCGACTTTAATTATATTAATAAAATATTGGAGAATAACCATGAGTCGAAGTGAAAGAATTTTAGATGTAATCGAAGAGATGTATCCTGATGCACAACCTGAATTAAACTTTGAAAGTTTATATGAGTTATGTATTGCGGTGATTCTTTCAGCCCAAACTACAGATGCCGCGGTTAATAATGTGACAAAAGAATTGTTTAAACGATATCCTGATGTTGAAACATTGGCTCAGGCAGATGTTAAGGAAGTAGAAACTTATTTAAAACGTATTGGTTTGTATCGCAATAAAGCGAAGAACATTGTCTTATTTGCAAAGCAAGTTATGAAGAACTTTGATGGCGAGATTCCTGATAATATGGAAGATCTGGTGACCTTAGCAGGGGTAGGACGTAAAACTGCTAATGTCGTCTTGTCAGAGTGGTTTCACATTCCGGCCATTGCGGTTGACACGCACGTAGAACGCGTCACCAAACGTCTTAAAATCGTGCGTGAACGATATAATGTCGTTCAAACGGAAGAACGTTTAATGAGGGCATTTCCTAAGGAACGATGGTCTCAAGCTCATTTATCAATAATATTATTTGGAAGATATCATTGCAAAGCAATGAATCCAGATTGTGGCCATTGCCCATTAACAGATGATTGCAAATACTACACGAAGCACCATAAACACAAATAATAAAAAAAGGCTAGAACTTAAGTTCTAGCCTTTACTATTTATGATCTTAACAATCGTAATCCATGATCGAGATAAGCTTGTCGACCATCTTTGCCACCTTCAGGTTTCTCAGGTTCTTCTTTTTGAAGTTCATAGAAACTGACTGTAAATGACATTGTTTTTAATTGTTCGTTTGTATATTCGAATCCTGTTATTGGAACGCCGTTGTAATGAACAAATGCAACTGTACCAACTAGTGCAGGATCAGTTGTCGGCGTAGGATCTACTGTTTTCCATAAGTTTGAATTTAGATCATATTTAGCGATAAATGTATTGATATCTTCCTTCGTATTGAACTGAGGGATTTGAACTAATTGATCCGTTGTAGGGTTTGTAACATCAACGCAAGTCTCAGGCCCTTCTTGAGAGTTGTTTGCGTAGTATCCACAGACCTTCACCGTTGATCCATTTGGAACACTTAATGTCTTAGTCGCTGTACTTGATTCACTTGTGATACTATCTACTTCTTTACCATCAACATAAACTGTTGCGTGATATTTAACAGGTCCAAAGATCCAAGATGGATCAAAGAGTCTCGTTCCTGTTGCGGATATTGCACCTAATGAAATATCATAACTTGCGCCTTTGACAGCACCATCATCAGGGTAGTCAGACCATTTGATCGTTAGAATCTTATCTTGACCATCAGCACTTAAATCTGCTGCGAAGCTATCAAGTTTCTCAATTGCGATTCCTGCGTTATCTAAATCAACTAAATTTAAGAATTTACGATTAATTAATCCAGAAGTAATGTACTGTTCATCCATATTTGGAACAGGGTTCGCATATGGGAAGGTACTTAAGACATGTGTGATGTCTGCGATACCGCTCGGTCTTTCAACAGACCCTGGGTTTTCTTTTCCTTCATGCACAGCATCGAGTAAGATGTTATTCATATAACCAAGAGGGTTAGAGTTGTACTTAACGTTCGTCCAGTATGTTTCCTTACCTGCTTCAGGTTTATCGTAACCCATCCACACAATACTTGTATAGTTACGTGATGAAGCCATCATCCATTGATCCTTACCAGCACCTACTGGAATTCCTAAGTGAACTGCGGTATCACCATAGTCTGTGGTACCAGTTTTAGCGTATACAGGATATGACTTACCAGCTAATACTTCCATACGGTTAATAATACCTGCATTAACGTTATAGTTTTCTAACTCAGAAACTAAGTACGTTGTCTCTTCTGAAATTACTTTAGTTTTTTCTACTTCAAATTCATCTTTAATCACTTTTCCATCACTTGTAACAACTTGATTTACTAAGTGAGGTTTAATGTAATAGCCACCATTCATCATCACTGCTTGGGCTCCAAAGAGTTCAAGAGGTGAGATTAGGAATGATGATCCTCCGATTGAATATTGTGTGTCATAGAGTTCCGGTGTTACTCTAGAGAAGTTTAATGATTCCTCCAAGTATTTCGCAACACGGTCTCGACCAATCTTATCTTCTACATCTAACAGAGCAAGGTAAGCTGGTGTGTTTAGTGACGATGCTACAGCATCTTTTAATCGAACTTCACCACGATATAAGCCATCAGCGTTTCCTAAGTACTTATCAGTACCGGCATATTGAACAGGTTTATCTTCAACAACATGAGATGTTGCCCAACCTAAGTGTTCAAATGCTAAGGCGTAAGATAGTAATGGTTTTGTAACAGACCCCGGTTGTTGGAACATGTCTGTTGCACGGTTGAAGCCTCGGATTCCAAATTCTTCATCAGTTTGACGTCCTGCTCCAATCGCGACGACTTCACCAGTATTATTATCTCCTAATACAATACCTGATTGAATGTATGCGTCAGGATATGTGAAACTTTCTTCTTTTTGTATTTTTGAAACAGTCTCTTGCATTGCTGGATCCATATTCGTATGAATTGTAATTGGTGTTACAAGGATGTCAATATCTAAGACATCTTGAATTTCATCAACAACAGCATTTGCATAATCGATATAAGGATTATCAGTAATTGTTACTTTAGCAGAACTTTCATTCGTTAATTGATTTTCAATTTTAACTGCTTTGGCTAATTTTGCTTCATGTTCTGAAATATACCCATGATAAGCCATTAAGTCGATCACTCGATCTCTACGAATATAAGATAGTTCTAAATTACGTAATGGGCTGTATGCAAATGGTGCATTAATGACACCTGCTAAGAGTGCACTTTCACTAATTGTTAGTTCCGCAGCTGATTTATCGAAATAGTATTTTGCTGCACTTTCAAGCCCTCTTGAGTTACCCGCACCATAATTAATTTTATTAACATAGTATTCAAAGATATCTTCTTTACTTATTTTTTTCTCTAATTCAAGTGATAATGCAATTTCTCTCGCCTTACGACTGACGTCTTTGTCAGCTGTTAAGTAAGATGTTTTAACCAACTGCATCGTAATCGTTGATCCACCCTGAGTGAAATCACGGTCTTTAATATTTTTGAATATTGATTTTGTGAATCGAGGAACGTCAAATCCTTTATGTTTAAAGAATCTCGCGTCTTCGATAGATATAAATGCATCAACGACGTTTTGAGAAATGTTGTCGAAGCCTATATCGTCAAACGTTGCTCCATCTCCAGATAAGCTTGAGAGGTCGAAGAACAGTTCGCCATCTTTATCGAGGAGTGTTGATCCATTTAAGTTTGCAAGTGCGTCCATATCTAATTCAGGCTTGCCAGCAGTAAGAATCAACCATAGTGTTGCAGCCATAATAATACCAACAACCATTAATGATGTACTCACCATTAAGAAGATGTTAAATTTTTCGTGACCGCTTCGCTTACCTTTTTTCTTTTTAGCCATATTGGAATCATCATCTCCATTTCCACCTTGATTATTTCCTTCTTGTTGTTGAAGCAATTCATTAAGTTCAGCTTCAGCTGCCTTTAAGTTTTCACTTCCATTGTCAACAAGTTCTTCTTGATCTAATTGAATGACCTTAGTTGCCTCTAAATCTTGCTTCTTACCAAAAGATGGGATTTCCAAGGTGTCATCTGCTGTGTCATTTATTGGTTTGAAAATTTTAGTTTCATCCAAGTTTTTATCATTATTTTCCATTTGTGTCTCCTTTAAAATATAATTGATCAATTACCTTTAAGTAATGTACAGGTGGTGTTAATGAGAATGGAATTAAATAAGCATTCTCGCTAAACCAGTCATAAGGAATTGATCGCCGTTTTCCATAATACAAATCGATGACCTTCTGTGCCTCAACATAGTAGGTTTCGTCATACTCTGTGAAACGAATTATAATGAAAGCAATTCCGTGGTGTTTTATGACCCGTTGTAAATGTGAAATTTGATGCTCATGAATTAAAGAAAACTTAAATAAGGTTCTTGAATTCGTTTGCTTAGCTTCAAAATCGAGCGCTCTTCCTCGATAGACTCCATTGTAGTCTGTCGTACTCGGTTTTGTGTAAAAAGCTTTTGTTATTTCAGCCATATTACGACTTGGATAATGAACTTTTACAACTTGAATAGGGGTCGGCTTCTTGTGTACGACCGCTAAATCATGTGTTAAATAAAACTCATTAGTAGCGTTGATATCTTCCTCTAAGCCAACGCCTCGTTTTGATGTTGATGTACGATTTGTTTGTACATTTACATTTTTTCTTTGTCCATTAGGATATTTAATCATCATATCACCGCTCATATTATACCTAATTTATTAAAAAAACACCATAGGGACGCGTTTGCTATTCATACATTTATGTAAGGTTACTTTAAAATAATCCGAAGAATTGGTATGATGATATTCGATAAATAAACTTTTGAATTCTTGAATGGTTTTGGGTATCTAAAACTTCTAAGTAGAGAATCAATAGTAGAAATTTTAGCAATGATTCAAATTGTAATTTCAGACTGTGGAAAACCTGTCAATAATGTTTATTAAATAAGTATAATTTGGTATAATAGTAGAGATGTAAAAAATAGAAAATTAATTTGGAGGTGTGCCTATGCAGGATTATTTAAAACTTAGTGCCGAAAAAATTTATAATAAAGATTTCTCGATAGATTTTAAAGGTTATTCACCACAAGAGATTGATCAATTTCTTGACGTTGTAATCAAAGATTATCAAGTCGCTGAAAAACTTATTAATGAAGTTTTTGAGGAAAACAGAAGATTGAAATATGAAATTGCGACATTAGAGGCAGAGATTATTGAATTAAAAGCAGGTATTACTGTTAATGAATCACAGGATGATCATAGTAATATTGACATTTTAAAACGATTAGCTCGACTTGAAGAAATAATTTTAAATAAATAGTTAAAAAATGACATTCGGACAACCGCTGGGAAACTAGAGGAAAGTCCATGCTCGCACAACCTGAGATGGTTGTAGTGTTTGTGTAAGACGAAAAAATAAGTCTTAGCAGTTTATACTGACGGCGGAAGAATCCTAAGGTTTATACTATGGAGTATTCTATAAAAGTGCCATAGAGACGAGACTGTTGGAAACAACAGTGGTGGAACGAGGTAAACCCCACAAGCGAGAAACCCAAAATTGGTAGGGGCATTTAACATAACGAACTGAAGTAAATGTTAAAACACATCTTTTGATGTTGTAGATAAATGGTTGTCACCGCAAGGTACAGAACATGGCTTACAGAATGTCATTACATTATATATATTAGGAGGTAATATGAAAGAAATAGGAAAAACTCTAAAAGAGAGTCGTTTAGCACAAAATAAAACTATTGAAGATATTTCGAATATTACTAAGATGAATATTAATATCATTGAAAATATTGAAGACGGAAACGTTGAATATTTCAGCAATGATCTTGCGTATCTCCGTTATTATGTAAGAGCGTACGTATCTGCTTTAAAAGTAGAAATAGAAGACTTAGACTCTAAACTTGAAGCTGTTACTTTAGAGTATACTCAAAGCATCAATGTTTTAGAACAAGAAAAAATAGAACAATTAAATGAACAAATTAAAACAAAGAACAAGACAATTAAAGTACCCCAATCAAACATTAAAAGAGTGAAGAAAATTGATTGGACCTTAGTATCTTTAATTTCTATTGTTGCGCTTATTGGCTGTTTTTTAATTTATTCAGTTGTTTCCAATGTCATGAATCCGAAGGAACCTACGGATAATACACCACCACCAGTAGTTCAACCAGAAGAAACTGATGATGGAAAAGAAGAGGAAGAAAAAGAAGAAGAACCTGAAAAAGTCGTTGAGACAAATGCAAAGGTTAATCAAATTACGAATAATCAATTGGAGATTGTAGATTGGAAAGAATCAACAACGATTAAAACGAAATTTAAGGTTAATACTTGGGTTCAAATGCAAGTTAATAATCAAGTTGTCCTCTTGCCAAAAGAAGAAGTCGATAACCGAGTCTTTGCAGCTGATGAAGAGTTGATTATTTCAGATTTCTATATTTTAGGTGGACAGGAATTTAAGTTTAAAGAAACTGATGTTATTTCTATTCGATATGGCGTTATGAATGGAAATGAGTTTTATTTAGATGAGAAGAAAATTGATTTAGATCCTGAGATAGCGAATTTAATGGATCCAATCGATATGGTATTTACTTTAGGTAAGAAGGCAGATTAATGAATACACCAAATAAATTAACAGTTTTTAGAATCATACTCGTACCCGTTATTGTTTTAGTAATTGTATTTCCATATGCACAGTTTGGTATTGAAATTCCTAACTATCTTTTAAACGGAGTGTTTATTTCATTGAAGAACTTTATCGTATTGGGCTTGTTTGCCTTAGCATCGATAACAGATTTCTTTGATGGATACTTAGCACGAAAAAATAATCAAATTACAACCTTTGGAAAATTCTTAGATCCTATTGCGGACAAATTACTCGTCAATACCTTATTCATTATTCTTGCTTATCAAGGTGTTGTGCCTGTAGTTGCTGTACTTCTGATGATTTGGCGAGATACAGTGGTTGATGGAATTAGAATGTTAGCCTCAAGTCGTGGTGAAGTTATTGCCGCAGGACTCTTAGGGAAGATTAAGACTGTAGCTCAAATGCTAACAATCATTCTTCTGTTATTAAACAACATTCCATTTGAATGGATTGGTCTTCCAGTAGCGGATATCTTTGTATGGTTTTCTACTTTAGTAAGTGTAGCCAGTGGATATTCTTACTTTATCGCCGCTAAAGATATGATTTTCGAGACGAAATAATGAAAGAATTAATATCGTTATTAAGAAAGAAAAATATTACAATATCAAGTGCTGAAAGTATTACTGGGGGTCTTTTCGCAAGTAAAATCGTAGAGATTCCTCATGCTTCAGAAGTATATTTAGGAAGTGTCATTTCTTACGCGAATAGTGTAAAAGAAGGAGTCTTACACATACCAAGACAAACAATTGTGGAACATGGTGTAATTAGTAAGGAAATTGTGACACTGATGGCACAAGCTACTTCTGATTTAATCGACACGGACTTATGTATTTCCTTTAGTGGAAATGCGGGACCGGATGTCTTAGAAGATAAACCAGTCGGTGCGATATATACATGTATTAAATTGTATGATGAGTCTGTAGTTTACTATGATGAGTTAAAGGGCTCAAGAAATGAAATTAGAGAAGAAATAGTTCAGATAAGTTGTGAGCGAATAATCGCTCTTATTAATGAGAAAGGTGATTGAATTGGCTAAAGAAGATAAAATTTTGGATGAAACCTTAAAACAAATTGAAAAACAATTTGGTAAAGGTTCCGTCATGAAACTTGGAGATCGCGCAAATGTTGATGTGGATGTTATTAGTAGTGGATCATTACTGATTGACCAAGCATTAGGTGTTGGCGGTTATCCAAAAGGTAGAATTATTGAAATATATGGTCCAGAGTCTTCAGGAAAGACAACATTAGCACTACACGCAATTGCAGAAGTTCAAAAGAAAGAAGGCGGACGTGCTGCATTTATCGATGCGGAACATGCTGTTGATCCTCAATATGCCAAAGCATTAGGAGTTAATATTGATGAATTGATTCTTTCACAACCTGACTCGGGTGAACAAGCTCTTGAGATTGCGGATATGCTTGTAAGATCACATGCTGTAGACCTTGTTGTCATTGACTCTGTAGCGGCTCTAGTTCCGCAAGCGGAATTAGATGGAGAAATGTCAGATGCAACGGTAGGAACACAGGCTAGAATGATGTCTAAGGCAATGCGTAAGCTTGCTGGAGTAATGAATAAGAGCGATTGTACAGTCATCTTTATTAACCAGCTTAGAGAGAAAATAGGAGTTATGTTTGGGAATCCTGAAACTACTTCAGGAGGACGTGCATTAAAATTCTATTCGTCAGTACGTGTTGATATTAGACGTAGTGAAGCACTTAAAGAAGGGCAAGAAATTTATGGTAATAAAACAAACGTTAGAATTGTTAAAAATAAAGTTGCGCCACCATTCAGAACAGCCCAAGTAGAAATTCACTATGGTAAGGGAATTTCTAGAATTGGAGAGGTTATTGATTTAGGTGTAGAGTATGATCTTATTGATAAAGCAGGATCTTGGTATTCTTACAAGGATGAACGTATTGGCCAGGGACGTGAGGCAGTAAGAGCATTCTTAGAAGCTAATCCAGATTTATATGCTGATATCCATGATCAAATCAGAGAAAAATTAAACGCTAAAGATGATGTTGATGAAGTTGTAGAAGCGGCTTAACAGAGGGGAAACCCTCTTTTTTTGTTATAAAAAACGAAAAATAGATATAAATTATTTAAAAGTTAATTTAGGAGAAACACTTTACTTAAAATGGAAACCTTTACATTTTTAGCGTAAATATGAATGCATTTTCATGTTTATAGTTGTTTATTGTTTAAAAATTTAGTAAACTATATAAGAGTTGTTATACTCACTAGAAAAGGGGAACTATAATGCCAGAAATTAAAGTTTTCTATCTAGTAATAGTAGGTATTGTTGGTATATTAGCTGGGCTTGTCATTATGTCTTTAATCGTAAAGGCACAACAAGAAAAAGCTCGTAATAGTGCATTAGATATTATAGATGATGCTCGTGAAAAAGCTGATAATTTATTA
>RRZU012436038.1_pt1 | contig 10049 bp, 6 predicted proteins | sample 2165561 | NCBI WGS metagenome assembly RRZU01 (sample SAMN10456909, study PRJNA506462) | wastewater metagenome | isolation source: wastewater sludge | place: USA: Moscow, Idaho
CTCGACGACCGGGTCGAGGTTCAGCGGCGCGATGAAGCGGAGATCGATGACCTCCGCGGAGATGCCGTACTTCTCCTGCAGCAGGTCGGCGGCCTCGACGGCGCGGTAGAGCATGGGGCCGATGACCGCGATGGTCAGGTCCGTGCCCTCGCGGCGGACGACCGGCTCACCCTCCGGGACCTCGTAGTAACCCTCCGGCACGCCGTCGGTCTCGAACTGCTCGGACACGTCGTAGAGGAGCTGCGACTCGAAGTAGACCACCGGGTCGGTGCCGCGCAGCGCGAGGTTCATCATGCCCTTCGCGTCGTACGGGGTGGCCGGGTAGTAGACCTTGAGGCCGGGCATGTGGCCGACGAGCGCCGACCAGTCCTGCGAGTGCTGCGCACCGTACTTCGAGCCAACCGAGATGCGCATGACGAGCGGCATCTTCAGCAGGCCCGCCGACATGGCCTGCCACTTGGCTGCCTGGTTGAAGATCTCGTCGCCCGCGCGGCCGAGGAAGTCGCAGTACATCAGCTCGACGATGGCGCGGCCGCCCGAGAGCGCGTAGCCGACGCCGGCGCCGATGATGGCCGCCTCGGAGATGGGCGAGTTGAACAGGCGGTGGTACGGCAGGAGCTCGGTCAGGCCGCGGTAGACGGCGAAGGCGCCGCCCCAGTCGCGGTTCTCCTCGCCCCACGCGGCCAGCGTCGGGTCGGTCGCGAAGCGGTGCGCGACGGCCTCGAAGATGGCGTCGCGGTAGGAGTAGGCCTTGGCCTTGGAGACGGCCTTGCCATTGGCGTCGAAGCCATAGCGGGCCTTGGCCTTCAGCGACTTGACGCGCGCGTTCTCCTCCAGCGGCTGCTTCAGCTCCGGTTCGACGTCGAGGAGGGCCTCCACGCTCCCGTTGGAGTAGGTGACCGACTCGATGAAGTCCATGCCGACGCGCGGCGAGGACTCCTCGTCCTTCGTGGCGATCGCGATGATCTTGGTGAGACGCTCGTCGAACCTCGCCTGGATGTCGTCGACCTCGCCCTGGCTCAGGACACCGTTCTCGACGAGGTACGCGGCGTAGTTCTTCAGGCCGTCGTGCTGCTCCCACAGCTCGACCTCATCGCGCGTACGGTACGACGACGCGTCCGACGGCGAGTGGCCGGAGAAGCGGTAGGTGATGGTGTCGGTCAGCACCGGGCCGCGGCCCTCGGCGAGGATCTCGCGCTTGCGGCGCACAGCGTCGGCGACGGCGAGCGGGTTCAGCCCGTCGACGCGCTCGGCGTGCATGCCCTCGGGGTTCACGCCGAGGCCGACGCGGGCGAGGATGTCGTAGCCCATGGTCTCGCCGGAGGTCTGGCCGCCCATGCCGTAGAAGTTGTTGAAGAAGTTGAACCAGATGGGCGGGTTTCCGTTGACGCCGTCGTTCCACAGGTTGCGGTACTGGTCCATGGCGGCCATCATCATGGCCTCCCACACGGGGCCGCAGCCCATGGACGCGTCGCCGATGTTGGCAATCACGATGCCGTCCTGGCGGTTGATCAGCTTGAACAGCGCCGAGCCGGTGGCGATGTCGGCGGAGCCGCCCACGATGGCGTTGTTCGGCATCGAGCCGAAGGGGGCGAAGAAGGCGTGCATCGAGCCGCCGAGGCCGCGGTTGAAGCCGGCCTTGCGGGCGAAGGTCTCCGCGACGGTGCCGTAGAGGATGAAGTTCTCGGCGAGGTCGAGCAGCGAGTCGTGGCCGACCTGCTCGGCGAACCCGAGGGTCTCGCCGTCGAGGAAGGTCTTCATGATGTTCTCGAGCTCTGCCGGGTCCAGCTTGCGGGCCGCCGAGTAGCACTTGGCGAGGATCTCGCCGTGGCTGCGGTGCGAGCCGAAGAGGAAGTCCGAGGGGTCGAGCTGCGAGGCCTGGCCGACGACGGCCGACTCCTGCCCGATCGACAGGTGCGCGGGGCCGCGGTGGTTGTACTCGACGCCGTTCCAGGCGCCCGTGGTCTTGATCGAGTTCAGCATCGTCTCGAACTGCCGGACCGCGATCATGTCGTGCAGGATGTCGACCAGGCCGTCCTTGCCGTAGGCGGCGAGCTCTGCCTCGAAGTTCGCCTCGTAGGCGTTGACGGGGACCTCGGGGGCCGTGATGACCGACCGCGAACGGACGTTGCTCGGGTCGACGATGAGGTTGCGTGGCATGGGTGTGGTTCTCCTTCTGGCTCAGGCCTTCGCGGCCCAAGCTGCCTCTCGGATGAGTTCGCTGACGGTGGGGTGCGGGAACACGACCTGGCGCAGGTCGAGCACGCTGAGTTCGGTCTCCAGGACGACGGAGGCGCCCCAGATCATCTCGGACGCGTACGCGCCGAGGACGTGGATGCCGAGCACGCGCAGGGTGTCGGCGTCGTAGACGAGCTTCGCGGAGCCGGGCGCCTTGAGGCCCTGCTCGGCGACGAAGCGGCCGGACAGGTAGCCGGGGACGGTGACCGAGGTGGCGTTGAGGCCCGCGGCCGTGGCCGCCGCCTCGGTGTAGCCGATCCCCGCGGCCTCCGGGTTCGTGTAGATGGCCCACGGGATGGCGTTCCAGCGCATCACCTCGCCGCGGCGGTGCGCCTCGGGGTCGAGGATGTTCGCGACGGCGATCTCGCCCATGCGGTAGGCGGCGTGCGCCAGCAGGGACCTGCCCGTGACGTCGCCGACGGCCCACACGTTCGGCAGGTTCGTGCGCATGCGGTCGTCGACGACGACGCCCTTGCCGGAGTACTCGAGCCCGGTGGCCTGCCAGTCCTGCACGGCGGGGCGGCGCCCGACGGCCATCAGCACGGCGTCGGCCTCGACAGCCGCCTCAGCACCGTCCTTGGTCTCGTAGTGGACCGTGCCGCCGTCGATCCGGGTCACGCGGCATTCCAGGTGCACCGCGACGCCGTCGAGGCCCTTCCTGAGCTGCGCGGCGAGCTCGGCGTCCATGAACGGCGCGACCTCGGGCAGCATCTCGACGACGGTGACTTGCGCGCCCAGCATGGCGAACAGGCTGGCGAACTCCAGGCCGATCACGCCGCCGCCGATGACGGCGAGCCGCTTCGGCACCTCGGGAATAGACAGCATGCCGGTCGAGTCGATGACGCGCGGATTGTCCTTCGCGCCGGGGATCGGCGGCATGACCGGGACGGAGCCGGTGGCGAGGATGACGTGGTCGCCGGTGTACACAACCGCTGGTTGAGCCGACCCTGCGACGGAGTCGCCAGGTCGTGTCGAAACCAATGGACTGACTGTTACGCGGCCCGGGCCGTCGAAGGCGCCGTAGCCGGTGACGACGGTGACCCCCGCCTTCTTCTCGGCCGCGCCGACGCCGCCGACGAGCGTGGCGACCGTCTGGTCCTTCCACTTCTGCATGGCGGCCCAGTCGACCTCCGCGCTCGCGTTGACGCCGAACCGGGCGCCGTGGAGCGCGTGCTCGTAGGTCTTCGCCGCGTTCAGCAGGGCCTTCGTCGGGATGCACCCGACGTTCAGGCAGGTGCCGCCCAGCGCGTCGGCCTCGACGAGGAGGACCTTCTTCCCGGCGTGGCCGAGGCGCTCGGCGGCGATGTAGCCGCCGGGGCCGCCACCCAGGACGATGACGTCGAAGTCTGCCACCGCGCTCACCCCAGCACCGTCACGTCGATGTTCTCGACGAAGATCACGAGATCCTGCAGGTAGCGCGCCGCGTCCGCGCCGTCGATCACGCGGTGGTCGGCGGTCAGCGAGAAGCCGATCCGCTGCTCGACGCCGAACGAGCCGTCGGCGTTGACCTTGGCCCGCGGGAAGATGGCGTCGACGCCGAGGATGGCCACCTGCGGCACGTTCAGCAGCGGGGTGAACGACTCGATGCCGAGGCCGCCGAGGTTGGAGACGGTGAACGTCGCGCCGGACAGCAGGTCAGGGTTGATGTTGCCGGCGATGGCCTGCTGCGCCAGCTCCTTCGACGCCGCGGAGAACTCGCGCAGCCCCATCTCGGAGGCGTGGCGCACCGTCGGGACGAGGAGGCCACGGGGGGTGTCGCAGGCGAAGCCCATGTGGACCTGCTCGAAGGTGGTGAGCACGCCGTCGGCGAGGTGCGCGTTGTGGTTCGTGTGCGTGGCCGCGGCCTTGACGGCGGCGTATCCGACGAGGTCGCCGATCGTGATGGCGTTCAGGCCCAGCTCCTCCGGCGCACCCTTCAACCGCTTGCGCAGGGCGAGCAGGCCCGCGGCGTTCGCCGTCGTGGTGTAGGTCAGCTGCGCCGAGCTGGCCAGCGAGTACATCATGCGGTCCGCGATGGTCTTGCGGATGCCCTTGAGCGGCGCGGCGGTGCTCGCGCCCGGGTACTCCCTCGCCAGCCCTTGAGCCGACGCACCTCCCGCTGGTTGAGCCGACCCCGCGGCGGAGCCATCCACCGCTGGTTGAGCCGACGCGGGTGCGGAGCTCCCCGTCGTGTCGAAGCCACTAAGGTCCGCCGTCGTCACGCGGCCGCCGAGGCCGGTGCCCTGCGCACCCGATCCGTGGGCGCCTGCCCGGGCCGCGCCGCGGGTGGCGTCGGCGAGCGCGGCCTGGACGTCGCGCTCGATCACCCGGCCGCCGGGGCCGGAGCCCTCCGCGACCTCTGCGATGTCGAGGGAGTTGGCGGTGGCGAGCCCGCGAGCGCGCGGGCTGGAGGCGCCGGTGGCCGCGGTCCTTTCGGCGGTCGCGGCGGCGGGCGCCGCCTGCTCCGAGGACACATCGGCCGGGGCGGGGGCGGTCGCGTCGGCGGACTCGCCGTCCTTGCCCTTCCAACCGGCGGCGTCGAGCGCGGCCTTCGGGTCCTCGCCCGCGGCGCCGACCACCAGCAGCGGCTCCTTGACGGGGACGTCGTCGCCCTCGTCCCAGAGCAGCGCGAGCACGGTGCCGCCGGCGCTGGCCGGGACCTCCATGGACGCCTTGTCCGTCTCGACCTCGCAGACGATGGCGTTCTCGGCGATCTCGTCGCCCACGCCCACCTGCCACGAGACGATCAGGCACGACTCGACCGAGTTGCCGAGCTGCGGCATGACTACGACTGTTGCCATACTCCCTTTTCCTGTTTCTCTAGACGACGCACAACTGCGTGTGCTCTTGGATTGCTTCGGCTGCCTCAGGCGGGAGCCCGGAGTCGGTGATGACCCCGGTGACCCCGCTCAGCGGCAGAAAACTGACGAAACCGGCCTGGCCGTACTTCGACGAGTCGACGACGAGCCAGGTCTCCTCCGCGCGGTCGCGCATCAGCGAGGCGACCTGCCCACCCTCGACGAAGCGGGTGGTGAGGCCGCGCTCGGGCGAGAACCCGTCGGTGCCGAGGAAGGCGATGCGGGTGTTGAACGACGCGATCGCGCGCTCCGCCGTCGGGCCGACGAACGACTCTGACTCGCGCCGGAAGACCCCGCCGGTGAGGATGACGGTCAGCATCGGCAGCGCGCGGGCGTTGGCGAACGCGAGGGCGCTGTTGGTCACGAGCTGGACGCCGCCCCGTCCGGAGAGGTACTTCACGATCATCGCGGTGGTGGTGCCCGCCTCGACCATGACGTTGTCGTCGTCGCGCACCATGGCCGCCGCGGCCTGAGCGATACGCGCCTTCGACTCCACGTTCAGCTTCTCGCGCTGGAGGATGGTCTTGAGCGTCGCCGGCCGCGCCCCGCCGCGCGTGCGCACCAGCATTCCCTGCTGTTCGAGCGCGCGGAGGTCGCCGCGGATAGTGACCTCCGACACCCCGAAGTCGGTGGCGAGCGCGGCAACGGTCAGCGCGCCGTCGTCGCTGAGGCGCGCCATGATCTCGCTCTCTCGCTCAGTGCGTTCGACCGTCATGGTCCGGGTCACCTGCCTTCGTTATCCCACCGAAGAGCTTTCGTTGGACTTACGATAACACGCACTTCGGAGCTTTCGAAAGCGGGTCGCTGCTTGGTCCGATCCCTCGGCGCGAAGCGCCCGGATCGTGTCGAAGGCTGCCGACTTCGTCTATGGACCTGGCCCGAGTCCATGGACAAGGAGCCGTTACCTACGGTCGGCGCCAACCCAGACGAGGACGGCGCCCGCGGCCGCGACGACGGTGCCCACGAGGAGCAGCGTCGGGACGCCCGCGGCGTCGAGCACCACGCCGCCGATCAGGGCCCCGAAGACGCTGCCCGCGGAGAAGGTCACGCCGCCGACGACCAGCAGCGTGCCGGGCGTCCAGCGGGAGAGCAGGCGCTCGAAGAACACCATGGTGGGCAGCTCGACCATGGCCGCGATCATCGCCGCCAGCCCGAGGACCGCGGCGTCGCCGCCGTGGGAGCCGACGATCTGGAACAGGAAGGTGTTGATCAGGTTGTGGCTGGTCATCCCCAGCGTGACGCCGACGAGCAGGAGGGCGAAGAGCAGCCACGCGCGGCGGTCGAGGGCCGCGGGCTCCGGGCGTCGCGCGACGGCGACTCCCTCGGGGCGCGACGCGGCGTCGGCGGTCGGCTCGACGTCGGTGCGTTCCGAGCCGTGCGGCGAACCGGGCGGGCGGCCTTCCGGCGCGGTCGTACCAGGGTGGCGCAGCACGAAGGTCGCGGACGCCACGACGAACGCAGCCGCGGCGACGACGAGCAGGAGGAGGAGCGACTTCGCCGACGTCGCGGCGACGAGCGCCCCGGCGCCCAGGGAGAGGAGCGCGTACGACACCGAGCCGCAGGCGCGCGCGACGCCGAAGTTCACGCGGAATCCCTGCGAGATCGCCGCCATGCCGACCGAGTTCACGATCGGCTGCACCACCTGGATCAGCGCGACGAGCAGGCCGTAGGCGATGGCGACGAGCATCCCCCCGCCCTGCGGCAGGAGCGCGGCGGCGAGGGCCGCGACGGCGATGCCGCCCATCACGAGCCACAGCCGCAGCGGGAGCCTCGACCGGTCGACGAGGCCCGCGACGATCGGCTGGACCACCGTCGCCACCGCGCTCGCGACGGCCATGAGCACGCCGATCTGCGCGTTGGTCAGCCCATGCGCCAGCAGGAAGACGCTGACGAAGTTGATGACGAGGCAGAAGGCGCTCCAGTACGACGACTGGAGCGCCGCGTAGCGGGCGGTGAGCACGACCGCCATCCTTTCACGGGGCCGTCTCAGCCCGGCGAATCGGAAATCCGGGCGCGTCGGAGTAAGGTGAGTGAGTTCGTCTCCTTAGACAGGATCACTTTTGACCAACGATTTCGCCCGCCTCGGCGTGCCCGCGACCCTCGTCGCCGCGCTTGAGCAGCGGGGCATCACCACCCCCACCCCCATCCAGGCCGCGACGCTGCCCGACTCCATGGCCGGACGCGACGTCCTCGGCCGCGGGCGCACCGGCTCGGGCAAGACCTACGCCTTCCTCCTGCCGCTCGTCACACGACTGGGCCAGAGCGCCTCGCGCCGCCAGCCGAAGCGGCCGCGCGCTCTCGTGCTCGCCCCTACCCGCGAGCTGGCCTCCCAGATCCACGAGTCCCTCGTCACCCTCCAGGGCCCCGCGCGCCTCACCTCCACCGTCGTCTTCGGCGGCGTGGGGCAGAACCCGCAGGCAAAGGCCCTTGCCAGCGGCGTCGACGTCCTCATCGCGTGCCCGGGTCGCCTGCTGGACCTCATGGAACAGCGGCTCGTCGACCTCGGCGCCGTCGAGATCACCGTCATCGACGAGGCCGACCACATGGCCGACATGGGCTTCCTCCCCAGCGTGCGCCGCATCCTGCAGGCGACGCCCAAGCGCGGCCAGCGGATGCTGTTCTCCGCCACCCTCGACGCGGGCGTCTCGACGCTGGTGGGTCAGTTCCTGACCAACCCCGTCACCCACGAGGCCGACTCGGCGCACTCCCCCGTCGGCACGATGTCGCACCACGTGCTGCGCATCGCCGGCGATCACCGCACACAGGTGCTGGCCGAGCTCGCGGCAGCGCCGGGCAACATCATCGTGTTCACGCGCACGAAGCACGGCGCGAAGAAGCTCGCCAAGCAGCTGATCAGCCTGGGCGTGCCCGCTGTCGACCTGCACGGCAACCTCAGCCAGAACGCCCGCACCCGCAACCTGGACGCGTTCCACTCGGGCCGCGTCAGCACCCTGGTGGCCACGGACATCGCCGCGCGCGGCATCCACGTCGACGACGTGGCCCTCGTCGTGCACGCCGACCCGCCGGTGGAGCACAAGGCGTACCTGCACCGCTCGGGCCGCACGGCGCGCGCGGGCGCGGAGGGCACCGTCGTGACGTTGGAGCTGCCGTCGCAGCGCTCGGACGTCCAGTCGCTGCTGCGCCAGGCGAAGATCCGCCCCACCTTCACCAACGCGGCGCCCGGCGCCGGGATCCTCACCAGCATCGCCCCCGGCGAGCGCACCTTCCTCTCCTCCGCGGAGGCCGCGGAGCTGGCGGGCGCCACCCCGAAGCAGCCGCAACAGCGCAAGGCCGGCCAGGGTGCGTCGAAGCCCCGAGGGACCCAGCAGGGTTCGGATCGGCAGCCGGGGTCGGGCCGTTCCACGACGCGCTCCTCGTCCCGACGCCGCTCGGGCGGAGCGGGTCAGCAGACGCAGCGAGCCGGGGCCGCAGCCGCCCCCGCGCGCAGCGCCGCGGACTTCTCGAAGGGCTACCGCCGGGGTCGGTGACGAAGCGTCGGGGTGCCGTGGTCGCGCTACGCGATCACGGGCCCCCTCCGCGCGGCGCCGGGATTCCATGATGGAATGGTGCTCGGTCACGCCGCTGACGTGGCCTTCTCCTCGAAAGGCGACGACATGGACATCCTGTTCGACACGGCGAACCTCGGCGACATCGAACGGCTCACCCCCATCTATCCGGTGACCGGCGTGACGACCAACCCGTCGATCCTGAAGGCCGAGGGCAAGCTCGACTTCTACGCGCACTTCCGCCGGATCCGCGAGATCATCGGCTTCGAGCGCACCCTGCACGTGCAGGTGCTCGCGAAGGACGCGCAGGGCATGATCGACGACGCGCACCGCCTGCTCGACAAGATCGACGACAAGATCTACCCCAAGATCCCCACCACCGAGGCGGGGCTCGAGGCCATGCGCACGCTCAAGGAGGAGGGCGTCAAGGTGACCGCGACGGCCATCTACTCCAAGACGCAGGGCTTCCTCGCCATCGCCAGCGGCGTCGACTACCTGGCCCCGTACTACAACCGCATGCAGTCGATCGACATCGACACCCGCGGCACGCTCGCGGCGCTCGCCGGGTTCATCCAGCGCTTCGACGCGCCGAGCAAGATCATGGCGGCGAGCTTCAAGAACATCTCCCAGGTGTCGCACGCGCTGGAGTCCGGCGCCGACGCCGTGACCCTCTCCCCGAAGCTGCTCCGCCAGGCGCTGTCGGCCCCCGACATCCTGGGCGCCGTCGACGACTTCGTCTCGGACTGGAAGTCCGTCTACGGCACCAAGACCCTCCCCGAGGACTGAGCTACCCGCTCAACCAGCGGAGGGGTCCGCGATGACGGCGAGGAACAGCGGCCAGCCGGTTCGGGTGTCGAGCACGCGGAAGACGTAGGGGCGGTCGACGACGAACGGTTCGGTGGGCGCGGCACCGCCGGCGGCGCCGGCCTCGGTGACCGCCGCCCCGACGGTGCCCTTGGCGCTCACCTGGAGCCGCGCCTGCTGCACCCACTGCTCGAGGTAGCCGTCGGGCAGTACGCCGTCGAGGTGGTCGAGGTCCAGGCCGGGAAGGCCCTCCAGAAGGTCGACCCGCGCCGCGACGTCGAACGACGGCATCACGACCGTGCCCGCGTCCGGCCCCGCGGCACCCAACTCCCGGGTGGCATCCGCCAGCTCCTCCGCGGTCAGCCAGCTCGGCGCGACGCCCTCGTCCGGGAGGATCACGTCGGCGGCGAGTACGCCGTCGTAGGACAGGCGCACCGCCCTCCACCTGTCGCCGTCGGCCCACCTCGCCTCCGGGGTTCCCGACACGTACGAGACGTCCTTGTCGCCGTCGGGTGCATGGAACGGGAGCGTCGGCTCGTACGTGAACTCCTGTTCCCAGGCCGCCGCGAACAGCACGGCGTCCTGGACGACGGCGCGGGTCTCCGGCGTCACCAGCATCCCGGACTTCTCGATCAGCCCCGCCGTGTTCGTGCGCACCCAGGCA
>RRZU012653627.1_pt1 | contig 10048 bp, 3 predicted proteins | sample 2165561 | NCBI WGS metagenome assembly RRZU01 (sample SAMN10456909, study PRJNA506462) | wastewater metagenome | isolation source: wastewater sludge | place: USA: Moscow, Idaho
AACCATACGGGGTGGTTTACCGAACATATCTTCTAAAGCTAAATCAATAGGATAGCTGCCCCCCAACCCCCTAAAGGGGGAGTTATCCGAGCGCAACTCAAGTTTTATTGAATCAAGAACATTCTCAATTTTTCCTAATACTTCTTCGTTTGTAAAGCGAATTACTTTGAATCCATATTCTTCAAAAAGTTGAGTTCTTAATTTGTCGTATTCAACTACTTCAGGGTCGTTGTGATACCCTCCATCAACTTCAATTACTAATTTGTTTTGCAAACACACAAAATCAGCTATACAATCACCAATAATATGTTGTCTCCTGAATTTAAAATTTTCAAGATTTTTTCCTTTCAATTGTTCCCAAAGAAATTCTTCTGCCGGAGTTGGATTATGTCTGTTTCTTACAGACAATTCTTTTAATCGGGAATATATAGATGGATACGCCGTTTGCATACCCTGTTGTTCCCCCTTCAGGGGGTTAGGGGGCAGCGGCATTTCAAAAGTCAATCTCATATCACCGGTAGTTTCACCCACCACATAAAACGGAGCACGTTCGCGTTCGGCAATACGATTCACTTTTTCCACATCTTTTTCCGAAATCACGAGTCCCATACGCTCCTGACTTTCGTTACCCACAATTTCCTTCGCACTTAAAGTAGGGTCACCCACAGGCAGTTTCGACATATCAATTTTTCCACCTGTTGTTTCCACCAGTTCCGACAAACAGTTGAGGTGTCCGCCTGCACCGTGGTCGTGAATAGAAACAATCGGATTTTCGTCAGATTCGGCAAGCGTTCTGATAACATTCGCTACCCTTTTCTGCATTTCAGGATTAGCGCGCTGTACTGCATTAAGTTCAATCGCATTTTCGTATTCTCCGGTTTGAACCGATGATACAGCAGCACCACCCATACCAATGCGGTAGTTGTCGCCACCCATTACCACCACTTTTTCACCGGCTTCCACATTGCCTTTCAAAGCGTCGCGTACAGTTCCGAATCCCACACCTCCGGCAAGCATAATCACTTTATCGTAACCGAATTTCTTGTCGTTTTCCTGATGTTCGAAGGTAAGCAACGAACCGCAGATAAGTGGCTGACCGAATTTGTTTCCGAAATCAGAAGCTCCGTTCGAAGCTTTGATCAGAATTTGTTCAGGTGTTTGATACAACCATTTGCGTGGCGCAATATTATTTTCCCACTGACGGTTGTTGTCGTTGCGGGCATAAGAAGTCATATACACAGCTGTTCCAGCAATTGGCAAACTGGCTTTACCTCCACCCAGACGGTCGCGGATTTCGCCTCCGGTTCCGGTAGCTGCACCATTGAAAGGTTCTACTGTTGTGGGGAAGTTATGCGTTTCAGCCTTCAGCGAGATAACTGAATCAATTTCCTTTGTCTGGAAAAAGTCAGGTTTATCGCCACTGGCAGGTGCAAATTGTTCAATTTTTGGTCCGGCATTGAAAGCCACATTGTCCTTATAAGCCGAAACAAGCGCATTAGGATTTTCTTCCGAAGTTTTTTTGATGAGTTTGAAAAGTGAAAGTTCTTTTTCTTCTCCATCAATAATATATTGTCCGTTGAATATTTTGTGACGACAATGCTCTGAGTTTACCTGCGAAAAACCAAATACCTCGCTATCGGTGAGTTTGCGACCTACTTTTGTACTCACTTCGTTGAGATATGCAATTTCATCGCTGCTAAGTGCAAGTCCTTCCTTTTCGTTGTATGCGGCAATATCGTCGATATACAGAATTGGCTCGGGCTGTTTGTCAATCGTAAAAATATCCTGATTCAGATTTGTGTAAATACGCTCGAGCATAGGATCATACTCCAATGTGCCCTGCACCGAAGGTGTATGCGGCAACAACCTGAACTCTTCAATACGAAGAATGCCGCTGATACCCATATTTTGAGTTATTTCAACGGCATTTGTACTCCAGGGAGTAATCATTTCGCGGCGCGGGCCGACAAAGTTTCCTTCAACTGTGGGCTGAGGTACTAACTTTGCTTCGCTGAAAAGCCATTCTAACTTTCGGACATCATCGTTCGACAAATTGCCGGCAGTATGCACTGCATAGACATGTTGGGCGGGAGTTCGGAAAAACTGAATCATTGTATTGTATGTGAAGTTATTGATTTCGGAACAATAATTTTATCTGAAAATCAAGCCATTAATTCAACAGCCATGACTACTCTGATTTGGCTGCAAAGATAAGGAAATTTTGTGGGGATGGAAAGCGAAAAATCCATATTTGGCAATACGATTATGAGCTGATAATAGTCAATACGGAATATCTGACTTTGTTTAAAATGGCAATCAGTGAGTTACCTGTTCTTCAGAAGTATTGCTAAAACAGCAGCAGTTTAGTTTGAAACTATTCTGCTGCATTTATTTTTTCCATATACTTTTCAACAAAAATATTAGGGCTAATACGTTCGGTAAAAATGGGTTTTGCTGTATCAGGAACCACATGCGTCATATCCACAATTAAACCGGGGACATTTCCATCATTGAAGGGTTTGTAAATACTGTCGGACATCTCTCGGCGTTCAAGAATCCAGTCGAACATTATACTTGGTTCGTACAACAGGTGACGCACATAATCCACATTCGCCACACCGTCATTTCTAAACCATTTTTCAGTTCTCTTTATGGTTTTTACCCTGACTTTTTTCCCATTATTATACTCACCGCCTACAATTTTCATTGGAATTTTCACATCCACATACCACTCTTTACTTTCAGGAGGTAAAATCCCGACCAAATCCAGCATTGCCATTCCAAAAGCCGAGCAACCGGCACCCTCTTTGTGATACAGTGGCCAGAAAGCACCACCATAAAAATCGGACGCAGAATTCGTTTTGTTTATTTTTGAAGAATAGTTTTTGATAAATGTCAGCATTCTCCTTGCTGCCAGCTCATTGATTTTAAATCGAATAAATGCAAGTTTATTTCTGTGGGCATATACATCAAGTTTACGGGCCAGTTCATCGTGAGTTTCAATACGTCCCTGCATTGGTGCACCCAGAATTCCGAAGCCCACTTTTTGCTTCATTATCAAATCAAGCTTTTCCTGTAATGAACTGGAAGTCTGAGCTATAAACAATTCTTTTTCGAGCAGAGAAGAAGTCAGACCAACAGCTACATGTCCCAACAAATAATTATCAGGCAATGTAATGGTTTTCAAATAACAGCTTTTCATGCTTTTATATAAATTCGCCGGCCCCGACCAATCGAGCGGATACATGGTAGGCATTACATAAACTGTAAATTCATGTTCAGATTTCTTACTTAAATCCTGAGCATTTAATAGACCCGAAAGACTGAAAATCAGCAGAACAAACAGAAAAAATCTTTTTAAGATGTATAAATTCAGCAACATATTTAAATAAATTAAAGACTAATACAAAAGTATACAAAAAAACTGTTTTTGCGCAAAAGACTAAGAAAAAAAAAGAGCACATCTAAAAAAAACTTACCGCTATATTTCATACATCTATTAACAAAAAGGGTTTGTCTCCATTATTGGAAACAAACCCTTTTCTACAACACTCAGAATCGAAACAAAAACAATATAACGCTAATCGTTAGCGAACAACAAGTTTAGATGCCTTATTATTTATTTTCACAATATAAATACCGGGATTCACTTTTGCTGAAAAGTTTTCGGCGACAGCATTTATCGAAAGATATTTTCGTCCCAGCAAATCGTGTATAGTCACACCCGAACCAACAGCAACATTCCGGAAAATTATTTGCCTGTCAGCCACAAATACATTCGACAAATTTTCAACCTCAGTCAACGCATTTGGCTCTGTTGCCACAGGAGCAAAAGCACCGGTATTATCTACTGTAATATAGTCCACAGAAGCCTCAAGCGTACCTTCAGTATAGTTTTTGCCAAACAAAATATGATTAATTCCACCCTCTTTCAGATACAAATCGGTAATGGCAGCAGTACCAAAAGTGATTGTTTTTTTAAGTACAATGTAATATTGCATTTGCTCAACAGCAGCAACAGTACCGGTAAAGAATCTGACAACTTCTCTTTTAGCAGTAGCCCGCACAGCAGGTGTCAGCACTTTTTGCGTTGCAATGACACCGTTAAGTCCATCGGCCGAGGTAGCCACCACAACATCAAATTCCTTGCTTTGATTTTCACCCCAGGTGATAAGATCGAAACTTAACTCGTGCCATTTATTGGTTTTCAGCATTACCGGATAAGCATAATAAGTACCACCACTGGCGTCGAAACGGAACATAAAAGCCTTTTTGCCATCGGGATAAGCCGAAAGTTCGGTTGTCTGACTTTTTTCCTGAATGCGTGGATTTGGCGAAACACCCATCGCTTTATCTGAAACCCAACCTGTTGGTGCTGCATTGTGCGCATCATTTTTGAAATCAGCATTACTTATAATATTGACTCCATCGTACAGATTTTGTGGCTTAGTGCTACTTACAGGCAATTCCGAACTGCCTGCCGCATCCATATTTCCGATTTCGGTCACATCAAAAGTTTCTACAAATGTAGCATTGCGATACAAATGCACTTTATTGCCCTGCACGGCATAACGAATTACCTGTTTCTGATTATTCAGCACATCAACCTGACGAATATCAGCAAAGGGGCTTGCCCAGCGCAGATTTTCATTTGAGAATGCAGTACGAAATCCCTTACCCTGACCATTGCGCACTTCCAGATCCAAACCACGACCCACAGCAGCATTTATCGTCGATGAAATTTCAACCGAATAATTATCAGAGGTATTAAAATCCAGATTTCGTACATCCTTTGAGCCTGTAACGGAATTAAAAGTCATTTGACTCTGAATTTCGTTTGGCAAAACAGCTTTTTCAGGCAAATCGGGCGTCAGTACCACATCTTCTTCGGCAGGTGCATAAGCTCCATCCTGATAACTAACCGAGTAAACTTCGGCATTCAGGCTTCCCGAATTATAGTTTTTTCCGAATTGCAATCTGCTATCATAAGCAAGACTTTTCAGCGACAGTTTAGCAATTCCGTACATTGCCCATGTAGCGTTAAAGGTAATATAATAAGTTCCTGCTTCCTGCGAACTAAACATAAAAGTTCCGGGACGAACAGTCTGACCTGTGGCTGCAGTCACAAAAGGTTTACTATCGTAAATGCCTGCTGCAGTTGCAGTTTTACTCACACCTACTGTCATGGTTTGAGCTGTCGTGGCATTCGACCAGTATTCGTACAAAAATGAAAACTCGTAGGTTTTATTGGCTTCGAGCGTTACAGGGTAAAAATATGTAGCCGAAGAAATAGTACTTCCATCCCAGCGGATTGTCATAAACCTTCCTGTATAGCTACCTCCTCCTTCGATATTATGAGTTACATTTTCGTAACGCACGCCACCGCCTCCGGCAGCCACATTCCATGGCACTGCAGCTGATGCTGACCAACCATATTCCGTTGGCATTCCATTTCCGGCTTCCGAAGGTCCTGCCCAGTTTGCCATTACATTGGCTCCATAAACTCCACTAGTCTCAGCTTCGGTATCATCTGCCTGAATCTCTTTGATAAAATCGGCATCTCTTGTGCCCAGAAACTGCATTCCACGATAAATGTGCACCTTGTCATCTTTCAAGGCAAAGCGATAAGTTTGCTCTACAGCATTATCGGCAGGCGAAATTTCATTTGTTTTGTTCAACGGAGCCGACCAGTTTGCAGTGGTTTTATCCAGTGTAATACGGAAACCTTTTCCGCTATTAGCACGGGCTTCAATATCGAGGCCACGACCTTCCACAGCATTGATTTTGGCACGTACATCCACACTAAAATCTTTTGCAGGTGCAAATGGTGACAAAACTGTCATTTCCCGTTCTGTACTATTTATCAACTTTGTAGTATTCAGTAATTTTTCACTGAGTTCACGCTTTGCAGGAAGCACCGGAGGAGTCACCGAACCCGGAGCGTCGTTTAGCTTTTCGGCATAAAGCGATGCTGAAGGAATGATTTGTTTAGTAGTACTCAAACCCGACCACAATAAGCTTAAAGGCTCCGAAGTAACCGATTCGATCACAATATTATTTTTATGAGAAGCAATCAGCTGAAATGTAAAACTATGTTCCTGAGCTGCATCAGAGCTACTGATAATCTTTTGCAAACGATCGTTCACATACACATCGGTACGGGCATTGGTATTCAAATACAAAGTATATTGTTCACCTTCAATGGTTTCGAAAGCACCTGACCAGCGAATACTTTTTGTTCCTCCAGGCACCACGCTCTGATCGGGAGTAACCACAACTTCCTCACTGATTTTCCCACTAAAGTCTTCATTAGCAAAATATTCAGCTTTCAATCCGGTTCCATTGGGAATATTAGGATTTTTAGTCAGATAATCGAACACTGTAATTTTCTTATCAGCACTCAGGTAGACAAACGACAGAACGCCATTATTGCGAAGTAAAGCTCTGTCGGACTGAGGTTCGGAATAATATCCCGTTTTTCCATCTTCCGAAAGCAAAGTCCATGTAGCATAATCGTCATCAGGCGAGGCCATAAGCACACCATAACCATTCGCCACAACATATGCATTGTCATAGCTGTCTATAGCCAGATTCACACGACGGGTTGAATTTACCGACACCCCATTGACCGTAATCAGGCGTTTCACCCACGTACCATCTTCTTTGCGAAAACGATGATATAAACGCGATTTGGTTCGGGAAGTTGCCCAGTTGGCATCAGCTGCCTGACCATCGGGAATGTGAGAATTAACTGCATGAATACGTCCACGGCTATCCACATCCTGTGTTTCCTGATTGATATAGCCACGATTATACGGGATAGCCTCAATCTGATATGTTTTTTTTGTCTGACTCAGCGCATTGCGGGTTACTCTGTCTTCCACAGGATCCATCGCATCAACCGAAGCCTTTGCATCGCCAAAAGTATCTTTCCATGTCCGACCATGATCTTCACTGTATGCATAATAAAAATCGTGATTTGTACCACCGCCAAAATCATCGCGCCAGCACCAGGTCACATGCAACTTACCGGATTTATCGTACGTCATTCCATTGATATAAGCACAGGCATCGGGTGTCACATCTTCGCCCTGTACATACCGGCCAATCAAACTCCATGTTTGGGTATCTGCATTATACTCACGCAAATAGCTATCACCATAACCACTCCAGCGGAAACGACATTCAAAAAGCAGATTTCCGTCAGGTTTGGAAATAAAGCGCGGATAAGTAACATTGGGAACAGCTTTATCCATAATATTGGTAGTGGCTGAAAATGAAGAAGCCTGCCATGGCATAGTTTCAGGCTGATTGGCAGAACCCACAACAGAATAGCAATAATGCAAATCATCATTGTGATGATCATACGAAAGGTGAATTCGTCCATCCTTTGCACTGATACCCATCGAAATTACATTGTGAGCATCGTCCACCGAATTACGATAAGGCAAAACCACCTCTTCCCATATGCCCACTGGCAATTTACGACGTGCGATACTTACATTTCGTGTCTGATTATAATAAACTGTGTACTGATAACCCTTGTAAGTCACAATCGCATCTGTCTGAAACTGTTGTCCCGAAAGTTGCTCGCCTGTTCCCATTACGTATGCCGACACATTGGGATTTGACACAGCCACCTTCACTGCTTTAGGAGCCGAAAGCAATATTGTTCCTGAACCAACACAAACAAGAGCAATGAGGAGAGTAAAAATTCTTTTCATTATATAGCTTTTAGAAATTTTGTTTTTATAGTACAAAAATACTTACAAAATACATGTTCCGGGAGTAAAAAACTGTCAGAAAGGAATAAACAAAAACTGAATCGGTTTATTCCATAAACAAAAGCGCATCGTTTCACAACGACGCGCTTTTTCCAGTTTTACAAACCTTAATTATCCAAACTATTATGCATTATGTACAACAAAAACTCATCATTTATAAATTTATTCAGAGCAACGCAACCATTTTCCTTTCGGTTTTGCTACGTACTTTTCGTATTCGAGGCTCGCCATAATAAACGGCCCAAGCACTTTACCTTCAGTGTTATTATGAATAGCCACATCACTGCCACACAGATAATAAGCAGCATCCCCTTTACGTGTTCCGCTTAGCCCGGCCGATTCGCAACTCTGTATCAGTTTAATTTTACCATCGGCCTCCTCTACCACAAAATTCTCAATCAAACCTTTATAGGCTTTTTCAGCAACCGGCAAATAGGTTTTCTTCTTCAGAATTCCCAGTCTTACTGCTTTAAAATATGCATAAGTAAACATTGAAGAAGCTGAGGATTCCAGATAGTTATTCACTCCGCAACTCTCACCCTTTAGACTGTTATCGTATTGCAAAAGCTGATACCACACACCCGATTTCGGATCCTGACGATCTTTCAATCCATCGGCCACAAGATTGGTGTAATTCACAAGACGTTTACGGGCTGCATGATCGCGCGGCATATATTCAAGCACATCAACCAGTGCTGCAAAAAACCAGCCTACTCCCCTGCCCCAAAATTCAGCCGAACGACCGGTATTGGGATCGGCCCAGAATTTCGAAGCTTTATTCGTTGGTTCGGCCGACCATGCATGATAATTCAGCTTTTTCTCCGCATCCCATGTATATTTAAAAATCGTGTCGAACTGCAACGCAATGTCATCCCATGAGGCTTTTCTCTCTGTTTTACTGTTTTTCAATCCGAAGTTTCCTTCCCATTCTGCATAAAGCGCCGGACCCATATACAAACCATCCAGCCACATCTGATTCACATACTGTTTTTTGTGCCAGAAACCACCTTTACCGGGCAATTCTCCACCAATCCGCGTATGCTCATATTTTAGTTTGTTTCTGCATATTGTAGCCTTCTCACGATACATAGCTGCTTTTTCTATCTGACCTTTGGCAAGTGCTCCACGATACAATTCGAAAAAAATCTTGGCTGCATTCAGGTCATCGATATTACTTTCGCCCAAATGCATTTCCACATTATCGGCATAATCCTGAATTCCCGCAAACCAGTAAGCACTCCAGGCTTTGTCGCTGTATTGCTCCCAGGCTTTTCCAATCGCTTTTGCAACCAATCCAGGCACATAATCCCAGCTCACATTACGTTCGGAAACCGGTGTCATAAAATGGTGATCCTCTGCTTTATTCCGAAAATCACTCATACGGGAATCAATAATCCACTTCGAGTAAAGCGAGTCTGTTCGAAAAGGAGCTGCCTGAACCAGCATGGCCGGGAATAAAAAAAACACAAATAACAATTTCTTTTTCATTACTATGATAATAAACCGCTTAATCAACAGGTTTTAAATTTATGAAATCACACAGCTCTGTATTATCACACAAAACTTCACATACAAAAATACAAATTGCGATATAGTACTGTGTGTACAAAATGACAGAATTTGATAATAAAATGATATTTTAAAAAGTGCTGCTCAAGCCCCTGAATAAGCATTCGTGTCAGGCTCATAAATCCGCAGAATAAAAAATCAACCAAAAATTACAATTGAATAAAATTTTAAGTCAATTTACATAATAATATCATCGTATCAAACGTTTTAATAATAAATTCCAATCAATGGAATCCTATTCGGAATACTAACCTTATAAAAATTCAACATTATGGTAAGCAAAAAATCACCTCAGGCAAACCTTGAGAACAAAAAAGCCATTCCGATGATGATGGGACTTGTGATGGTACTTTCGTTGCTGTTTATTGCATTCGAATGGTCGCAAAACGATTTCAAAACATTTGACAACTTAGCTTCGGCGTATGTTGAGATCGTTGAAGATCTTCCACCAGTCACCATGCCCGAAAAACCGCTACCACCACCACCTCCACCTCCACCCGTTTCGGATATCATTGAAGTGAAGCCCGACGATGTGACCACTGTAAATAATAACATTATTACAGACGAAACGCCCATTGAACCGCTGAAAGAAATAATGAACCGACCTGTAGGAAATGCAGGTCAGGAAGATGACCCCGAAGTGGTTTTTATAACCGCTGAAGTGAATCCTGAATTTAACGGCGATGTGTTCACCT
>RRZU010423536.1_pt1 | contig 10046 bp, 9 predicted proteins | sample 2165561 | NCBI WGS metagenome assembly RRZU01 (sample SAMN10456909, study PRJNA506462) | wastewater metagenome | isolation source: wastewater sludge | place: USA: Moscow, Idaho
TCAGCCCATCGTGGCGTTCAAAAGGAAGGAACGCCATGGCCTGATCAATAATCGAATTGTCAGGCCAGGAAAAGCAAAGCCCCCAGAGCTGACACTCAGGGGGCTTCACAGAACTGCTTGAAGTGGGGACTTCATGGCGGACCCACCTCCGCGCCCTTCTCGATCACGCAGACAGAAATCTCGCGACCGGCCGCCGCTGCCCGCTGCTTGAGCCGGATCGCCGCGGCAAGCCCGGCAGGGCCGGCACCGACGATCAGCACATCAAAATCCATCGACTCTCGTTCGCTGCTCATGACTGTTCTCGTTCAAGTAAATGGAGGCGAAGTCCTGGCAACACGCCGGACCCTGGGGCGTACCGCTCGATACCGCAATGCCCCCAGGACTTCGAAAAGCCCATTGTGCGAGCCTCCGGAACCCGCCTCATCCCCTGCTTGAACTAGTCTTCCCGCGTCCTCCGAAGCAGCCCGACACCATTAAAAAAACCGGCCTCAGACCGGTTTCTTCATGGTGTCGGTATTGGCTGGTCAGAAACGCTTGGGCCGGATCATGGCATCCATGCCGCCATCCACGAACATCACCGCACCATGGACGAAGCTGGCCTCAGCGGACTGGAGAAAGGCCACCACCTGGGCAATCTCGTCCGGCTGACCGGCCCGGCCGATGGGCGCCACGAAGTTCTTGACCGCCTGGCCGAAGCGCGGGTCGTCCAGGGACGCCTTGTGCAGCGGGGTTTCGACGGCGCCCGGGGCCACCACATTGAGGCGGATGCCCCGCGGCCCCCACTCCACGGCCTTGCGGCGCGCATAGGCCGTGATGGCGAACTTGGAGGCGGCGTAGGCCGCAGCCGGCTGGGCCATGGCGTCGGCAGCAGCCACAGCGCGGGCCTCGTCGCCGGTGAGCAGCGTTTCCACCAGGGGGATCTGCTCCACCCCGGGCTGGACGGCAGCCACCGAGCCCACCAGCAGCACGGCGGGGCTATGCCCTTGCTGCAGGCACTCGGCCAGACCGTCCACCAGCGTGCTCATGCCGAAATAATTCACCGACACGATCAACCCGCAGGAGGGCGCGGTAACCCCCACCCCCGCGCAGCACACCAGGCCATCCAGGACACCGCCACAGGCGTCGATTGCGGCGGCCACCGCCGCCTGCCGGCCGCTGGCGCTTGAAAGGTCGGCGACGATGTCGGCCTGAGCCCGGTCGATACCAATCACACGATGGCCGGCGGCCTGCAGATGGCGGCAGACCGCAGCGCCGATTCCGGAGGCCGAGCCGGTGACGACAGTGGTGGGCATGGGGATGTCTCCTTGGAATGAAAAATGGGCGCCTGTGCGCGTGACTTCGAAGTATGCGGAGGCGTACCCGGCCCAGGCATCGTCCGCCCGGACTAGCAAGCCCCGAGGGGCTCGCCTTTACAATCACCTTGCAGCAGATAGCCTATCCATTCACATCCGGGAGTCCATCCAGATGATCCGCCTTCGTCCCCTGCTCCTGGCCGCCGGGCTATTGACCTGCGCTGGCATGGCGCCCCACGGCCTCGCGGCTGAACCGCCCTCGCCCGCCGCCGCTGCGGCGGCCAACCCCGACAGCGCCCGTGCCGAGGCCCTCCTCGACAGGGCCGAAGCCTTCTACCGGGACAACGGCCAGCGCGCCCACGCGGCCTTCAGCCGCAGCGGCGAGTTCCGGGATGGCCCGCTGTACGTCTATGTGCTCGACCTCGCGGGCAACTTCCTGGCCAGCGGCGGCAGCTCCGTCACCCTGATCGGCCGCAACGTGCGGGACATGCCGGACGCCCGGGGCAAGCCGTTCTTCAGGGAGATCCTCGACGGCGCCCGGACACGCCGCACTGGGCTGGTGGAGTACCACTGGCTCAACACCGGCTCGGGGCAGATCGAGCGCAAGACGGCCAGCTACAGGGTGGTGAACGACAACATTCTGGTAGTCGGCTATTACACGTCCCGCTCGACGGCCGAGCAGGCCCGCTCCCTGCTATGGGCCGCGGTGCATGAGTTCAAGCAGCACGGCGATCACGCCCTGGCGCGCTTCAACGACCTCAACGGCAACTTCGTGCGGGACGATCTCTACGTCTTCGTGCTCGACATGGACACCCAGGTGGTCCGGGCCCACGGCGGGATGCCGCGGCTGATCAACCGCCCGGCCGGCGAGCTGATCGACGCCAACGGCAAGCCCTTCATCCGCGACCTGATCAAGGCCGCCCGAGCCAGCGACGAAGGCCGGGTGGAGTACGCCTGGCGCAACCCCCTGACCCAGAAGATGGAACGCAAGCAGACCTGGTTTGTGCGCGTGGGCCAGCAGGTGATTGCGGTGGGCGTCTACGCCGGCCCTCTCAACTGAAACCCCAGCGCCCGCATCCCGGTGGGGTGCGGGCGCCAGGCACGGCGGCGATCCGGGCCTCAGCGATGGCTGAGGGCAGCGACACTATTGAGCATGATGCGCACCAGCTCGGTCTGGCGACGCACCCCGGTCTTGGAGAAGATCGACCGCAGGTGGGCGCGGGCCGTGTTTCGGCGGATATTGAGGGCTTCGGCCGCTTCCTCCAAAGACAGGCCGTTGGTCAGCTCCATGGCCAGCGCCGTCTCTGCCGGGGTCAAGTTGAAGAGCTGCTTGGCCACGGCGGTGCTGGCCAGCGACTTGCCCGCCGCATCGCGGAGGTAGATCACAACCGACGGCTTGCCCTTGCCCTCGGCCCATTCACTGGACGGCACCTGTTCGATCACCACGCCAAGGCTGACTTGCCCGGAAGGCCGTGCAATCGACATGGCCTCGGACGGAATGACCCGGTCGCCCGGATGGTGGGCGAAGGCATTGCGGATGAGCTGCTGCAGGGCCCGGTTGTCGCTTGGATACGTGGCTTCCAGGCGCCCGCCCACCAGCTTTAGGCCATCGCCGCTATCCAGGATCTCCTGGGCAATCAGGTTCTGGTCCAGCACCTTGCCGGTCTCGTCGAGGACGATGGTCGCCACCGAGAGCCGCCCGATCGCCTTCGAGTAGAGCATTCCGAGGGATTCGCTGCGGTCGAGCAGGTTGTGCATGTGGAGCGCGCGGCGCAGGTGCGGCAGCAAGGCCTCGCAGAGCTGGCGCTCTTGCGCCGAAAAACCTCCAGCATTTTCAGGGCGCGTGATCCGGAAGCGCAGCTTGCCGGATTCGGGGGTCGAGATGTCGGCCCCCATCACGTGGAAGACGTTGTAGGGCTGGCACCAGTGGATGTAATACGGTGCCTTGCGCCATTCGGCTTCGCTCATCAGGTCGTCCACCGTGAACACCTTGTCCGCCGGCTGGTTCACGAAGGGCGTCGCCGTGTGTTGGTAGGTGTGATAGACCACCTTGCCGCCGATGCCGCCCGGCAACTCCCCGACCGAGATCATGAGCCCCGTGTCCGACAGATCAGGAACCTTGAGGATCAGGGTCACATAATTGGCCTTGAACAGTGCCCGAAAATTCTCGAGGGCAACGCCCCAGCGCCGGCTGTCCAGGGCCGCTTCGTAGAGGGCACTGACGATACGGTCGTACTCGTCGATTTCGAGATTCATGCTGACCACGCTGCGTACCCTTCCACCTTCATATTTGTGTGTTCCCCATGACGCCCCGTGCCCCGGCAGAGGGGCACGCAGAGCGGTCACAGCGCGCCGGTAAGGGCCGGGACAGCCTCAAAGAGGTCTGCCACCAGCCCATAGTCAGCCACCTGGAAAATCGGCGCATCCGGGTCCTTGTTGATGGCCACGATCACGCCGGAGTCTTTCATGCCCGCCAGATGCTGGATGGCCCCGGAGATCCCCACGGCGACATACAGGCCGGGGGCGACGATCTTTCCGGTCTGGCCCACCTGGTAGTCGTTGGGCACATAGCCCGCGTCCACGGCCGCCCGGGAAGCACCCAGCGCTGCGCCCAGCCTGTCGGCCAGGGGCGTGAGCACCTGCTGATAGTTGTCGCCATTGCCGAGCCCGCGCCCACCGGAAACCACAACCTTGGCGGCGCCGAGTTCTGGCCGCTCCGAACGGCTAATCTCCCGGTGGAGCACCTGGCTCAGGCCAAGGTCCGGCCCGGCGTCTGCGGCTTCAACCGGCGCCGGGCTTCCTTCACCGGCTGCGTCGAAAGCCGTGGTGCGCACCGTCAGCACCTGCACCGGCTCGTCGGACTCCACGCTGACGAGGATATTACCCGCGTAGATCGGGCGCTGATAACACCCCCGCCGGCTGATTTTGACCACATCCGAGACCTGCGCCACATCCAGCAATGCCGCGATTCTCGGCGTCACATTGCGCCCCCAGGCCGAACTCCCGGCGAGCACGTTTTCGTATAACTTTAGTTGTACCAGAGAAACCACCAGAGAGGCCAGATTCTCGGCCAGCTGATCCCCGTAGAAAGCGGCTTCCACCTGGATCACGCGGCTCACGCCGGCCACCCGGGCAGCCTCGGCAACGACCGCCCCGCAGTCGCTCCCCGCGACGAGCAGATCCACCTCGCCCCCCACAAGAGTGGCGGCCGTCACTGCGTGGCGCGTGGCGCCTGCCAGCTTGCGGTTGTCGTGTTCGGCAATCACCAGCGTTTTCATGTTCATGTCCCTCAAATCACTTTTGCTTCGTTCTTCAGCTTGCTTACCAGCTCGGCCACATCGGCCACCTTTACGCCGCCCTTGCGGGGGGCCGGCTCTTCGTGGCGCCCGTGGCGCAGGCGCGGGGTCACGTCGACGCCCAGGCCGGCGGCGGCGAGCACCTCAAGGGGCTTCTTTTTGGCCTTCATGATGTTGGGCAGGGTGGCGTAGCGCGGCTCGTTGAGGCGCAGATCGGCGGTGACGACCGCCGGCAAACCCAGGGCCAGCGTCTCCAGCCCGCCGTCCACCTCGCGGGTGACGTGGATCGCACCGCCATTCACCACCAGCTTCGAGGCGAAGGTGGCCTGACCAGCACCCATCAGGGCCGCCAGCATCTGGCCGGTCTGGTTGGCGTCGTCGTCGATGGCCTGCTTGCCGCAGATCACCAGGCTGGGCTGCTCCCGGTCCACCACGGCCTTCAACAGCTTGGCGACGGCCAGGGGCTGCAGCTCGGCGTCGGACTCCACCAGGATCGCCCGGTCGGCACCCATCGCCAGCGCGGTGCGCAGGGTTTCCTGGCTCGCCGGGCCGCCGCAGCTCACGACGATCACTTCGGAAGCCTGCTGGCTTTCGCGCAGCCGCACGGCCTCCTCGACGGCAATCTCGTCGAAGGGGTTGATCGCCATCTTCACGCCGTTCAGGTCGACGCCGCTGTTGTCGCTGCGGACGCGTACCTTGACGTTGTAATCCACAACCCGTTTTACCGGGACCAGTACTTTCACGTGTGTTCTCCTCTCGTTGGGGGCGGGCGCGCAGGGGGCCTCGGGAAGCTGCCTTGAGGATACGGAGGCGCCCTGGCCGCGCCATCGTCCGATGGGACTAAGCTCGCGCCGGGAGGCAGACGACGCGGGCCGCCAGCCGAAATAACTAGGGCGCAGGCCGCTGATGACGGCCTGCGCCCCTGCGAGGGAATGCTGCGAAGAGGTCCGGGTCAGCCCGGAAACTTGACCCGTAGCCGCGGCGTGGCGGGCGTTGCCTGGCAGGCCAGGGTCCAGCGCCGGGCCAGATCGCGGGCATCCAGCGCCTCGTTGTGGTGCAGCACCACCTCACCCTCCTCCACCTGGCACATGCACGAAGCGCACATGCCGACCCGGCACGACTGGGGCACGCTGATGCCATGGCGCTCGGCGGCGTCCAGCAGGGTCTCGCTGCCGCCACAGCTGAAGCGGTGCTCGGCGCCGTCGAGCAGCAGGCTCACCTCGGCCGTGTCCACCTGCGGCGGCGGGGCGTCGGCGGCGACCGCCGGGTGGGCATCCTCCTCGTCGGGCAGGGAGACGAAGCGCTCCACGTGGATCCGCTCCGGGTCGAGCCCGGCCCCGGCGAGGGCCGTGGCCATCGCATCCATGAAAGGCCCCGGGCCGCAGATGAAAGCCTGGGCGGCCTCGAAGCCGTGGCCGAAGGCGGCCAGCTGCGCCACCGACGGCGTGCCCTGCACCGAGTCCAGCCAGTGGATCACCTGCAGCCGGGACGGGTGCTCCGCGGCCAGCGCCCTGAGGGCATCCCGAAAGATCACCGAACCCTCATCCCGGTTGGCGTAGATCAGCCGGATGCGCCCGGCGCCCTGGGCCAGCGCGGCACGCAGGATCGAAAACACCGGGGTGATCCCGCTCCCCCCCGCCGCCAGGATGAAGTCGCCCTCCAGCCCGGCAGGCGTGAACATTCCCGCCGGCGCCATCACCTCCAGGCTGTCGCCCGGCCGCAGGTTGTTGCACAACCAGTTGGAGCCCCGCCCGCCGACCACCCGCTTGACCGTGACCCGCAGGGCGTCATCCAGCCCCGGCGTACTCGACATGGAGTAACAGCGGGGCAGATGGCGCCCTTCCACCGCGAGACGCAGGGTCAGGAACTGGCCCGGCCGGTAGCGGAAGCTCTCCTGAAGCCCCTCCGGCACGGCAAGGGTGATCGAACGGGCATCGGGGGTCTCGTCGGTCACGGCCTGGACCGTGAGGCGATGGTAGCGGGCTGAAGTCATGGGCGGCGTGGCCGGGGGCCTCTCCGGGAAAGTGAATCAGACGAAGGGGTCCGGATTGGACAGGCCGAGCATCACCGCGCCGTGAATGCGCGCGTAGGTGTCGGTGTTGTTGGCGATGTGGCCCCGGGCCTGATGAACGTCGCGGAAGATGCGCTCGATCGGGTTGCTCTTGTAGGTGCCCGACGCCGCGCAGGCGCGCATCAGCTCGCTCAGCGCCGCCGCGCACTGCTTGGGCACCTGGGCGGCCTGGGCGCGCTGCATCAGGCGCTCTTCCACCGGCATCCGCTCGCCGCTGCGGGCGCACTCGACGATCCGTGCGTAGTTGCGGAACAGCACCAGCTTGAGCTGGTCGCTGGTCATCATCGCTTCGCTCACGGCCTGCTGGGCGTTCACGTCCTCGGCGGTCTTGGCGCCGTGCTTGCCCACGTGGGCGGCGGCACGGCTGCGGAACTCGGTAATCGCACCATCCAGCGCGCCCAGACAGGCGGACGACACCGCCCGCTGGAACACCTGGGTGAAGGGAATGCGGTACAGCCAGCCCGGGTTGCCCACGCGGCCAGGGCAGCCGGCGTCGCTGTGGTCGTTGGTGCGCTGGGTGCGGTGTTCCGGCACGAAGGCGTTCTCCACCACGATGTCGTGGCTGCCGGTGGCGCGCAGGCCCAGCACGTCCCAGTTGTGCTCGACCCGGTAATCCGCCTTGGGCAGCAGGAAGGTGGTGTGCTCGAAGCCCTCGCTGCCGTCGCGCTTGGGCAGCAGGCCGCCCAGGAAGATCCATTCACAGTGCTCGACCCCGCTCGAGAAACTCCAGCGGCCGGAGAAGCGGTAGCCGCCCTCGACCTTCTCGGCCTTGCCGGTGGGCATGTAGGTCGAGGCGATCAGGGTCGCGGACTTGTTACCCCACACATCCTGCTGGGCCTGGTCGGGGAAGAGGGGCAGCTGCCAGTTGTGCACACCGATCACGCCGTAGATCCAGGCCGTGGACATGCAACCCTCGGCCAGCGCCATCTGCACGCGGTAGAAGACGCGCGGGTCCAGCTCATAGCCGCCCCAGCGCTTGGGCTGCAGCACGCGGAACAGGCCGGCCTCCTGCATCTCCCGCACGGTCTCGACCGGCACCATGCCCTGGCGCTCGGCGTCCCGGGCCCGCTCGGCCAGCTTCGGCGCCAGGGCGCGGGCGCGGGCCACCAGTTCGATTGCGTCCGGCGTCATGTAGTCATCGGCGAACGCATCCATCAACAGCTCTTTCTTTACCGCATCCATGGTCTTCCTCCTCCTGTGCGCCGGCGGCGGAAATACCCCGGCAAGTCAAACACTTCGATAGCAGGAGAGTTCCACAGCGAGGAGCCCGGATTCATCGTCTGAACGGACTAACGGCAACAGTCGGGCAGATCGGGCCCCACCTGTAACCCTTTTGGACGATGCCCCGGAAAACTGGCTGCCAATAATGGCTGGACATTCAAAAAGTTACGCCATCGGGCCCTGCGCCCACCGTTCAAAAGGAGACACCCATGCGCACACGCGTCGGCGTGGCCGTGACCGCCATCGTGGCGGCAGCCGGCCTCTACGCCTTTTCGCCCCGCAGCATGCCGCAGTTCGAGCAGACCCGAATCCCGGTGGACAAGATGCAGCTCAACAGCATCGCCCACACCAGCGCCGGCCTGGTGGCTGCGGGTGAGCTGGGTCAGATCCTGGTCTCCCGCGACGACGGCGTGAGCTGGGAGGCCGCCCGACAGCCCCAGCCCCGCCAGGCGCCCATCACCCGCACCATCTTTGCCGCCAACGGCACCGGCCTGGCCCTGGGCCACGAGGGGTGGATCCTGCGCAGCACCGATGGCGGGCTGAGCTGGGAAGAAAGCGCCTTCGAGAAGTCCAACGGCGAACCCCTGATGAGCGCCGCCCGCCTGCCCTCCGGCGAATGGCTGGCGGTGGGCGCCTTCGGCCGGGTGCTGCGCTCCGTGGATGACGGCAAGAGCTGGGAGCCCCATGCGATCCCCGGCCTCTCCGACTGGCACCTCAACAGCATCAGCGGCTCGGCCGACGGCAAGCAGTGGCTGATCACCGGCGAGGCGGGTACCGTGCTCCGCTCCGACGATGGCGGCGCCAGCTGGAGCGTGGTCCCGCCCTTCTACAAGGGCTCGATCTATGGCGCCGTGCAGCTGGCCTCCGGCACCTGGGTGGCCTACGGGATGCGCGGCAACGTGCACTTCAGCCAGGACGGCGGGCGCAGCTGGCAGGCCGCCAGCGTCCAGGCGCCGGTGTCCACCTACGGCCACGCGGTGACTGAAGACGGCCGCCTGCTCCTGGCCGGCCAGGGCGGCATCATCCTGGCCAGCCAGGACCAGGGCCACAGCTTCCAGGTCATCCGCAAGGAAGGCCGCGCCAGCCTCACCGGCATCTACCGGCAGGCCGACGGCAGCCTGCTGCTCACCAGCGACAGCGGCCTGCAGCGCCACAAGCCGGCCACCCGCAGCGCCGACGCGACCCAGGGCCGCAGCGCCCCGCACACCACCACCGGAGCCTCCTGATGACCCATCACGCCATGACCCGCACCGACGCGCTGGTGGCCTTCCTGGCCCGCATGCTGATCGCCTGGCGCCGCCCCCTCGGCGCCCTCTTCCTGCTGCTCACCCTGGGCCTGGGCTATTCGGCCCTCAACACCCGGCTCGACCCCGGCTTCAACAAGCTGATCCCCATGTCCCACCCCTACATGCAGGCCTTCCTGCAGTACGGCAGCACCTTCTCGGGCGCCAACCGGGTGATGGTGAGCGTGCGCTGGAAGGGTGAAGGCGACATCTACAACCCCGCCTTCATGAAAGCCCTGCAGCAGGTGACCGACGAGGTCTTCTTCATCCCGGGCGTCAACCGCGGCGAAGTGCGCTCGCTGTTCACCCCCAATGTGCGTTTCATCGAGGTCACCGAAGAAGGCTTCAACGGCGACGTGGTGATCCCCGCCCAGTTCAACGCCGACCCCGAGAGCCTGGCCCAGGTGCGCGCCAACGTGGCCAAGTCCGGGCAGATCGGGCGCCTGGTGGCCAACGACCTCAAATCGGCACTGGTCCAGGCCGACCTGCTGGAGATCAACCCGCAGAGCGGCGAGAAACTGGATTACGCCTCGGTGGCGGAGAAACTGGAGGCGATCCGCACGGCCCACGCCAACGAGCAGATCGACATCCACATCGTCGGCTTCGCCAAGGTCATGGGCGACGTGATGGAGGGCCTCACCACGGTGCTGCTGTTCTTCGTGATCGCCTTTGGCGTCACCACCGGCCTGCTGTGGCTGTATTCCCGCTCGATCAAGCTCACCGTGCTGGCCATCACCGTGGCCCTGTTGCCGGTGGTGTGGCTGCTCGGCATCCTGCCGCTGATCGGCTACGGCATCGACCCCATGTCGGTGCTGGTGCCCTTCCTGATCTTCTCGATCGGCGTCTCCCACGCGGTGCAGATGACCAACGCCTGGAAGCAGGA
>RRZU011385578.1_pt1 | contig 10046 bp, 3 predicted proteins | sample 2165561 | NCBI WGS metagenome assembly RRZU01 (sample SAMN10456909, study PRJNA506462) | wastewater metagenome | isolation source: wastewater sludge | place: USA: Moscow, Idaho
AAGTGATTTGAGAAAGCTAACCGGATTATCGGCAGGAACAATCACAAAACTGAATAAAAACGAACCTGTTTCTGTTGCCGTATTGCTATCAATTTGTGAAGTTTTACAATGTGACATCGGTGATATTTGTTCAGCGGTTTCGGATGGCAATGTTACAGAAAATAATTCAAATTGATTGCTGACAAGGAATGCAGTAGTTTATAAAATCTCCTAAGTGGACCCTATGGATACGAGGAGAAAATTAAAGAATAGTTATAAAAATTCGCATACGAAATCGGGGTAAGATGATGATTACGAAGTACCATGCAAACTATTATGCAAGAATTCTCACGCAAAGAGCGGTAGGCGGTGATATTGACAGTTTATCGCAATCCTTGCTAAATGCCGCTGTGGATATAAATCCACATCAAATTGAAGCGGCTTTGTTTGCGTTTCGCTCACCACTCTCCAAAGGAATTATTCTTGCTGATGAAGTTGGTCTTGGAAAAACTATCGAAGCAGGCCTGGTTCTATGTCAATATTGGGCGATTGGCCAGCGTAAGATAATCGTTATTTGCCCGGCTGCACTTCGTAAGCAATGGGGTTTTGAACTTACTGATAAATTCGGCATTGATAATGAAATTCTCGATACAAAAAATTATAACGATTATGTTCGAAATGGACGGAATCCGTTTGGCAATAAAAAGGTGGTTATCTGCTCTTATAATTTTGCTGCACGAAAAAAGGATGAAATCCGTCTGTTTGGCTTTGATTTGGCGATTATTGATGAAGCACACAAGCTTCGCAATGTTTATAAAAAGAATAGTATGACGGCACACGCTGTCCGTGATGCACTTGATAATGTAAAGAAATTGCTCTTAACGGCAACTCCATTTCAGAACTCACTTATGGAGTTATATGGTCTTACGACTGTCATTGATGAGAATATTTTCGGGGATGCAAAATCATTCCGTTCCGAGTATGTCAATGAAGGAAATTATACAGACTTGCAAATGCGGCTCTCTCCGTATTATAAGCGTACTCTGCGAAGAGATGTAACAGAGTACATAAGCTATACGAAGCGTTTACCATTGACACAGCAATTTGATTCAACAGATTTGGAATATGAGCTTTACAACAAAGTTTCAGAATTTCTGCGCTCAGATAACCTGTACTCTATTCCAGCTAAGCAAAAAATGCTGACAACAATGATTGTCCGCAAGATTCTTGCTTCGTCTACATATGCCTTGCTTGGTACTTTAGCAACTATTAAGGCTCGACTAGAAAGAATGCTCTCTGAGAACAAAATTCATCAGTTTGATTTTAGCGAGATTGTTGATGGAGATGAGATGGAGCTTATCGCAGAAGATGAAGAAGATAGCGAAAACATCAGCGAGGATAACGTCGACAACGGTGAAATTAAAATAGAGGAATTGCAACGTGAAATTGCATCCATTACTGCATTCATTAAGCTTGCCGAACAAATAAAGCATGATTCAAAGTCTAAAGCCTTGCTTACTGCTATGGAAAAGGCATTTGAACAACTATCTGTGATCGGAGCAAACCGCAAAGCACTTATATTTACGGAGTCCACACGAACACAAGCATATTTGAAAGAATATCTTGAGCAAAATGGATATCATGGCAAGGTAACTATATTCAACGGCTCGAATGCAGATAAAGAATCGAATGCCATTTTGGATGCCTGGTTAAAGACGAACGCATACACAGGCAAAATCAGCGGTATTCGTTCTGCTGACCGCCGTGCCGCAATCGTTGACTATTTCAAGGATACTGCGGAGATTATGATTGCTACCGAAGCCGCTGCTGAGGGCTTGAATCTACAATTTTGCTCCCTCGTTGTTAATTATGACTTGCCTTGGAACCCGCAAAGGATTGAACAGCGAATTGGTCGCTGTCACCGCTATGGTCAAAAGAGCGATGTTGTAGTTGTGAACTTTGTCAACCAGCGGAATTACGCTGATATGAGAGTGTTTGGGCTGTTGAATGACAAGTTCAAACTATTCAATGATGTATTCGGAGCATCTGATGAAGTTTTAGGACAGATTGACGGTGTAGACTTTGAAAAGCGGATATGGCTGATTTATCAAGAATGCCGCACCGAAGCTGAAATCAGTGCAGCGTTTGAAAAATTACAAGATGAACTGCAAGGTGAAATCTCGACTCGCCTTGACGATGTGAAGGAACAGGTTCTTAAAACCTTTGACATTGAAGTGCAGGAACGCTTAAAACTGGCTAAAGAACAGACAAGTGCATTTTTGAACCGATATGAATATATCTTTTGGGAACTGACTAAGTATGTCCTATCCTCAAAGGCAATTTTCAACGACGATGAACACTCCTTTGTGCTGAATGAATGTGTCGAGGAAGCAGCAATAGGCAAATATCGCCTTATTTCTGGCAATGCGGTTGATGGTATTGCTTATCGGCTGTCACATCCGCTCGCACAATATGTTGTCAGAGAAGCATTGGAAGCTGATGTTACTGAGGGTAAAATTCATTTTTCACCCAAAGATACCAAACTGAATGTGACCTTGCCGGATAGTTTAAATATGAAAAGTGGCTACCTGCTACTCTCGTCATTGGACGTATCTGCATTTGAAACTGAGCAGTATTGCTTATTTACAGCGTATACTGACGATGGACAAGCTTTGTCGCAGGAATTATGTGAGAAGTTATTCCTTTGTGCTGGAACGGAAATAAAGACAAACGGTCTCATTCCGACGCAGCTTAAGCGCCTTTCCGAGAGTGCCAAACAACATCGAAGCGGCAAATTGCAGCAGATTGATTCCCGAAATCTATCCTACTTTAAGGAAGAAGAAGACCGTATCTTCCGTTGGGAAAAAGATTTGATAAATAGTCTTGAAACTGAGCTTGACACGGTTAAACGGCAGATACGCGAACAAGAACGGCTTGCCCGCAATGCCATGACAATGGAAGAAAAAATTGAGGCAACAAAGAAGCTCGATGAACTCGAACGTTCAAAGAGACGAAAACGTAATGCTCTCGCAGACCGGGAAGATGAGATTTCAAGTAAACGCCGTAAACTACTATCCGACTTGGATAGCCGAATGATTAAACAAACTAAACACTCAGACATCTTCGCCATTGAATGGCGGATTGTATAAGGAGAGATAACCATGACTCAAAACAATGAAAAACTGAATCGCTTCATCGACCTGTTAGAGGGTATTTTTGAACTTAATAAGGCAGATTTGGACTTCGGTATCTACCGTATTATGAATATTCGAAAGGATGAGATTAAGCAGTTTCTTTCTGTTGGTTTGCCTAATAAGGTACAAGAAGCCCTTGCACCGTTTGCCACCGACACAGGAGAGATTGAGAAGCGTATAGCAGAGATTGAAAAACAAGCCAACGACCTTGGTATAGAGATAATTGCAAGCCCAAAACTTGCAGACGAATACTCTCGCCTAAAATCGCAGCTTGCGGCGGGCATGGATATGTCAGCTCTTGAAACCGATGTGTATTCCGCACTTTACAGCTTTTTCAACCGCTACTATGACGAGGGTGATTTTATCAGCAAACGTCGCTACAAAGAGGGCGTGTACGCTATTCCCTATGAAGGCGAGGAAGTCAAGCTACATTGGGCGAACGCTGACCAGTATTATATCAAAACATCAGAGAATTTCCGTGACTATGCATTTATTAGCAACGGTAAAAAAGTACATTTTCGCCTTGTAGACGCAACAACTGAGCGAAACAATAACAAAGAATCCGACACAACTAAGCGTGTGTTCATGTTGTACACAGAGACCGAGGATAAGCCAGACATCAAAACCATTGAAGAAGTGGATGGCGAACTTGTTATTCGTTTTATATATGATGTTCCAGCTGACAAAAAGATAAAGCACAATGAATTGAACCTTGCCGCCATTTTGGATGCAATAACAAAAGATTTCAAAGGTTGGTATCACTTGTTTGCACCTGCAAGCAGAACAAAAAAAGAGACGCGCTCTGTACTTGAAAAGCACCTGAACGCTTATGTGGCAAAAAACACCTTCGACTACTTCATTCACAAAGACCTGAATGGATTTCTTAAGCGGGAACTTGACTTCTTTATTAAGAGCGAAGTTATACACCTTGATGACATCGACACCACCGATGAAAAGCGAGCTGACAGCTACCTTGCTAAAGTGCGAGCGATTAAACGTGTCGGCAAGATTCTCATTGACTTTTTGGCACAAATTGAGGACTTCCAGAAAAAGCTGTGGCTTAAAAAGAAATTTGTAGTGGCGACAAACTGGTGTATCACCATTGATTGCATCGACGAAAAATTTTATCCAGAGATAATCAACAATACTGCTCAGATTACTGAATGGCGGGATATGTATGCCATTGATGAGATTCAAGGTAGCTTGACAACTGTAGCCTACTCTGACCCGTTGACAGTGGAATTTTTGCATCAAAACAACAATCTTGTTCTGGACACAAGACATTTCACTACCGATTTCAAAAACCGAATTGTCGCAAGTATTGATAATTTGGATGAACAGACAGGTGGTTTGATGGTTCATTCAGATAACTTTCAAGCAATCAAACTGCTTACAGAAAAATATAAAAATGCAGTAAAATTAATTTATATAGATCCCCCATACAATACAGACGCAAGCAAAATTTTATATAAGAACGGCTATGAGCACAGCAGTTGGATATCTCTTATGGATTCTCGCCTGTCGGCCTCTCGCTATCTGTTAAAACAGACAGGATTAATTGAAGTCGCTATTGATGATTATGAATTTCGCTATATTAACTGCTTGCTTGATATAACCTATGGGATTGATAATTCTATTTCAAACATTGCAATACTTACAAATCCCAAGGGTCGAGACCAAGGTTTTATTGCGCAAGCACATGATTATACACTTATGTATGCTTTTGATAAACGTTATTGCTCAACAAATAATTTCATACTATCCGAGGAGGAACTAAAAAAGAAATTTTCAAAATCACAGGGAGACCAAGCATTGCGCGAACTTCCTCTAAAGCGAACAGGCAGTGGAAAACGTCGCGAGGATCGACCTTACATGTTCTTCCCTTTCATTTATAACATTGAACAGAATAAATTGAACGTAATACCTGAAGATGAGTATACACAGATTTACCAAGCGGAAAGCAATTCATTCAATGACGCGTTTGTTGAGGTACTAAAGAAAAAATACGAGTCAGCAGGAAATGCATTCATTTTGCCTTTAAGCGAAAACAATGAGTATTTCCGTTGGCGTTGGGGTTATAAAAGCTGTGCTTCTGGCTGTGAAAACGGTGTGCTTTTTGCGAAGCAAGTAAGAAGTGGAAATTATGTTGTTTATCAATACGACTTTGCTGATGATGAACAAACACCAAAATCATTATGGTTTGGCGAACGATATGATGCATCCTCAAAGGGTACCAATCTTTTGGAAAATATTATTCCGCAAAATCCATTTGATTATCCTAAAAGTATTTTTACTGTTATGGATAATGTAAGCATTGGAACTGATGGAACCGATATGGTTCTCGACTTTTTTGCAGGAAGCGCAACTACTGGCCACGCTGTTATTGAATTGAATCGAACTATAGAGGATTCAGCGAGAAAGTATATCCTTGTGGAAATGGGCGAATACTTCAATACGGTTACACTGCCGCGTATGAAGAAGGTCATCTACTCTGCCGATTGGAAAGGCGGTAAGCCACAGAATCGCAACACAGGCGTTAGCCACATCATGAAGTATATAGCACTCGAAAGCTATGAGGATGCACTTTCAAACATTGAGCTTTCCGATGATATGCACCGTCTGATTTCATTCTTTGGCGATGACTATATTCTCCGCTATATGTTCGACGCAGAAGCAAAGGACTCAACGCTGTCGGTTGATGAGTTTAATGCACCGTTTGCATATTCGCTAAAAATCAATGAAAATAATGAAACAAAAGAAAAACTCGTTGATCTATGCGAAACATTCAATTATCTGCTCGGCCTATCTGTTATCAGGCAGACTGTGGTAGCACATTTTCAAGCTATCATCGACCCGATGGGTGAATATGAGAACGCAGTGCAGCTCTCACGTGATGATAATGGCGAATACGGATTCAGACAAATTGAGGGCAGATTACCAGATGGCAGACGTGCACTTGTGATTTGGCGTACTGTCACAAAGGACTTATTGAAGAGCAATGCCGCTCTTGACGCTTATTTTGAAAAACACAGAATTAACCCCGCTGACCGCGAGTTTGATGTTATTTTCGTCAATGGTGACAACAACCTTGAAAATCTGCGCCTTGATGATGAGAACTGGAAAGTTCAGCGAATAGAACCAATTTTTAAGGCGAAGATGTTTGAGGAGGTAGAGTAATGGCTAAGAAAAGCAACGTCGCTCCGACATTTGCTTGGAGCGACCAACTGATACTATTTCGCTACTTCCTTGACCAATTTGGCAAAAACAACCTTGCTACGCTTGCGGGTAAATTAAATAACTCGGAATATGAGGGCGTAGATGAGAACCAGAACACGTTCTTTTGGCGAGAATTAGATGGTATTTTACAGCGTCAAGGGGCTAACGCTAAGATCAGCCGAGATGTTTTGCGTGGATATGACGATAATATCTGCCGTTATGTTACGCAAATAGGCGGAAATCGCGGCGGTATCAGATTAAAATACTTCCAATACATTGCATGCTTGTTTACTGAAATGTACCTTGACCGCTATTTTTCAGACAAGGTGACATTTGCAGCGGATTTGAACGCTTTCTCCGAAAAAGTGAAAGATGACACACTTGGTGGTATCGACATTCTGCCATTCAAGCCGGAAAACATGAACAAGTTGGCGTTTATGTGTGCCACGGGCAGCGGAAAAACACTGATTATGCACATCAACATCTCGCAGTTTCAGCATTATTTAAGAAAGGCAAAACTGATTAACCCACGAACTGGGATTAACAAAATAATTGTGCTTGCACCGAATGAAGGAATGTCCAATCAGCATTTAGCAGAATTAAAGTTGTCTCACATTACAGCAGAACCATTTAGCAAAAGTGGATTTGGAACAGGGGCGGATGTAGTCGTCATAGACATGAACAAGCTAAAAGAGGAAGGCAAGGTAAAAACTGTATCTGTAGACAGCTTTGAGCAGGATAACCTTGTGCTTGTTGATGAAGCGCATCGTGGCCTCGCGGGTGATGTATGGTACGATTACCGTTCGCGCCTTTCAGCGGATGGTGGTTTCGCATTTGAATATTCTGCTACTTTGAAGCAGGCAATGAAAACGCTAAATGTCAAAAAAGATAAAGAATTGCTTGATGAGTATTTCCGTTCAATTATCATTGACTACTCATATAAATTTTTCTATGAAGATGGTTATGGAAAGGAATACCGTATCTACAATCTGCGAGATACAATTTCCGATGAGCAGCGACAACTCTATCTCACAGGCTGCTTGCTGTCGTTTTATCAACAGTTAAAGCTTTATTCTGAAAGGGGTAAAGATTATGCACCCTTTCAGATAGAAAAACCATTGCTCGTTTTTGTCGGCAATCGTGTAACAGCTAAGACATCAGCAGCAGAAATGACGGATGTTGAAGAAGTGATAGACTTCATTGATAAATTCGTCAATAAAAAAGAGCGAACTATTAATCGCATCCATGCTGTTTTGAACGAGGACACCGGACTCTATGATGGCAAAGGGCGTGAATTATTCTCACAGAATTTCAATGCAATAACATCACTTTTTGCGGGAACGCCCAGGGCGGAAGATGTGTACCAGGATATCCTGCGTGTTGTTTTCAACAGCGATACAGCATCCGATGCTCCACGGCTGCACGTTTTGAACCTGCGACAGGTACAAGGCGAAATTGCCCTGCGTATCGGTACGGATGGAGAATATTTTGGCGTTATCAGTATCGGCGACACATCAGGACTTATCAAGAACTGTGAGGCAAATGGCATAGCGACGGGAACAGAGGAATTTGCCAATGAATCATTGTTCGGGAACATCAATGATCAATCTTCAAATATTAAGGTACTTATCGGCTCGCGTAAATTCTCCGAAGGGTGGAACTCATGGCGGGTGTCAACGATGGGATTGATTAACTTTGCCAAAGGCGAAGGCTCTCAAGCAATACAGCTTTTCGGTCGTGGCGTTCGTTTGCGTGGTCATGGTGGGTGCTTGAAACGAAGCAATAAACTGGATGACCGTTCCGTTGTCATACCTAAAAATATTGAACTGCTCGAAACGCTAACTATCTTCGGTATCAAAGCACAGTATATGGAGGATTTCAAGAAGTATTTAGAAATGGAGGATATGCCCGTCAACGAAAAACCGCACGAGTTTATATTACCTGTTCTTAGTCGCTATAATGATGTGAAAAACAAAAAGCTTCGCGTTATTAAGGTAAAGGACGGAGCAAACTTCAAAAAACAGGCTGCGCGGCTTTTGTTGAGCAAGCCTGATGATGGCTTTTCTCGCTATCTGAATAAGAATAAAGTAATCATCGATTGCCGTTCAAAAGTACAAACGCTTGAATCTACATTCAGTATGCAGATTGAATCAATATCAGATGAGTATTCCCTCCCGGAAGCGTGCATTCCTTTCCTTGATTATGAGCGAATTTTCAATGAGTTGGAAACGTATAAAAACGAGAAGTTTTACTATAATATTTCACTCTCTAAAAATGACATAAGGGCGATAATACAGGCAAATGGCTGGTATTCTTTAATTATTCCTAAGCGAGATATTGAGTTTAACGCGGTAGAAAAACTTCCTCTGATGACGGACTTCGCCATAATGGCACTGAAAAGCTATGTTGACAAATTTTACAAGTACGAAAAAGATCGATGGGAAGCCCCGCTTCTAGAATATCAAGAGCTTACTGAGGATGACGGTAATTTTGTTGATGAATATAAGTTTTCATATTACGACAGTTATGATGGTGACACGACCGCAGATACTGTGGAGCAGTTTGTTGATGACTTAAAGGTATTGTTGAATAAAAACAACGGCATTCCAACGTATCAGGAAACAGCACTTAACGGTGCACTTGTAGCTTTTGACTTTCGAGCACATCTGTATACGCCCCTCATTTGCTTGAAGGCAAACGGCCTGAAGCTATCGGTATCACCAGTCAGTTTAAATGAGGATGAAAAAGATTTCGTCGATAAGCTAAGAACTTATGTTGACGGCAATGTAGATGTATTCAGCGGCAAGAACCTATATCTGCTGCGAAATAAAAGTAAAGTTGGCATGGGCTTTTTCGAGGCTGGGAATTTTTACCCTGATTACGTTCTTTGGATAGATACCCCCGATGTGCAGTATATTTCATTCATTGACCCTAAAGGACTTCGAATGCTGAAGTGGAATGACCCCAAAATCGAATTCTATGCAACTATCAAAGATCTTGAAAGACGTCTTCAACCATCAATTACCGAAAAGAGTATCATTTTGAACTCATTCATTATATCCGGCACACGTTCTGAAGATTTACGCCAGTGGTGGGGAAAAAGCAAGCCCGAGCGTCATGCTAAAAACGTGTTCTGTCTTGATGAAAATGATTGTATAGACGTAATGATTAGCAAGATACTGGTATGATTAAGTAGGCTATTAAAACAAAGTTCGGTGTAAAAGAAAGTATGTAAGATAATCTGCCTGTTTGATCATATAAGGAGCTGTCACTTATGGTATGTTTGAGAGCAATGAGCTATTTCACTTGTAAACTTCATGCCAATGGCTCTGAACGGAGCTTACTCAAGTAACATATATAGCCGAATTACGTCCTGCCATAGAAAACGTCATATTTTAAAAAATAAAGACACCGTAACTCATAGGAGGGTTATGGTGTCTTTTCGTCTTAAACTCGAAACAAGCTTTCTTGTTGTGTTTAATGCATCGAACCATTCTGGCTCGGTGCGTTTTTTTATTCTAAAGATTTATCGGTTTTTAAAATTACAATCCGGGCGTTCTCCGCCGTCTGTCCTTTCAATCAGATTTAAAAAAATTGAAAGGATGGTCACATATGAAAACCATAAACCTAAAGGATATTTATCCTTATTACTTCACG
>RRZU011600784.1_pt1 | contig 10046 bp, 10 predicted proteins | sample 2165561 | NCBI WGS metagenome assembly RRZU01 (sample SAMN10456909, study PRJNA506462) | wastewater metagenome | isolation source: wastewater sludge | place: USA: Moscow, Idaho
CGCGGTTCGCGGCTGAGCTCGAGCCCGATTAAGTGAAGCGGCTCACCTCGGCTGCGGTATTTCGCGGCATAGCCTCGGTCTTGTAGTTGTTGTAAGGCTTTGCCTTGTGGTGTGGCTTCGACCACTTTGAATTCAAACAAATAGACTTGTTGGTTAAACAACACCGCCATGTCAATGCGGCCTTGTCACCAGTTGGTAAGCCATCGGGGTTTTGTCGATGTAGTAATGGTTGTCCTCACGAATTTTAGCGAAGGTTTGAATCCCGATTGGCAGTTTCTTGTGCGGTAACATGATGTTCCTCAGACTTAGCTTTACAGACGTCGATCCATTTTGCGGCATGAACAATTGTGGCTAATTCATCTGGGGTGAGTTGAATCGCTGATTGGGCACTGCCACAAGCAGGGTAAACAAACTCATAGTCTTGCAACGAATCATCAAGATAGATGGTTACGCCCTCGTTGACACCAAACGGACACACCCCACCCACTTGATGTCCGATCAATTCTTCCACCTGTTCGGGCGCTAACATCACCGGCTTAGTGCCAAAAGTTTGCTTAAATTTGCGGTTATCGATTCTTTTATCGCCACTGGCTACGACCAAAATGGGTTTACCGTTGACCATAAACGACAGTGTTTTCGCAATATGTGCAGGATCTGTGTTTAACGCCTTGGCAGCCAATTCAACCGTTGCACTGGACACGGAAAATTCCAAAATATCTTGGTCACGCTGCCAATTTTTCAGATAGGCACGGGCGCTTTCTAGACTCATTTTTTTCTCCAACAAAATAAAACATCATACGATTTTGTGCGCTAAATCCCAATCACAGCGGCTTTTAGCGGGAAAGTGCATAGCACTTCCTGTTCTTTGCAGGTACTATGTTTTTTTTCTTTGTATTTAAGGGTTTGACATGCAACGCTTGGCATTTCTCTCCGCCTGCTTATTTTCTGTGTTCACCGCCACTGCCCAAGCAGATGAAGCGCTGTTGATGCGTCCAGAAGTGCAGGCTTTTATGGAACAAACCAGCCGAGAAAGAGGTGTGCCTCGCGATGTCATTGAAGCAACACTTCGCGCTGTGAATACCAAGCCCTCGATTTTGAAAATTATGGATCGGCCATCGACGTCTCGGCCGTGGTATCAATTTCGGCCAAATTTTCTCAACACCGCTTTGATTGATGGCGGTATCGCGTTTTGGGCAAAACACGCCAAAACATTGCAAGCTGTCGAACAACACTATGGCGTACCGGCAGAGATTATTGTCGCTATTTTAGGCGTCGAAACCCGTTATGGCCGTTTGAGTGGCAATTTTCGTGTCGTGGATGCCCTCAGCACCTTGGCCTTTGATTACCCACGCCGCGCCAGCTATTTCAACAGTGAATTGGCCGAATTTTTTCATTTAACCTTAGAAGAAAACGCCGACCCACTGTCCTTTGTTGGCTCCTACGCAGGGGCAATGGGAATGCCACAGTTTATGCCTTCAAGCTTCCGCAAGTGGGCAGTGGATTTTGATGGAGACGGTCACCGTAATATCTGGGCCAGCCCAGCCGATGCTATCGCCTCGGTTGCCAATTATTTGCAGAAACATGGTTGGCAAAAAGGCGCGGATGTTGTGTTGCCGGTGGATGCCTCAGAGGTGAAAGAACGTGAGCGTCTGGTGGCAGATAAATTTAATTTGCACTACAGCATTGCAGAACTCAAACAGCGTGGTTTAAAAACCCTCGGCGGGGAAGGCAATGATCGGGCTAAAGCGGTGTTATTCCCATTAGAAACCGCCGCAGGGGTCACCGAATACTGGATTGGTTTACAGAACTTCTACACCATCACCCGTTATAACAAGAGCACACTCTATGCGATGGCAGTGCATCAACTGGCAGAAGAAATCCATGATAAACGCCTCGCTGCCTTAGCTGCGGCTGCAAGCCAATAACGGGTCTGCTGCAATCTGCTAGAATCGGCCCCTATGAGCTATCAAGTCCTTGCCCGTAAGTGGCGCCCTAAACGTTTTGCTGACTTAGTCGGACAAGAGCACGTTGTCCGTGCCCTTGGCAATGCTTTAAATCAACAACGGCTACATCATGCTTATCTGTTAACCGGCACCCGTGGTGTTGGTAAAACGACTATTGCGCGTATTTTGGCCAAAAGCCTGAATTGTGAGCAGGGTGTCGGTGCAGAACCCTGTGGTGAATGCAGCGCGTGTGTACAAATCGACAGTGGCCGCTTCGTTGATTTATTAGAAATTGATGCGGCCAGTAATACCGGCATCGACAACATCCGTGAAGTGATTGAAAACGCCCAATATGCGCCCACAGCCGGACGTTATAAGGTGTATATCATCGATGAAGTTCACATGCTGTCGAAATCGGCTTTCAATGCCATGCTAAAAACATTGGAAGAGCCTCCCGCGCATGTGAAATTTATCCTTGCCACCACCGACCCGCAAAAAGTGCCGGTGACGGTATTGTCACGCTGTTTGCAGTTTTCCTTACGCAATATGACTGCACCACAAATTGCCAGCCACCTTAGCCATGTGTTGGAGGTGGAAGGGGTCAGCTATGACACACCCGCTTTGGTGCTGTTAGCACGAGCCGCCGCAGGTTCGATGCGTGATGCGCTGTCGCTATTGGATCAGGCCATCGCGTATGGTTTGGGTGCCGTCGAGGAACAAGGTGTGCGGGCGATGTTGGGGGCGGTGGACCAACGACATTTATTTGCCTTGCTCGCTCACCTTGCCGCTGATGATGGCAGTGCACTGTTGGCCGAAGCCGAACAACTGGCCGCACAGGGCAGCAGTTTAGACACTGCGCTGAGTGAACTGGCCGTGGTATTACAACAAATTGCCCTAGCACAAACCGTCCCAACGGCCATTGACAACGACGAGCCTGAACGAGACAGTTTGTTTGCCCTTGCCGAGTTAATTCCAGCAGAAGATGTGCAACTCTATTACCAAATCGTGTTGTTAGGTCGGCGTGACTTGCCGCTGGCACCAGACGATTATGCTGGTTTTACCATGACCCTGTTGCGCTTATTGGCGTTTCATCCCAGCCAACGCGCCCGCCATCTTACGCAGGCTGCCAGCGCGCCACATTCGCCCACTGCGACAATAAGCGCCAGCAAACCAACTGCCACATCAACCCTGTCGCAGTCTGTCGCAACGAGCGCCACCGGCCCAGCGGCAGCCCGTGCCCTGCTCGATAAAATCCGCAATAACAAACAAGGCAGAAGCCCTGCCGTTACCGCGTCGGTGCCAACGGTAAACGAACCACCACCCACACCACGCGCAACACCAGCGGCACCGCCCACACCAATTGCACCAGCGGTAACAATCGCGCCCTCCATGCAACAAACACCGCCCCCTGTTTCACCTCCGTGGGAAGATTCACCGTCACCCGTGGTAGAAGTGGCGATGACAACAAACACCATTGCGCCCCCCGCTGCCAGCTGGCAAGGGGATTGGTATCAATTAGTGCAAGCGGTTCGGCCACAGCTCGGCGCCGGACAAGTGGTGTTGCAACATGCTGAGTATTTGGGGCATCAAGGCGACGTATTCCGCTTGCGGATTCCCGAGGGACAACGTCGCTTAGTACAACAGTATCAAGAGAAATTGACCCAAATCATGCAGGATTATCTGGGTCACCCCGTACGATTAGCCATTGAATTTGGCACCATTGAAGGCGAAACCCATTTCAGCCAACAAGAACGCCTACGCCGTGAACAGTTGGAACAAGCACGGCAGGAGTTTGCCCAAGACGAAGTCGTTCAACAGTTGGTGAACACCTTGGATGCAGTGATTATTGAAGACTCAATTCGAGTTCTCACCCCACCACCGGCGCAAGCATAATGCGTCCTCTCTGTGATTGATTAAGGAGTGTTTGATGTTAAAAGGCGGCATCGCGGGTCTGATGAAACAGGCCCAGCAAATGCAGGAAAACATGAAAAAAGCCCAAGAAGAATTGGCCAAAATCGAAGTTGAAGGTCAATCTGGGGCTGGCATGGTCAAAATTGTGATGGCGTGTAACCACGACATCAGACGCGTGACCATCGACCCTGCTGTGATGGATGATAAAGAGATGTTAGAAGACTTGATTGCAGCAGCGGTCAACGATGCCAATCGTCGTGCTGAGACCACGTCACAAGAGAGAATGGCAGGCTTTACAGCGGGTTTGAATCTGCCTCCCGGCTTCAAAATGCCTTTCTAATGATCCACAAGTGACCAACCAATGAACACGCCAATGTCTTTGGCGCAGCTGGTGTCTGCGCTGCGGGTGTTACCGGGGGTGGGGCCAAAATCTGCACTACGCATGGCCTATCACCTGCTGCAACACGACCGCAGCGGTGCGGCACAACTGGCACACGCGTTACAACATGCGCTCGATCATTTGGGCCATTGCCAACGTTGCCATACTTTTAGCGAAAGCCCGTTGTGTGATATCTGTCTGGATACCAGCCGCGACCCACAGCGTTTATGTATCGTGGAAATGCCGGTTGATTTGTTGCGTCTAGAAGAAAGCCGTTGTTTCAACGGCTTCTATTTTGTCTTGATGGGACGGCTTTCACCATTAGATGGCATTGGCCCACAAGAGCTTCAACTCGACCGCTTACAACAACGCGCTTTAGATGGTGTGGTTCAAGAAGTCATTTTGGCGACTAATTACACTGCCGAGGGAGAGGCCACGGCTCATGTCATCAGCGAAATGCTGCGAGGACATGGTTTAACGGTCTCGCGTATTGCACGTGGCATGCCGGTCGGCGGTGAGCTGGAATTCACCGATCCGGGCACACTGGCACAAGCTTTTTACGAGCGTCGACACCTCGCCTCGTCTTAATTCTTTTTATTTTTGGACGCGAAATTTCCCATGCTCACTCTAAAACTGCAACATCAGCCACGGGCGCGTGGTGCTTTAGATTTACCGGGCTCAAAAAGTATTTCTAACCGCACCCTCTTATTGGCCGCGTTGGCAGAAGGGGAAACGCTGATTCATGGTCTGCTCGATTCAGATGACACACGGCGAATGCTTGATGCACTCACTGCGCTTGGTGTTGAAGTCGAAGAACAACCGATTGCCGGAGATTATCGGGTAAAAGGGGCAGGGGGAGCATTTCCGGTCAAAGATGCCAAACTTTTTTTAGGCAATGCCGGCACCGCCTTTCGCCCACTCACCGCTGCCTTGGCGTTGATGGGCGGACAGTATCACCTGTCTGGCGTGCCACGGATGCACGAAAGGCCAATTGGTGATTTGGTTGAAGCCCTCCACACTTTGGGGGCAAAAATTGAATACCTCGGCAACAGCGGTTTTCCTCCGCTGTTGATTGAACCGGCCACCATCACCGCCGGCGGTGTCGTAAAAGTACGCGGCGATGTCTCGAGTCAGTTTTTGACTGCGCTGTTAATGGCACTCCCCCTAGCCCAACAAGCGACCCGAGTGGAAGTGATCGGTGAGCTGATTTCCAAACCGTATATTGATATCACCCTACGTTTGATGTCGAAATTTGGGGTCGAAGTCGCCCGTGAAGGCTGGCAAGCCTTTACCGTGCCGGCGCAAGCCTATCGCAGCCCAACAGAAATTTATGTTGAAGGCGATGCCAGTTCAGCCAGTTATTTCCTCGCCGCAGGGTTATTAGGGGGTGGGCCGGTGCGTGTACAAGGCGTGGGGGCCCATTCGATTCAGGGGGATGTGCGTTTTGCTGAAGCGTTGGCCGAGATGGGTGCAGTGATTCGCATGGGAGAACATTGGATTGAGGCAGAAGCACCCGCAGATGGCAAGGTCAAAGCCATTACCCTCGATTGCAATCATATTCCTGATGCGGCCATGACCTTAGCTGCGTGTGCATTATTTGCCGAGGGCGTCACCACCCTAACCAATATTGCCAGTTGGCGCGTCAAGGAAACCGACCGCATTGCAGCGATGGCAGCAGAATTACGCAAAGTCGGCGCACAAGTAGAAGAAGGGGAAGACTATATCCGTATCACACCACCGCAAGTTTTCTTGCCAGATGCAGAAATTGATACGTATGACGACCATCGAATGGCCATGTGTCTGTCCTTAGTCAGCTTTGCCACTTCGATCATTATTCGCGACCCTGATTGTGTGGCAAAAACCTTCCCACGCTATTTCGAAGCACTGGAAGCCATTCAAGCCCCTTAACAAAAAAACGCTCTGCTGACTGGCAGAGCGTTTTTGGTATCGCAAAGCAGGGGATTAGCTACGGAACACGATGTCGCAGTTCAAGCCTACTTTTTGCAAACCAATGCGAGTTTCCAAGTTAATCACCAATGGGCTGCGTAAGTTTGCACGCAACTTGCCCATTGGGTCGGTTTGTTCTTGACCATCTTTGTAAACAATCACCAACACCGCTGCATCGTCAGCGGCTTTGAGCTGCAAAGCGTCAATTTCGGCAGGGGTCAGTTCAATTTCATAACGGACAGCCACTTCTTGAGCGTCCACTACGCTGAACAGAATGTCTGCATCATCCAGCGACTGCATCCAGAAAACGCGAGGATTATCGTTTTCTTCATGGAACAGCTTAAAGCGTGTGCAGCCCTCTAACCCTGGCAAACCAGCAGGGAAGTGTAATACAGTGTTTTCGTCAACTTCGACAGGGCCAAGCAAGCTAGATTGAAACAGCATCGGTCTCTCCTTGAAATGTAGGTGCAGATTCTGCACAGCGCTTATTCTGACACGATATTAACCTAGCTTGATAACAATTCTGTGACCCATTTGCCTTGTATCAGATGCAGTGATGCTAATTTGCTCAAACCACAGCATTTTATTGTGCCTTATCCGGATGAAATAAGACTCATAGAATAGCCAACACAAACAACAGCATCACGCTATGCCAAACAACCCCTAGCAGTACGAAAGCAAAGTTCGTAAATCAACTCCCGTCTAAAGACAGAAGCTTTATGCTCAGGAAAACCCGCCACATTCCGGTCATTTACAAGGCCGGTTGCACAAACGGCAGTTTGTGCAATCCCCCGTTATTCGGCTTTGCCGCCATGCCACGAGAGGGATACGGGCGACGCACTGACGATAGCGCAATTCCTCCCCTGACTCAAGTCAGGGGTTTCCTTACGGAGGTTCTATGAATGTATTTGATGTCATCATTATCGGTGCCGGTGCCGCCGGTTTAATTTGTGCAGCAACCGCCGGTGCACGCGGTCGCCGTGTCTTGTTGTTAGACCACAATACAAAATTGGCAGAAAAAATCCGCATCTCGGGCGGTGGTCGTTGCAACTTTACCAACCTCGACATTCACCCCGACCGTTTTATTTCGGACAATCCGCACTTCTGTCGCTCAGCATTGGCACAGTTTAGCCAATTGGATTTTTTAGCGTATCTCAAAGAACATCGTATCCCGTGGCATGAAAAAACCCTTGGCCAGTTATTTTGTGACCACAGTAGCCAAGACATTATTGATATGCTGCACCAACGCTGCCAAGCCGCTGGGGTGGTGATGCAACTGGGTGTGTCGGTCCAAGATGTCAGCCGCAGCGATGTGTTTCAGCTCAACACCTCACAAGGACGCTTTCAAGCAGCGTCACTGGTGATTGCCACAGGGGGCTTATCTATCCCACAAATTGGCGCCAGCCCATTCGGCTATCGTCTGGCTGAACAATTTGGCTTGGCGGTGACCGAACTCGCGCCTGCCTTGGTTCCTTTAACATTGCATCGCGAAGATTGTGAACAATTTGCGCCGCTGTCTGGGATTGCGCTGTCGATGTCGGCACAAGCCGAACACGGCCCAGCTTTTCGTGAAGCAGGGTTGTTGACCCATAAAGGGCTCTCTGGTCCTGCGATTTTGCAAATTTCCAGCTATTGGCGTGCAGGTGAAAGGGTGACGTTGGATTTAATGCCAGATCAGACTATCACTGACTTTATCGATGCAGCCGAGCGACGTGACAAAACCTTGCTCAATCGTTTGGCAGAGTATTGGCCACGCCGGTTTGCCGAAGCGTGGTTACAACGGTTGGGCATTGATGGCAACAGTCGCCAACTCAGCAAAAAACAACTGGCACAGCTTGAACAAGCAGCCCATCAATTTCAATTACGCCCCAACGGTACGCAAGGTTACAAAAAAGCCGAGGTGACACGCGGTGGTGTCTCCACCCGAGAATTGAGCTCGAAAACCCTGATGGCACAACGGGTGCCAGGGTTATTTTTCATTGGTGAAGTGGTGGATGTGACTGGCTGGTTGGGGGGATATAACTTTCAATGGGCGTGGTCGAGTGGCGTCGTGGCAGGGCGAAACTGCTAAACTACGCAGCCACTCGTTATTGTGAAACGGTTTTGTTTCATGTCTGAATCCTTACCTGCCGACCCTTTATCTGAATTACGCCTACCGCCCCATTCCACCGAGGCAGAACAAGCCGTGCTTGGGGCGTTGCTGTTAGATAACAGCGCGTGGGAAAAAGTCGCTGACTTAATCATGGCACAAGACTTTTATCGCCATGAACACCGCCTGATTTGGTTGGCGATTGTACGGCTATTAGATGCCAGTCGCCCCGCCGATGCCCTCACCGTTTCCGAACGTTTACAGGCACAAAACGAATTGGAATTGATCGGGGGCTTATCGTATCTCGTCACGTTGACACAAAACACGCCTTCCTCAGCCAACATCAAGCGTTATGCCGAAATTGTGCGTGAACAATCGGTGATGCGGCAGTTGGTTTCGGTTGGCAACGAGATTGTGGAATCGGCTTTTAACCCACAGGGACGAGAAGCCGCCCAGCTGTTGGATGAAGCCGAATCCAAGGTGTTTCAAATTGCTGAAAGCAGTGCTCGCACGCAGCAAGGCTTTTTGGAAATGCCAGATATCCTCACCGAAGTCACCACGCGAATTGACCATCTCTATAGCCGAGACAATCCCGATGCGGTGACAGGTATTCCCACTGGGTTTATTGATATCGATGAGAAAACCTCTGGCTTACAACCCGGTGATCTGATTATTGTGGCGGGGCGGCCCTCGATGGGGAAAACCGCTTTTGCCATGAATTTGGCCGAGAATGTTGCGATTCAAACTGCGCTGCCAGTTGCCGTTTTTTCAATGGAAATGCCAGCCACCCAGTTGGCAACGCGGATGATCGGCTCGGTTGGTCGGCTCGACCAACATAAATTGCGTACCGGTCGTTTTGACGATGAGGATTGGCAAAAATTTACCCACGCCCTAGGTGTGCTGGCGGATGCAAAAATTTTTATTGATGAAACGCCCAGCTTATCCGCGCTCGAGTTGCGCGCCCGTTCGCGGCGTTTAGCACGCCGTTTTGATGGGAAATTGGGGCTAATTGTGGTGGATTATTTGCAGTTGATGAGCGGTAGCAGCCACGGTGCGCGCCAACAACAAAATCGTACAGCGGAAATTTCAGAGATTTCGCGGGCGATGAAAGGCTTGGCACGGGAACTCTCAGTGCCAGTGATTGCCTTGTCACAGTTAAACCGCTCGGTTGAACAACGGCCCAATAAACGGCCGATGATGTCTGATTTGCGTGAGTCGGGTGCCATTGAGCAAGACGCCGATTTGATTATGTTTATGTACCGTGATGAATACTACAACCCTGATTCACCCGATAAAGGTTTAGCCGAGGTGATTATTGGTAAACACCGGAATGGCCCAACGGGGATTGTGCGCTTGGCCTTCCGGGGGATGTATTCACGGTTTGAAAATGCGGTCCTCGATCCTAACCGCAGTTGGGACAGCCACGAATGATCGCAGTGATTCGATTTTTTTATAAAGAAAGGCAACTGTGATGAGTTACTACAACCATCATGTTTTTTTCTGTGTCAATCAACGTGCCGAGGGTGAACGGCAATGCTGTCACAATCATGGCGGCAGTGCGATGCTCGACTATGCCAAACAAAAAGTAAAAGCACTGGGTTTGCTGGATAGCGGACGAGTTCGGGTACAAAAAGCGGGCTGTTTTGATCGGTGTGAACAAGGACCCTTGTTAGTGGTGTATCCCGAAGCCGTTTGGTATACCTTTGTTGACGAAGAAGATATTGATGAAATTTTGACCGAACATCTGCAACATGGTCGTATCGTTGAACGCTTGCGA
>RRZU010154668.1_pt1 | contig 10045 bp, 7 predicted proteins | sample 2165561 | NCBI WGS metagenome assembly RRZU01 (sample SAMN10456909, study PRJNA506462) | wastewater metagenome | isolation source: wastewater sludge | place: USA: Moscow, Idaho
CGCCGACATCGCCGGTGACTGGTTCCGCGAGGACGGCTGGCGCAACTACTCGCCGTCGGACGTGAAGCAGCTGTTCGGCAAGCTGTCGTTCCGCAACAGTGCCGGCGAGGCCGACCTCAGCCTGACCCGCGCCCGCAGCCGGCTGGTGGGCAACGGCGTGGTGCCGCCGTCGCTGCTGGCCCGCGAGCGCGAGGCGGTGTTCACCCACCCGGACGAGACCCGCAACAGCCTCACCCAGCTCGCCCTCAACGGCAAGCTGTGGCTGGGCGACGCCCAGAGCCTGTCGGGCAGCGTGTATCACCGCCGCACCCGCACCGGCACCCTCAACGGCGACATGAACGACGACTACGAGGCCGACCCCACCCAGCCCAGCGGCGCCCACAACCGCACCCACAGCACCCAGCGCGGCACCGGCGTGGCGCTGCAGTGGAACCTCACGACGGCCCGCCACCAGCTGGCGGTGGGTGGCGGCTGGGACTACGCCCAGGTGCGCTTCGCCCAGACCCGGGCGCTGGGCGATATCGACGCCAGCCGCGGTATCGGCAACCTGGGCGACGCGGAGGAGGAGAACCGCCTCGGCGGCGCCACCCGCACCACCAGCATCTTCGTGACCGCCACCTGGTCGCTCACCCCGGCGCTGCACCTCACCGGCTCGGCGCGCTACAACATGAGCCGCGTCACCACCCACGACGAGCTCAACCCCACGCCGCCCAACCTCTACGGCGACCACAAGTACCGCAAGCTCAACCCGGCCCTCGGCCTCGCCTGGCAGATCAACCCGGCGTTGAATGCCTATGCCGGCTTCAGCCAGGGCAACCGGGTGCCGACGCCCATCGAGCTGGGCTGCGCCGACCCGGCCAACCCCTGCTCGCTGCCCAACTCGATGGCCGCCGACCCCTACCTCAAGCAGGTGGTGGCGCGCACCCTGGAGGCCGGCCTGCGCGGCACCCTGGGCGGTGAGACGCGCTGGCACACGGGCGTCTTCCGTACCCTGAACAGCGACGACATCCTGTTCGTCGGCACCTCCACCAGCGCGGGCTACTTCACCAACTTCGGCAAGACCCTGCGCCAGGGCCTCGAGCTCGGCCTCGACGGCCGGCTGCGCCGCTTCGACTGGTACGCCAGCTACACCTGGCTGCAGGCCAGCTTCCGCTCGGCGGCCTGCATCCTGGCCGAGAACAACAGCACCCGCGGCACCGCGCCCGAATGCACCACCAACGGCCAGGACGACGAGATTCTGGTCCGCAAGGGCGACCGCCTGCCCGGCCTGCCGGCCCACAGCCTCAAGCTCGGCCTCGCCTGGCGCGCCACCGACGAGCTGCGTCTGGGCGCCGACCTGCAGGCCTTCTCGGGCCAGTACCTGCGCGGCAACGAGAACAACCGCCACCAGGCCGGCACCTATACCGACGTGAATGGCGAGACGCGCACCTTCGAGGGCGCCGGCAAGGTGGGCGGCTACGCCGTCCTCAACCTCAACGCCGAGCTGGGCCTGGGCGCCGGCTGGCAGGCCTTCGCGCGGGTCAACAACGTCTTCGACCGGCGCTACGCCAGCGCCGGCGTGCTGGCCGAGAACCCCTTCGTCGGCGGCGCCTTCCAGGCCAACCCCGACAACTGGCGCCGCGAGAGCTTCGTCGCTCCGGGTGCCCCCCGCGCCGCCTGGGTGGGCGTGCGCTACCTCTTCGGCGGGAGATGAGCATGGCCTGGGCTGCCTGGAAGTCTCGGATGGGGGCCGGCGGCCTCAGCCTGCACACCCGCGTCGGGCTGGTGCTCAGTCTGCTCTCCGCCACCCTGCTGCTGGTGCTGGGCGGCCTGTGGCTGCAGGGCACGCGCAACGCGATCCATGAAGAGGTGGAGGCGGCGACCCGGGTGTCGGCCCAGTGGCTGAAGGTGGTGCTGACCGACCTGGAGGCCCATCCCGTCGCCGAGCAGGGGCCGCGGCTGCTGGCCGTCGCCGCCGCCGTGGGCCGGGTGCGCGCCAACCGGCTGGAGATCCATGACGGGGCGGGCGCGCTGCGCCATGTGTCGCCCCCGTCGCCGTACAAGGCCGGCCGCGCCGCGCCCGGCTGGTTCGCCGCGCTGGTGGGCGTGGAGCCGCCGGTGCGCCACCTTGCGCTGGGGGAATGGCGGCTCAGCCTGCACCCGGACAGCTCCCGCGCGGTGCTCGACGCCTGGGACGAGCTGCTGGCCTTTGCCGGCTGGGGCGCGCTGCTGCTGGTTGCGCTGTTCGCCGCGGCGAGGGCCGCGCTGGCCCGGGCGCTGTCGCCGCTGGAGCAGGTGATGGGCGCCCTCGACCGCACCGGCGCCGGCCGCTTCGACACCCGCCTGCCGGCCTTCGGGGCGCCGGAGCTGGCCCGCCTGTCGCGGGCCTTCAACGGCATGGCCGACCGCCTGCAGGCGGCGGTGGACGACAACGTGCGCCTCGAGACCCGCCGCGAGCTGGCCGAGCGCCTGCAGGCGCACCTCGCCGCCGAGCGCCGCGAGATCGCCCGCGAGCTCCACGACGAGCTGGCCCAGGGCATCACCGCGGTGCGCGCGCTGGCCGGCGCCATCGTGCAGCGCGCACCGGCCGAATCGGCACTGCACGTGCCGGCCCAGGGCATCGTGGCGGTGACCGGCGAGATGCAGCAGGGCGTGCGGCGCATCCTGCAGCGCCTGCGCCCGCCGGCGGCCGGCCTCGGCGAGGGGCTGGAGCAGGTGTTCGCCGGCTGGCGCGCCCGCCACGACGGCATCGCCCTGGAGGCCTGCATCGAGCTGGGCGAGGAGCCGGTGGCGGCGGAGGCTGCGGCGGCGGTGCTGCGCACCGTGCAGGAGGGCCTGACCAACGTGCTGCGCCACGCCCACGCCGGCCGGGTGGCCTTTGCCCTGGTCCGTGAGGGGGCCTGGCTGCGCCTCGCGCTGGAGGATGACGGCTGCGGCGGTGGCCAGCCCTCGGCCCAGCCCGGCTGCGGGTTCGGCCTGGCCGGGATGGCCGAGCGCATTACCGGCCTCGGCGGCGAGTTCCGTGCCGGCCCGCTGCCGGCCGGGGGCTTTGGCATCGCGGCCCGCCTGCCGGCGATGCCTTCGAAAATTTACGAGGAGTCTCTCGATGAGCGATGAACTGAAGGGCCGGCGCATCCTGCTGGCCGACGACCACGCGGTGGTGCGGCTCGGCTTCCGCCTGCTCCTCGAAGGGGTGGGGGCCGAGGTGGTGGCCGAGGCCGACCGGGGCGAGGCGGCCATCCGCCTGTACGCCGAGCACGACCCGGACGTGCTGGTGATGGATGTGTCGATGCCCGGCATCGGCGGCCTGGCGGCGCTGGAGCGCCTGCTCGGCGTGGCGCCGAAGGCCCGGGTGCTGATGCTGTCGGCCCACGAGGACGCCATCGTGCCGGTGCGGGCGATGCGCCTCGGCGCCCGCGGCTACCTGTGCAAGCGCGCCTCGCCCGACGAGTTCCTGCGCGCGGTGGGCGAGGTGGCCCGCGACCGCCGCTACCTCGACCCGGCCCTGGCCCAGGTGGTGGCGCTGGCCCAGTTGTCGGGTTCGGCCAGCCCGGTGGAGACGCTGACCGCCAAGGAGCTCGCGGTTTTCATGAAGCTCGCGGTGGGGCGTTCGGTGAATGAGGTGGCGGAAGACTTCTGCCTCAGCGCCAGCACGGTGGGCACCCACCTGTACCACATCAAGCAGAAGCTGCAGGTGAACAACGCCGCCGAGCTGACCCTGGTGGCCCTGCGCAACGGCCTGATCGAAGGGTGATCGCGGGCCGGGAGGCGGGGCAGGGGGATGCTGGCGGCTCATGATTTTCGCTAGGTCAATTGCCGGATCGTCGGGACGCGAACCCCGCGGTGGCTGCGGAAAATGGATGTCAGGCCGGCCCGTGGGGCGGGCACCGCTTCCAGGAGACATCATGAACCGCCAGCAGCCTTCCCCCTTGCTTCGTCCGACCCGCCTCGCCCTGCTGCTGGCCGTCACCTATCCCTGCCCGGGCTGGGCCGACGATGCGCTGACGCTGGACCCGGTGGTGGTCACCGGCAGCCGCGTCGAGGAGCGCGCCTTCGACCTGCCGGCCGCCATCGCGGTGGTGGGCGAGGCGCAGATCAAGGCTGACCAGGCCCGCGTCAATGCCTCCGAGGCCCTCGCCGGCGTGCCCGGCGTCAGCGTGGCCAACCGCCAGAACTACGCCCAGGATCTGCAGATCTCGACCCGCGGCTTCGGTGCCCGTTCGGCCTTCGGCGTGCGCGGCGTGCGCCTGGTGGCCGACGGCATCCCGGCCTCGATGCCCGACGGCCAGGGCCAGGCGGCCACCTTCAACCTCGACCGGGCCGAGCGCCTGGAGGTGATGCGCGGGCCGATGTCGGCGGTGTATGGCAACTCGGCGGGCGGGGTGATCCAGCTGTTCACCCGCGACGGTCAGGGCCGGCCGAGCGTGGAGGGCGGCTTCAGCGCCGGCAGCTACGGCAGCTGGAAGGCCGACCTGGCCGCCGACGGAAAAACCGGCGGCGTGGGCTACGTGCTCGACGCCTCGCGCTTCGCCACCGAGGGCTACCGCGACCACAGCCGCGCCGAGCGCGACCAGCTGATGGCCAAGCTGAGCCTGGCGCCGAGTGACGACGGCAAGCTCACCCTGGTGGCGAGCAGCTTCCGTCAGGTGGCCCAGGACCCGCTGGGCCTCGACTGGGCCAGCTACCAGCGCAACCCCCGCGGCGTCGACCCGGTGGCGCTGCAGTTCAATACCCGCAAGTCCATCGAGCAGCAGCAGGGCGGCCTCAACTACGTGCATCGCTTCGGCGACCAGCGCGTCGAGGTGTCGGCCTACGCCGGTCAGCGCTCGGTGACCCAGTACCAGGCCATCCCCACCGGCGTGCAGGGCAACGTGCGCCACTCGGGCGGGGTGATCGACTTCGACCGCGACTACCAGGGCGTCAATGCCCGCTGGACGGGACGCTTCGACGTGGCCGGCGGGGCGCTGACGACGACCCTCGGCGTCGACTACGAGGTGTCCGAGGACGACCGCCGCGGCTACGAGAACTTCATCGGCGCCACCCTGGGCGTCAAGGGCACCCTGCGCCGCGCCGAGACCGACCGGGTGACCAGCTTCGACCAGTACGCCCAGGCCCAATGGAGCGCCGGCAACTGGGTGCTCAACGGCGGCCTGCGCCACAGCCAGGTCCGCTTCACGGTGGATGACCGCTACGTGAGCGGCCTCAATGGCGACGACAGCGGCAGCCGCAACTACGAGCAGACCACGCCGTCGGTGGGCGTGCTGTACCGCCTCTCGCCGGTGACCAACCTGTACGCCAGCGCCGCCCGTGGCTTCGAGACGCCGACCCTCAACGAGCTGTTCTACTCGGGCAGCGGCGGCAGCTTCAACTTTGGCCTGGCGGCGGCCACCAGCACCCACCTGGAGGTGGGCCTGAAGACCTGGCTGGGCGCCGACAGCCGCCTGGACGTGGCGCTCTTCGAGATCCACACCGACAAGGAACTGGTGGTGGATGCCAGCAGCGGCGGCCGCACCAGCTACAAGAACGCCGGCCAGACCACCCGCCAGGGTGTGGAGGTGGCGCTGGACAGCCGCTGGGCGCGCAACTTCAGCAGCCGTATCGCCTACACCTACCTCGACGCCCGTTACGACGAGGCCTTCGGGACGCGCATCTACAACCCGGCCACCGGCAACGCCCAGCCCGCCACCGTGGCCGCCGGCCGCCGCCTGCCCGGGGTGGCGGCCCACAGCCTGTTCGGCGAGCTGGTGTGGCGCCACCCGGCCAGCGGTTTCCACGCGGCGGTGGAGGGCGTCGCCCGCAGCGAGGTCTTCGTGGAGGACAGCAACACCCTGCAGGCGGCCCCCGGCTACGTGGCCGCCAACCTGCGGGCCGGCGTCGAGCGGCGCATGGGGCCGCTGCGCCTCAATGGCTTCGTGCGGGTCGACAACCTGTTCGACCGCCAGTACGCCGGCTCGGTGATCGTCGGCGATACCAACGGCCGCTTCTACGAGGGCGCGCCGGGGCGCAACTGGCTGGCGGGGGCAAGCGCGCGCTACAGTTTCTGAGCGCTCGTGCTCGCTCAGGCCCCGGGGGCGTTCCCGCCCCGGCGCTGCCGGTGGCTGCTGCCTTCATCGCAAGCCCTTGGGGTCAAGCCCAAGGGCTTGTTGCTTTGTGTCCATGCCCCGTGGTGAATGCCTGCCTGCGTCGCGTCGGCCAGCGGGCAGAGGGTGTTTCATTACAGACCAGCGCCGCAGCACCTGTACAGAAAATGAACTGAAGATTGCTCAACGGGGGCTTGCTCAATTTTGGAGCCATGCCCTGAAAGCCAGTGCCGGCGCGGCTTTCCGCGATCCGGTGTGGTGGCTGGCAGAGGGTGGCCGGGCTGGCACGTCCTTCGCACTCCGGATGTTTCCAGGCCACCTTGACCGTGGCCGGGGAGGTTCGGCCCGCCGCGAGCGGTGGGCGGAAGACATCTAAAAACATCTGGAGACACGTCATGCACAAAACCCCGTCCCTTCGTCCGCTGGTCCTTGCACTGCTGGCCTGCGGGAGCACCGCCAGCCACGCCGTGAGCTTCACCCAGAACGACGTCACCCTGGACATCAACGGCACGATCAACGGTTTCTACGTGGCCCGCGAGGCCAAGTCGATCAACCGGGCCACCGGCGCAGAGACCTCGACGACCAACAGCGCGCTCTCCAACGGCCTGCTGCCGGGCTGGATCAACTTCGTCGCGACGACCCACACCCAGGGCCTGGACATCAAGGCCCACATCAGCTTCGCGCCGGGCATCAACAACAACTCCGACGTGGTCGGCCTGCCGATCGGCAACCCCAACCCGAACTCCGGCACCCCGGCCAACCCCTACAGCCAGATCGACACCCGCAACGTGTACTTCCAGTTCGGCAACAACGACTGGGGCACCCTCAAGTTCGGCCGCGACATCGGGCTCTTCGGCCAGAACATCATCCTGTCCGACATGACTCTGCTGGGCGTGGGCGGCACCAGCAACGCCAGCATCCCCTACAACACCACCTTCGGGATGATCGGCCACGGTTACATGTACACCGGCTTCCAGCCGCAGATCACCTACACCACGCCGTCGGTGGGCGGGCTGCAGGCGGCGGCGGGGATCTTCCAGCCGAGCCGCTTCGCCGGTGACGAGACCAAGACGCCGGGCTTCCAGGCCAAGGTGGACTACGACTGGAAGGGCGGCATGCCCGGCAAGGTGTGGGGCGGTCTGGTGACCCAGAGCACCAGCTGTTCGAGCGGCACCTGCGCCACCAAGTCGTTCTCGGCCACCGGCATGGAGCTGGGCGGCAAGGTGGCGTTGGGCAACTTCGAGGCGGTGGCCTATGCCTTCCAGGGCAAGGGCCTGGGCCTGTCCACCGTGGGCGCCCAGTTCTTCGGCGGCAGCAACGGGGCCGGCAACAAGACCGACTCCCAAGGCTACTTCCTGCAGGGCACCTACAAGATGGGCGCCACCAAGTTCGGCATCAACTACGGCGCCAACAAGGACAAGGACGGCTTTGCGCTGACCGGCGCGGGCACCTCGAACCAGATCACCAACCGGGCGGTGACCCTCGGTGTCTATCATTCGCTGAACAAGTTCATTACCCTCGTGGGCGAGTTCAACAACGAGAAGATCACCAACGTGGCGGACAGCAACTTCGACAACAAGAACCGCACCGTCTCCCTGGGCGGCCTGATCTTCTTCTGACCGGGTGATGTCCGGAAGCCCGCTCCCGCCGAGCACCGGGGCGCCCGCTGGGGCGCGCCGGTGGGCTTCCATCCTGCTGTGGGCTTGCACGCTGGCGCTGTCGCCGGTGGGCGGCCCGGCGCGGGCCGCCGCCGACATCGCCGAGCGGGTGGTGGCGGTGGGAGATTTCCAGGCGCTGCGGGAGGCGCTGGTCGACAGTATCGAAGAGGAGGGGCTGGTGGTGAGCGCCATCATCCCCTTCAACGACATGCTGCAGCGGACGGCGCTTGCCGCCGGCCCGGCGGCCGTGTCGCCTTTTTTGCGGGCCGAGATCGTGCAGTTCTGCAGCAGCCGGATCGCCTGGCAGCTGCTGGCGGAAGACCCCGCCCAGATCGCCCTGTGCCCGCTCTCCATCACCATCCAGCAGACCCGCGAGGCCCCCGGCCAGCTGCGCCTGGCGTGGCGTCCCACCGCGGGTTCGACCGCTGGCCGTCGCGCCGCCGATGCGTTGCTGGAACGCCTGGTGGGGCGGGCCGCGGGCCTCGTCCGTTAGCTTGGCGACCCCCTCGCCCGGAGATCCGCTGACCCGATAGCCCGGCAAGCCGCCGGCCCGGGCGCCCGGTGGAGGTGCTCCCGGCCGGCTGGGCGGCGTTCAGCGCGCGGTGGGGTCGGAGGGTTCGTTGAGGGACAGCCAGTACAGCCCGAGCTGGCCGACGGCCTGCAGGAAGCGCTCGAAATCCACCGGTTTGCGGATGTAGCTGTTGGCGCCGAGGCGGTAGGCCTCGAAGATGTCCTGATGTTCCTTGGAGGTGGTCAGCACGACCACGGGGAGCAGGGCGGTGCGTTCGTCCGCGCGGATGCGCCGCAGCACCTCCAGCCCGTCGATGCGCGGGAGCTTGAGATCCAGCAGCACGAAGGCCGGCATGATGAGGCTGTCGCGGCTGGCATACTGGCCGGTGCAGAACAGGTAGTCGAGGGCTTCGACACCGTCGCGGGCCACCACCACCTGGTTAGCGATCTTGTTTTTGCTGAACGCGCGAAGCGTCAGCGCTTCGTCGTCGGGGTTGTCCTCGACGAGGAGGATGGGACGGTCGGTCGCCATAGGTGCTCCTTGACCTTGCCTTTGTCATTTTTATCGAAACCTGTTTTAAATGCTGAAAACAGTAATTTCGAGCCATGCAAGATCATAGGCAGCATCGGGGGCTGGTGGGGGTGACCGAATCCTCACCAGCCCCCCTGTTTTACAACAATTGACCCGCTTCGAGGATAAAAATCTTGTCGTCGCCGCTGGGGGCCGATAACCATGTGGGCGACAGGGTCGGGAAGGCCTCCTCGACGATCTCCCGGTTGTGCCCGACCTCGATGGCCAGCAGGCCCTCGGGGGCGAGGTAGCGGGGGGCGTCGGCCAGCAGCTTGCGCACCAGGTCGAGGCCGTCCTCGCCGGAGCCGAGGGCGAGGCCGGGCTCGTGGAGGTATTCGGCCGGCAGGGCCTCCATCGCCTCGCGGGTGACGTAGGGCGGGTTGCTGAGGATGAAGTCGAAGCGTTGCTCGGGCACCTGGGCGAAGCCGTCCGACTTGACGAGGCGGATGCGGTCTTCGAGGCCGTAGGCGGCGATGTTGGCGGCGGCCACGTCGAGGGCGTCCTGGGAGATGTCCACGGCGACGATCTCGGCGTTGGGGAAGGCGAAGGCCATCAGGATCGCCAGGCAGCCGGAGCCGGTGCACATGTCCATCGCCGCGGTGACGGCTTCGGGGTCCTGAACCCACGGGCTGAAGCCGTCGTGGAGCAGCTCGGCGAAGTAGGAGCGGGGGATGATGACCCGCTTGTCCACCTCGAAGCGGAACTCGCCCAGCCAGGCCTCGCCGGTGATGTAGGCGGCGGGCAGGCGGTCGACGGCGCGCTTCTCGATGACCTCGAGGATGTCCTCGCGCTCGTCGCCGGGGATGCAGGCATCGAGGAAGGGCTCCAGGCGGTCGAGGGGCAGCGCCAGGGTGTGCAGGATGAGGTAGACGGCCTCGTCGTAGGCGTCCTGCAGCCCGTGGCCGTAGAAGCAGCCGGCGCGGTTGAAGCGGGTGACGGCGTAGCGCAGCCAGTCGCGCACGGTGACGAGCTCGGCCAGCGGGCCGTGCTCGTGTTCGTGATCGTGGTCGTCGTCGTGGGCGGTATCGTGATCGTGGGTCATGCCTTGTCCGATGCGGTGAGCAGGTTTTCGAGGGTGCGCCGGTAGATCGCCGAGAGGGGCTCGATGGCGTCGACGGCGATGCACTCGTTGAGCTTGTGGATGGTGGCGTTCACCGGGCCGAACTCGGCCACCTGGGGGCAGATCTCGGCGATGAAGCGGCCGTCGGAGGTGCCGCCGGTGGTGGACAGCTCGGGGGTGATGGCCA
>RRZU010971165.1_pt1 | contig 10045 bp, 5 predicted proteins | sample 2165561 | NCBI WGS metagenome assembly RRZU01 (sample SAMN10456909, study PRJNA506462) | wastewater metagenome | isolation source: wastewater sludge | place: USA: Moscow, Idaho
AACTGACCCGTTTCGAATATTACCGTATGATTACGACAGCAAAAACTCCCGACGAAAGGGAAAAGTATTGCAGGGAAGCTCTTGAACTTTATGATAACTTTACGTATGCAGCCAATGAACTGGCAGTGGCAACGATACAGAAAGATACTCCGGATTCACGTATTCTCGAACCGTTTGTCAGTAAATCGGCACCGGCGGAGTTATTGTCTAATCAGGCTATTGCCTTGCTACACGAAGGGAAATATACAAAAGCGGATTCAGTCTTGACATTGGTTCCCGAAGAAGCGGTTTCTGAAGATTTGCAGGCCATCGTTCAGGCATTGGCCGGTTATTATAATGATGCTTTCGAAAAGGTGGCGGCTACCAGCCCTTTCAATGAGGTGGTGATGCTGCTGGCAATGAAGAAGAATCAGGAAGCATGGGATAAGATTTCTACCATAGATGTAGAGACCGCCCGCGAATATTATATAAAAGCGATTGCCGCCAACCGCCTGGAGAAAATAGGTGATGCGATTATGAGCATTGAGAAGGCCCTTGAACTTGATCCTTCCTTATTGGAAGTAGCGAAGGTGGACGGTGATATTATTGACTTGCTGCCGGAAGAGCAGAAAATTAAATAATGATATATACAACAAGAGTAAACGATGAATATCTTCAGAATCAACAATAAATATGTAGCAGTGGCAATCTTCCTGATGCTTGCTGTTACCTTACAGGCACAGGATTATGGTGCATTGCAATATATGTTACAGAAACGCCCTGCAAATGAAAAGTTCGAGAGTAATAGATTCAATGAACATCTCTTTTTCTCTGCCGGAATAGGGCCATACAGCTTGTTAACAAGTGGAGATAGTCAGGATGGAATGGGAATGACCGCCCATCTCTTTATGGGAAAGTGGATTACTCCGGTCCATGGACTTCGGATAGGGGTGAATTTAGGTTATCTGCCGTCGAGTATCTACGATTCTAAAATAAAAATGGGTGGCGGCAGCCTGGACTATCTGTTGAATATGTCCTCCCTGGCATACGGATACAATGCAAACCGTTGTTTTGAGTTAGTAGGGATTGCAGGTATAGAAGCCGGTTATTCTAAGGTGGGCGACAATAGCGATCGTTCCGAAAAGTATCCGGATTTGAAAGGCGGCGGTCAGCTTTATTACGGCGCTCATCTCGGTTTACAGGGAAATGTACGTCTTTCTTCTACATTGGATTTGTTTGTAGAGCCACGGATCGGATGGTATAATGACGGTTTTGCGTATACGGAAAGTTGGAGAAACTATAAAATGGCTGGTTCGGTTCTGGTAGGTCTGACCTATATGCCTGCTGCTCCGATGGGAACTAAGATTCATTTCGATGATTTCGATAAAAGTTCCTTCCTGAATCATATGTTTATCTCTTTATCCGGTGGTATCAGTACACTGAAAGTTCCGGGAATCAAGAATACGATTAAAGGATTAGGTCCCCAGTTCTCTGCCGGAATCGGTAAATGGTTCAGTCCTTCTTCCGGTCTGCGTTTGTCCGGGACGGTTGGACTTTCAGACACCCCTTCGGGCAGTGCAAGCGGCTACTTTAAACATGTCGATCTGCATGCGGACTATCTGTTGAATATCAATAATGTTCTTTGGGGATATGATGAAGACAGAATATTTAGTCTGATCGGTATTGCCGGAGTTAACCTGGCAGGTACGAAAGGAGTGGATAAAACCGCCAAGTATGCTCCGGGAATAGGAGTCGGTGTGCAAGGAAGTTTCCGTATCAACCGTTCTGTGGATTTATTTATAGAACCTCGCCTCAATGTGTATAATAAGAGATATGCAGGAGGTCGCGGAGTAGGTGGCAATACGGATCAGCTCGGAGAGTTGAATTTTGGTTTGACTTATCATACGATTGACCGTGCGGCACGTCCGAAGAACGGATTCTCAAGCAATCACATCGCAGACAATCTGTTTATGACTTCGGGAATCGGTGTGCAAATGTTCCTGAATAAGACGAATCTTGAAAACCTTGGTTCTTTAGGTCCGCAGGCTTCTGTCTCTATCGGTAAGTGGTTGAGCCCTTATTCCGGTTTGCGCCTGGTGGGTACGGGTGGATTCTTTACGAACTATGTAGTTCCGGGAAGTGTTAAAGCGGGCAAACTTAGACATGCCAGCGTCAGTGGTGGTCTTGATTACTTGTGGAACATAACGTCTACCATGAGTGGATATAATTCCGATCGTATCTTTGATTTAATAGGTTCGGTAGGTGTCAACCTTGCTTATACTTCCAAATCAGACCATAAGTTCCAACCGGGTATTAATGCAGGCATACAGGGATTATGGCATGTGAATGATTTTCTCGGTTTGTACATTGAACCGCAGATTCGCTTGTATGGAGATAAATTCATTGAAGGTAATCTGGGCTTTATGCAGAAAGACGTAATGGTAGGAGTCAATGCAGGTTTCCACTATCGCTTTGTTCCTTATTCAAAAGCAGCCAATCGTAGCGTGTTTGGTCAGGATGACAAGCGTTACTTCATCTCCGGTGCACTTGGATTGGGTAGCTTGCTCGTAGCCAACAAAGATTTGGTGAAGAATGCAGGTGTAGAAGCAAAAGGAAGCATAGGTAAATGGTACACTCCGTTATCTGCATGGCGGGTAAATGGAACAATTATGTACAAGGCCAAAACGTCGTCGAAGATGAATCTTCATTATGCCGGTTTGGGTATGGATTATATGATGAGTCTGGCCACATTGGCAAAAGGATACAGCCCCGACCATGTGATAGATGTTGTTCCTTTTGTGGGAGTTACGGCCGGACTGGTACGCCGTTACGGTAAGTTCCGAGCAGTGCCGGGACTGGATGCCGGTGTGCAGGTAAAGCTGAAAGTGGCTTCTTCTTTGTATCTGTATGCCGAACCTAAAGTCGGTATCCGTACCGATACATACGATGGCTCCGAACAAGGAAGACCTGACCGCGTAGCTTCCATGGTAGGTGGATTATTGTACAGATTCAAGATGCCTACTTTCCAATAAGAAGAAAAATAAGAAATCGAATAAAAAGGGTTGCGCAATACCGGATTAGTGATTGTGCAACCCTTTTTGTATTCCATTTCCAAGAAATTACGGTTACATAAACGTTACATTAATATTACTTCCATTTCTACCTGATAATGAATAAAATGAATCTTTAGAATTCATTTTCTCCCTTGCTATTCTCCTCTACTTTTGCTCCAGAAATTAAAACGAAAACGTATGAAAACGATTACTGAAGCAATATCGAAACTAAGTTCAAACAGAAGATTAGCCGATTTCCTCTTTATTCTATGGGCAGGTGGAGCAGCCCTTCTTTCTTACTCACTGGTTTATACATTGCGCAAACCTTTCACAGCTGCTACTTTTGACGGGATAGAAGCATTCGGCTTTGATTATAAAGTACTGGTTACTATCATTCAGATAGCAGGTTATCTGATAGCCAAGTTTATAGGTATCAAGTTGATTTCCGAATTGAAGAGAGAGAATCGCCTGAAGTTTATACTCGTTTCCATTGCCGTAGCGGAATTGTCATTGGTTGCGTTCGGAGCACTTCCCACTCCTTATAATATGTTTGCCATGTTCTTCAATGGATTGTCATTGGGCTGTATGTGGGGAGTTATTTTCAGTTTTATCGAAGGTCGCCGCACTACGGATATTTTGGCCAGTCTTTTAGGAATCAGTATTGTTATCAGTTCGGGAACGGCAAAATCCATCGGATTGTTCGTTATGAATACATTGAACGTCAGCGAATTTTGGATGCCGGCACTTATCGGTGCTTTTGCACTTCCTTTATTGGCTCTTTTGGGATATAGCTTAACCCGTTTGCCACAACCTACGGCACAAGATATAGAACAAAAGAGTAGTCGTGTAACTCTGAATGGCAAGCAACGGAAAGAACTGTTCATCGACTTTATGCCATTTCTTGTATTATTGTTTGTAGCTAACCTAATGTTGGTAGTGCTTAGAGATATTAAGGAAGATTTCCTGGTGAAGATTATTGATATGAACGGACAGTCCTCATGGATGTTTGCGCAGGTAGATACAGTCGTTACATTAATAATTCTGGCGTTATTCGGAGCGATGGTCTTTGTGAAAAGTAACATAAAAGTTTTGGTTGCCCTGCTGGGATTGGTCGTACTTGGGACAGCCACCATGAGTTTTATATCTTTCAATTATGATTCTCTGCAATTGGATGCAATCACCTGGCTGTTTGTCCAAAGTCTCTGTCTGTATATTGCCTACCTCTGTTTTCAAAGCATTTTTTTCGACCGCTTCATCGCTTGTTTCAAGATAAAAGGAAATGTCGGTTTCTTCATTGTGACCATTGATTTTATCGGATATACGGGAACTGTACTTGTCTTGATGTTCAAAGAATTTGCCCATGCAGACATAAACTGGTTGGAATTTTATAATATATTATCCGGTTACGTAGGACTGATCTGTACGGTTGCTTTCACCTGCTCCATGATTTACCTGATACAGCGCTATAAAAAAGAGAAACAACTGAAGAAAGCGAAAGAAGCCGAAATGAGCAACGGGATAAAATTTACGGGAGAAGGTATGGAGCCAACTACTTTTTCACAAATTTGATAAAAGGTGGACGATGAAAATAATAGGACTATATTTGAAATTCTCCTTCCTTCTATCTCTAATACTAACGACTTCCCGGATAACGGCACAGAATCTGCCCGATGGCATACAATATAAAATCACCGGGCGTCTATTAATGGATGGAGGAGTGTATCTGAAGAATCCGAATAACTTTGGCAACGGCACGGAATTTAATGACCTTCGCATCGGTGTAAAAGCTACCTATCAGAACTGGGGAATGAAACTGGAAATGGGATATGCCGGAAACAAAGTAGCCATCAAAGATGCTTTTGCCACCTATTCCTATAAGAATAGTTCCATTCAGATAGGACAATTCTATGAGCCATTCAGTCTCGATATGATTTGTAGTACATTTGATCTTCGCTTCAACCAATCTCCGGGAGCTGTGCTGGCATTGACAAATAGCCGACGTATGGGAGTAGCCTATTCCTATCGTACCCAATATTACTATCTGTGTGGCGGATTCTTTACCGATAATGATTTGAGCAACCTGAAAAACGCATCGCAAGGATATGCCATTGACGGACGTTTGGTTTACCGTCCACTTTATGAGCAAGCGAAACTGATACATATAGGATTAGCAGCTATCCATCGTACACCGGACGGCACGCTTCCCGAAGATGAGAACAGGAATACGTTTACTTATAAATCTCCGGGCGTGAGCACGATTGATAATCGTACATTAATACAAGCAGATGTAGATCATGCAGCATCCCAATTTAAAATAGGAACCGAACTGCTAATTTACTATCATAAATTCTTTCTTCAGGGTGAATACATCCGCGCCCATGTAAAACGGGAAAAGGGTTTTGAGAACTATACGGCACAAGGAGCTTATCTGCAATGTTCCTGGCTATTGTTGGGACAGAATTATCTGTATGACGAAGAAGTAGCCTGTCCCGGAAGACCGGAAGGAAAAGCACTCGAACTATGTGCCCGTTTCAATTATCTCTCTCTGAATGATGCCGGAATAAAAGGCGGAACACAGAAAGACCTCTCCTTCGGATTGAATTACTATATCAATAAACACATTGCTGTCAAATTGAATTATAGCTACTTCATCCCCGGCTCGCATATCAAAGAGATCGAAAGCACAAACTTTAGTGTAGTACAGGGACGTTTTCAATTCATATTCTAGTACTTGGCAGTTCCGTTCGAATAAAGCTATAATAAAGAATAGGAAGGTGTATTGTATACTAGTTTTACTAAATGTTTCAAAGACATATCGAGAGCACTGCCGACTCAATATGCAGAACCGTATGTAAAAAGTAAAAAATAAGAAGACAGAAAAAACTGGAATGTTCTAGGTAAATCTCCTTTATTGTTCGTAATAGACAATAAAGGAGATTTTTTGCATTGGTTATTTTTTCTATAGTTTCTGTTACCAGTTTGCCAACCTGGGTGGAATAGAAAGTATAGTTTTAGAAAGAACTTCAATAAACAGAATAATTAAAATATAACATAGTTTAGTGATATGAATATAGTAGGAGTTTTATCAGGTAAAAGAAAATGTTTGTTAGCAATAGCTATTGCATTTTCGACATTCGGGAATGCCCAATTAGTAACCTATCCGGAAGGATTGAACACTGGTATGCCACATAATGATGATTATACAGTCAAAGTACGTGAAGCAGGCGGTGAATGGAAAGATGTATTCGAATATGAAGTCCAAGTAGATATGGATCGGGTACAATCTGCTTCAATGGTACAGTTTGATATAGGCAGTCCCGTAGAAGTGATGGTGAAAAAGAACAATGGCACCATTCAGGATGTGAAAATCCGTCCGTTAGCAATAGGTATACAACATACGGTAAACCACAATGCTATCTTTTTTACACTCACTAGACCTCAATGCCTGTCGATTGAGTTTAACGGTGATCGTTTGCATAATCTTCATTTGTTTGCTAATCCTTTAGAAACAGAAACTTATACTGAAAGCAGTGACAAAGTAATGTATTTCGGACCGGGTGTCCATCGTCCGAAAGATTTGCCGAACACACAGATACAGATTCCTTCCAATACTACTGTTTATTTAGCTCCCGGAGCTGTTGTAAAAGCTAAATTATTGATTGACAAAGCTGAAAATGTACGCATTGTCGGGCGTGGTATTCTCGACCATCCGATCCGTGGAATAGAAGTTACTCATTCTAAAAATATATGGATTGACGGTATTACAGTTATAAATCCAGATCACTATACAGTATTTGGTGGTGAGTCTACAGGGTTGACCATCAATAATTTAAAGTCTTTTAGTTGTAAAGGATGGAGTGATGGCATAGATCTGATGTGTTGCAGTGACGTATTAATAGACAATGTTTTTATGCGGAACAGTGATGATTGTATTGCCATCTATGCCCATCGCTGGAACTATTACGGAGGAAGTCGTAACGTGACTTTACAGAATTCAATCCTTTGGGCGGATATTGCTCATCCGATCAACATTGGAGGACACGGTAACCCGGACGATAAGGCTGGAGAGATTCTTGAGAATATAACTGTCCGTAATGTCGATATTCTGGAACATGATGAAGATGATCTTCTTTATCAGGGCTGTATGGCAGTGGATTGCGGTGATAAAAACTTGGTACGCAAAGTATTATTTGAGGATATCCGTGTAGAGAATATCCAGGAGGGAAGATTGTTTCATATTAATGTTCGTTTCAATTCAAAGTATGATAAGCAACCCGGCCGGGGAATTGAAGATATTATTTTTCGGAATATCATTTATAATGGAGTAGGGGAGAATCCATCTCTATTGAAAGGGTTTGATAAAGAACGTTCCGTCAAGAATATCATCTTCGATAATGTGATTATCAACGGCATGAAGATGAAAAATATAGATGATTTTATCACGAATGAATACATAAAGAATATCACAGTCAAATAGCATAATCTGGTATATGAAGTATGAATGGAAAAATCTCTTTGTATTAGGTGCAAACTTCTTTTCTTCTAATATCAAACTTTCTTTAGGTTAAACATAAACTATAAATGCAAGTTTCATTTATATAATTAGAACTTGCAATTATATAAATGAAACTTTCGTTTTTATAATCAAAGCTTGCAATTATAGATTTCTATTAGATAAGAGTAACTTTAGTATTAGAAGGAAAGAACTTTGCAATAGGAAGATAATAACTTATCTATTAATAGATGAGAGCAAAGCTGCACTGGAATCAGAATTAAGGAGTCTGGAAGAGAACCATGAGTATAAATACAAGAGTTTTATTCCCGGGTTTATGCTAATCAAAGTAAATGTTTCATTCACTTTGAACTCCTTTTTATTACTAAATACTATCTTTGCTTATCACTTGTATAAAAAACGAATCGCACTATGATTAACAAAATTATATGGATTATTGGGATTGTATGGATTGGGAATATTCAAAATGGAGTGCAAGCGCAACGACGTAACTTTATCCATCCCGGAATCACCTATACCCAAGGTGATTTAGACCGGATGAAAGCTATGGTCAAGGCGAAACATGAGCCTTATTATTCTACTTTTCTGAAATTAAAGGAATCTCCCTATTCTTCACTCAATACGCAAGTTATCAATCGGGGAAAACAAATCAGAGAAGGACGTTTTAATGCTACTATCGGAGTAGATGGCAGGCGGGCACATGACTTAGCATTGCTTTGGCATCTGACGGGCGATGAGGCTTATGCCCGTAAAGCGGTCGAATATCTGAATGCTAATTCTTATTATACCAATACAAGTAGTCGTGGAACAGGACCATTAGATAACGGAAAGATTTACCTTTTAATTGATGCCGCCGAATTAATGCGTGATTATTCCGGTTGGAAAGTAGAAGACCAGCAACGTTTTAAAAATATGTTGGTCTATCCTGGATATAGCAATACGGAAGATTTCTCTTCCAAATATGCAAATTACTGGGATGATTCAAAGAACGGAGTTACATTCTATTGGAATATTTTTAATTTCGATGCCGCAAGGTTTGGTAATCAAGGACTTTTCGCTGCTCGTGGAATGATGGCAATGGGGATTTACTTAGATAACGAAGTAATGTATGACCGTGCTTACCGTTATTTATTGGGAATGAAGCATCGACCGGATGATTTACCTTATCCTTCAGGACCGACGGTCACTAGCAAAGAACCGATTAAGAAATCACCAACCATGCTTGATTATAAATTGGAAGGAAGAGAAAACAAGATTTCAGATTATGGATACGATGAACAGCTACAGTATTATATCTATCCAAACGGTCAATGTCAGGAGTCGAGTCGCGACCAGGGACATGTATTGGCAGGTATCCACAATTATGTAGCTATCGCAGAAATGGCATGGAATCAGGGAGATTCTTTGTATAATTGTCTCAATAACCGTTTGCTTCTTGGTTTGGAATGGAACTATCGTTATAACCTCTCTAAAGTCCAGACCTATGAAGAGCAAAAAGAGCCTTGGGAACCGACAAGTTATAGTAAGAATTCAAATGAAGTTACCTTTGAGAACGGAAAATTTCTCCAGATAAAAAGCCGTAGTGGACGTTGGGAATCCGTAGCCGTATCTCCTCACGGACGTGGAGACGTAGCAGGTAGTGGCGGAACTCGTGAAATGGCATTGGCGCATTATGCAGTACGTGCTGGATTGCCGGAGAACAACTATACCTGGTTGAAACGTTACCGTGATTATATGATAGAACATCACGGTTGCGAAAACTGGGGGATAGCACCCAACTGGTTTTATGAATGGACTGGCTGGGGAACATTGACCAAGCGATTGACTCCCTGGATGGCAGGCGATCCCGTTTCTTTCTCTACGGGAAAGCGTGTATCAGGAATTCATTTGCTACCTAGTGAAATATCGGCTGCCGATTACGATTATTATTGTCTTGCGGAAGATCCCGAAGGGCATACCTATCACAATGTAGGAAAGAAACGTGGCAACGAATACAGACCTGACGGAGCAGTAGAGCTACGAAAAGAAGAAGATAATTACGTCGTTACCCAAATAGAAGATGGAGAATGGATGAATTATACTGTAAGTATTCCTACCGATGGAGATTATACCGTTTATCTTGTTTATCAATCAAAAGGAAATTCTTTATTGTCCGTAGCTTCTGATTCAGAAGTAAAGACAGAACCCATGCAATTACCCAGTTCTATACAATGGACGGAAAGAGAAATAGGAAAACTCACTCTTCCCGCAGGAGCTTGTGTACTTCGTTTACAGATAGAGCAAGCCGGAGATAAACTCGAAATTCAGAAAATAATAGTAAAGCAGGATAAGGGGATTTGATTTTTCGTTCGTACTTAATATAGTACTACAAAAAAAGATGGCCATGAAAATTCGAATATGTTTGTTAATCATACTAATGGGATTATTGTATCCGGGTTATATTAGCTCGCAAGAATCCCCTTATGTATTCCGCCAGATTGGAGTTGTCGAAGGATTACCG
>RRZU011267867.1_pt1 | contig 10045 bp, 9 predicted proteins | sample 2165561 | NCBI WGS metagenome assembly RRZU01 (sample SAMN10456909, study PRJNA506462) | wastewater metagenome | isolation source: wastewater sludge | place: USA: Moscow, Idaho
AACCTGTATTTTGATAACCAAAACAGGCGAGATTACTTGCTGGATTAATATCAAAGACTTTCAATTCAAAAGAGATTTGATGCAAGACCATTTCAATAGAAATTATATGGAAAGCAATCGTTTTCCTAAAGCCATTTTTAAAGGTAAAATTGAGAAATTTAATCTAAAGAACCTTAGCTCTGAATTGAATCAATATCAAATCAGTGGCAAAATAACCATTAAGGGGCGAACTAAAAGAATAACCATTAAGGGAACGCTGAAAAAAGTGGATGCTGGAATTGAACTCTATTCCGCTTTTCCGTTAAATACGGATGATTTCAGGATTGAAATTCCTTTTATAGTACGTAGCAAAATATCAAAAAATGTAAACACTCAAATTCTTTGTGTTTTACGATAAATCCTATTTTATCAAACAATTCCTTAAAGCGCCTTCCAGATTTTTAAATTGAAATTTAAAACCAGTTTGTTCTATTTTATCCGAAGAAACCCGTCTCCCTGTCAATACAATTATAGCCATTTGCCCCATGAATAATTTTAAGACAAAAGCAGGCACATTGGGTAGCCAAATAGAATATCCAAAAACACAAGCTAATGTTTTAGAAAAAACAGAGTTTGTAGTATTGTCATTTATTGCTGCATTATACGGCCCGGACATCGCTGGATCAACAATTGCCTGATAGTAAATGGCGCACAAATCATCGACATGAATCCACGGCATATATTGTTTGCCCGAACCCAAGGCGGAACCCAATCTGTATTTGAAAAGCGGAGTCAATTTTTTCAAAAAACCTTCGTTTTTTCCCAATACTAATCCCGTGCGAATCATAACCGTTCTACTATTCAAATTTTCTATAAAGTCTAAAGAATCCTCCCATTTCTGACAGGTGTATCCTAAAAAATCATTTGCAGGTGGCATATCTTCCGTACAAATCTCTTCGCCATTTACTGCACCATAAATTCCTACAGCAGAAGCTGAAATGAATGCATCCAGTTTTTTATTATTCTTTTTTAAAACAGAATACAACAATAAAGTGGATTGTTCCCGGCTGTCTATGATTGCCGCTTTCCGTTTCGCAGTCCATCTTTGCTCCGCAATATTTTCACCTGCCAGATGAATGATGTAATCCGCATTTAAAACTGCTTTTTCATCTATAGTCTGATTTACTACATCCCATTTGTAATAGAAAACGTTTTCTTTATTTTGTTTTTCACTTCTACTTAAGATGGAAACAGAATACCCTTTGGCTATCAATAAAGCTGTCAAATGCCTTCCAATAAATCCCGAACCGCCGCTAATTAAAACATTCTTTTTCATAATAATGTAAAGCTAATGATTTATACCGACATAAAATTATATTAAATTTTGTTTAACTTTATTAAAATATAGTTAAACATTCATTATCTTTATACTCTAATTTGAAATACATAAACAATGGCTACTAAAAAAACAATCATAACTAAGGATCAAATAGTTTCAATGTACATGAATTATGTATTAGAACATAGCGAAAAACCAAAATCAGTATATCATTTCACAAAAATCAATGATTTTACCGAAACGGAACTCTATGCCTTTTTTGGCACAATTGAAAGTATTGAGAAAGAAATTTTCAAAATGTTTGTAGATAAAACGATCGACTTATTGAACAAAAACAAGGAATACGAATTGTATGATATGAAAGGCAAAATGTTAAGCTTTTATTTTACATTTTTCGAGATATTGACGGCCAACAGAAGTTATGTTGTTCTTGTTCTAAAAGAGCATGACAACCAATTGAAAAAACTAATGCAGCTTTCTGGGCTTAGAAACAGTTTCAGAGATTATTTGTCTGAAATCATTACAGATGACTTTAGAACGCAACAGGAAAAGCTTCAAAATTTTCAAGAAAAAGCCTTTTTGGAAGCGTCATGGATTCAACTTTTATTGACACTGAAATTCTGGTTGGATGATTCGTCACCTTCTTTCGAGAAAACTGATATCTATATTGAAAAATCGGTAAAAGCGTCTTTTGAATTGATGAATATTACTCCTATAGACAGCTTAATCGATTTTGGAAAATTTATTTTCAAAGAAAAAATATACAACAAGTAATGAAAACGATAGACTACATCCCTACTTCAAAAATTGAAAGAGCAACAAAACTGGTGCAAACTGGTGCAAAAGTTGGCGTAAACTACCTGAAATATTACGGTGAAAAAATGGTCAATTCCGATTTGACTCGCGACAAACTCAACGAAGAAAATGCCGAAGACATCTACGACGGACTAAAAAGTCTGAAAGGAAGCGCACTGAAAGTTGCACAAATGCTAAGCATGGACAAAAGTTTTTTGCCACAGGCTTACGTCGAAAAGTTTTCGCTGTCTCAGTTTTCTGTTCCGCCACTCTCAGCTCCATTAGTATTGAAAACCTTCAAAACTAATTTAGGCAAAACGCCTTATGAAATTTTTGATGAGTTCAATCCAAATTCAGTAAATGCGGCAAGCATCGGGCAAGTTCATGTGGCGCTAAAAGATGGCAAAAAACTGGCTGTCAAAATTCAATATCCTGGCGTAGCCAATAGCATTTCATCTGATTTGGCTTTGGTAAAACCTATTGCGATTAGAATGTTTAACCTTCAAGGAAAAGATTCGGACAAGTATTTCAAAGAAGTGGAAGACAAATTGATTGAGGAAACCAACTATTTATTGGAGCTCAAACAAAGCCAAGAAGTTGTGGAAGCCTGTAAAAAGATTGAAAATCTAGTTTTTCCAAATTACTATTCGGAATATTCTTCGGAAAAGATTATTACAATGGATTGGATGACCGGGATTCATCTTTCTGAATTTACCTCTAAAAATGACAATCAGGAAATTACTGATAAAATTGGTCAGGCCTTATGGGATTTCTACATGTATCAAATTCATATTCTGAAAAAAGTACATGCCGATCCACATCCCGGAAATTTTTTGGTGAACGATGAAAACCAATTAGTAGCATTGGATTTTGGTTGCATGAAACAAATTCCAAATGACTTCTATACTCCATATTTTGAATTAATAAACAAGGAAGTGATTGATGACAAGGCGATTTTTAAACAAAAATTATTTGAATTGGAAATTCTTAGAACTGATGATTCCAAAGAGGAAGTGGAGTATTTTACTCAAATGTTCTACGATTTATTATCGCTGTTCACTAAACCTTTTCAAACCGAAACTTTCGATTTCTCAGATGCAGCCTTCTTTGAAAGCATCGCGCAATTAGGAGAACGGTTTTCAAAAGACACCAATCTTAAAAAAATGAACGGCAATCGTGGTTCTAAACATTTCATTTACATGAACAGAACCTTTTTTGGATTATACAATTTGATGTTTGATTTGAAAGCAACAATTGTGGTCAACGCATTCGAAAAATACAAATAATGAAAAAGGAAATTCTGCCTTCTAAAATGTGTTTGGTTTGTAACCGACCATTTAGTTGGCGGAAAAAATGGGGGAAAGTTTGGGACGAAGTCAAATATTGTAGTGAAAAATGCAAAAGAAACAAAAAGGGTTAGTCTGGTTTAGAAATGATTTAAGAGTGAATGATAATGAATCATTGACTAATGCCATGGCTGAAAATAAATCTCTTATTGCTATGTACAGTTTTGATCCTAGACATTTCGAGCAAACTAGTTTTGGATTTAAAAAAACAGAAAAATTCCGAGCGAAGTTTTTATTAGAAACGGTTACAGAATTAAAGGACAATCTAGAAAAAATGAATATTTCACTTTTAGTTTATCATGAAAAACCAGAGGATTGTATTCCAAAAATGGTAATTGAAAATGAGATTGACACTATCTATTTTCAGGAGGAGTGGACGACTGAGGAAATGAAAGTTTTAGAAAATGTAAAATCTAAAATTTCTGATTCAGTCGTTTTTAAGCCTACGTACAACCAGTTTCTATTTCATCCAGAAGACGTTCCATTTGAAATAAATTTTATTCCGAATGTCTTTACACAGTTCAGAACAAAGTGCGAAAAATACACTAAAGTAAAGGCGGAGCTTTTAGTTTTGGCTATGGCCAAAGCTAATTTCTTAACAAATGACACTAAAATCCCTTCAATGGAGGCACTAGGTTTTAGCGATTTTGTGTCCGATTCTAGAACTGCCTTTCCTTTTCATGGTGGTGAAAATGAAGCATTAAAAAGAGTCGAATATTATTTTTGGGAAACTAAAAAACTTGGAGTTTACAAGTTAACCCGCAACGGATTGATAGGCAAAGATTTTAGTTCGAAATTTTCGCCTTGGTTAGCCAATGGGAGTATTTCTGCGAAGACTCTTTACTGGGAAATTATGAATTACGAGCAGCACGTTGGTAAAAACGAGTCAACCTATTGGCTCATTTTCGAATTAATTTGGAGAGACTATTTCAAATATGTTTCAATGAAAAATGGGAATTCAATTTTTAAAATTGGAGGAATTTTAGAAAAACAATATGATTGGAAAACCAGTAAGTCTGCTATTCAAAACTGGATTAATGGAACTACCGCCGAACCATTTGTGAATGCCAACATGATTGAATTGCAGCAAACTGGCTGGATGAGTAATCGCGGAAGGCAAAATGTAGCTTCCTATTTTGCTAAAGATCTATTATTAGATTGGCGTATTGGTGCTGCTTATTTCGAATCTATGCTAGTTGATTATGACGTACATAGCAATTACGGTAACTGGATGTATATTTCCGGTGTGGGCAATGATCCTAGGAATCGCAAGTTTAACATTCCGTTGCAAGCTGAACGATATGATGGAGAATCTAAATTTCAAAAATTATGGATGCAACAACAATTATTTTAGAAAAATATGAGCACAAATAAGAAAGTTATCAATGTAGTTTGGTTCAAAAGAGACCTTCGTTTACAAGACAACGAGGCTGTTTTTAATGCCTCAAAAACTGGTATTCCAACCTTATTACTTTATGTATTCGAAAAATCACTAGAACATGATTCTCATTATAGCGCCAGACATTGGAATTTTATAAAGCAATCGATTGTTGACATAAATACACAATTACAACGTTTTAACACCCACGTTTTAGCCGTTTCGTCAGAAGTGATTCAGGTTATGAATATTATAGAGGAAACCTACAAAATCGAAAACGTATTCTCACATCAAGAAACAGGCATAAAAATCACCTACGAAAGAGATAAAAGTTTTAAAAGATTTTGTAAAAACAACCGCATCAACTGGGTTGAAAACATAAATAACGGCATTTTTAGAGGTTTACAAAACAGAGCAAATTGGGTTTCTAATTGGGAGCAATACATGAACGAGCCACTATTTGTTTTTGATCCTAAAGAAGAACATTTCATTAAAAATAGTGAAATAATTGAACTTGAAAACATTTTAGACAAGACCAATTTAGAAACTGTTCCTGATGCTATTTTTCAAAAAGGTGGTTCTACTATGGCAGGAAAGTATCTAAAAACTTTTTTTGAAGATCGCTATCACAATTACAGTTACCATATATCTAAACCATTATTAGCCAGAAAAAGTTGCAGCAGACTATCACCATATATCGCGTGGGGAAATTTGTCCTCAAGGCAAGTATTACAAAAAGCAGCAACGTTCAGATTGACTTCTAGCAACAAAAAACAAATTGATTCATTTATTTCGCGATTGACTTGGCAAGCACATTTCATACAAAAATTTGAAATGGAAGAAATTATGGAATTCGAAAGTGTCAATAAAGGTTTTCATTCTTTGAAAAAGAAACACAATGAAAATTATATCGAGGCTTGGAAAAAAGGACTGACTGGATTCCCGTTAATCGACGCATCCATGCGATGCTTGAACGAAACGGGGTATTTGAATTTTAGAATGAGAGCTATGCTAGTTTCTTTTTTTACACATAATTTATGGCAGCCTTGGCAAGAAGCGACCTCGCACCTATCGCAAATGTTCTTAGATTTTGAGCCAGGCATTCATTTTCCACAATTACAAATGCAAGCTGGTGAAACCGGAATCAATATGTTGCGTATATATAATCCAATAAAAAATAGTTACGAGCATGATCCTGATGGGGAATTTATAAAAAAATGGGTACCTGAATTACAAAATTTACCAAGAGCATTTGTACACGAACCCTACAAAATGACCTATTTAGACCAAAAATTTAATGATTTTGAAATTGGAGTCTCTTATCCAAAACCGATTGTAAATATGGAACGAACTAGAAAATTTGCAAGCGATTTTTTATGGAAAATGAAAAAAAATCCGATGGTAAAAGAGGAAGGTTTACGGATTTTAAAATTACATACCATGGCTGACATAGGAGATAGCGAATAAACCATAATACAATCAATACTAAAAATCGTAAATCGTGACTATAAAAAAAGAACTTAACAATATTGACAAAGACCGAATTATAGAAATGGCTTGGGAAGACCGGACGACTTTTGATGCGATTTTAATGCAATTTGGATTAAAAGAACAAGAAGTTATCAACCTAATGCGCACCGAAATGAAACCCTCCAGTTTTAAAATGTGGCGCGAACGTGTTCAAGGACGAAAAACAAAGCATGAAAAACTACGAGCTTTTCGTGAAGGTAGATTTAAATGCAGTATGCAGAGACAAATTAATAATAACAAAATTTCCAAGCGTTAAAAGTAATGTTTTCCACAGAGAAATTGGTTAAGAACACAACACATAAAAAATGAAAAACATAGTAATCATAGGCGGTAGCAAAGGAATTGGTAATGCTATTTTGTTGCAACAATTAGAGTCAAATATGGTGTACAACATTAGTCGAAATGCGCCAACCATCACACATCCCAACCTGAAGCATTTTTCTCTAGACGTATTGCAAGATGCACTTCCGGAAATAGAAAACATTGACACCTTGATTTATTGTCCGGGCTCTATCAACTTGAAACCCATAGGAAGCCTCAGTATTGATGATTTTAGAAATGATTTTGAAATTAATGTGATTGGTGCCGTAAAGACCATACAGAACTACTTACCTGTTTTAAAAAAGGGAACTAATCCATCAATTGTTCTGTTTAGTACAGTTGCTGCCAAATTAGGAATGCCGTTTCATGCGAGTATTGCTACTGCAAAAGCAGGAGTCGAAGGTTTAGTAAAATCCTTAGGAGCAGAATTAGCTTCGGTAGTACGCTTCAATGCAATTGCTCCTACCATTACTGAAACTTCACTTGCAGCAGGGATTTTGAGAAATGACCGAATGAAAGAAAACATGGTAGAACGACATCCGATGAAAGGCTATTTAAAACCCGAAGAAGTGGCTAATATGGCAAATTTTTTGATTTCCCAACATGCTAAGTCAATTTCAGGGCAAGTATTCGAAATGGATTACGGAATTGTAACTTTTAAAATTTAGATATAAATTATAAGCTATCAGATAAAAATTAATTCGCCAATACTAAAGTAAGTTTATTACGAAAGAGACCTTAATTTTTCTTAATTACTTAATGGTTTTAAAAATCAATGTATTAAAAACATCCAATAAAACAATCAGCCAAACTTAAAATTGAAATACAGTATACCATGATAAAAGAAATGAAGAGTTACGAGAAAATTGAACAATACGACACGGAAATAACAGCTGTTTTAGCAGATAATTATAGAAAAATCATTGAGGATTTAGGAGAAGACGTTAGCAGAGAAGGTCTTGAAAAAACACCAGAACGCGTGGCGAAAGCGATGCAATATTTAACTCATGGCTACGAATTAGATCCTTTAGAAATTCTCAAATCAGCTATGTTTACTGAAGATCACCGCCAAATGATTGTGGTAAAAGATATAGAAGTATATTCGATGTGCGAGCACCATATGCTGCCGTTTTTTGGAAAAGCACATGTCGCTTATATTCCAAATGGCAAAATTGTAGGTTTGAGTAAAATTCCAAGAATAGTAGATGCTTTTGCAAGAAGAATGCAAGTGCAAGAACGATTAACAGACCAAATAAAAGATTGTATTCAAGAAGCTCTTGAACCTCTTGGTGTCGCAGTTGTTATTGAAGCACAACACATGTGTATGCAAATGCGTGGGATTCAAAAACAAAATTCTGTTACCACGACTTCTTCTTTTACTGGTGCTTTTGAAAAAGATAAAACTAGAAAAGAATTTATCAATTTAATTGCTAATAAATTTAGTTGATCTTAATTTTTTACAACTAGCAAATCAAACTAAAAATAGCTAAAAAGGTATAACTGTTTAAAGAAAAGCTTGACTAATTAAAAGCAATAACCGTAACCTGTTTACGCTTTAGCGGCAAAAAAAACACAACTCATGAAAATTCTCTTAACAGGCGCAACAGGTTACATCGGGAAACGACTTTTGCCATTATTGGTAGAGCAAGGACACGAAATAATATGTTGTGTGAGAGATAAAAACAGATTTTATTACCCTCTAGAATTTCAAAAAAACATCATGGTAATTGAAGTCGATTTTCTACAACAAGAAACATTGTCAGCCATTCCTAAAGATATTGATGCTGCTTATTATCTGATTCACTCCATGTCAGGATCTGCCGCTAATTTTGATGAATTAGAAAGTATATCGGCACATAATTTTGTGCAACGCTTGAATCAAACCAAAGCAAAACAAGTAATCTATGTGAGCGGAATTATCAATGATAAATCATTATCAAAACATTTATCCTCGAGAAAAAAAGTAGAAGAAATTTTAAATACTGGCACTTTTGCCACAACTACCTTAAGAGCGGGAATCATAGTGGGTTCCGGAAGTGCTTCGTTTGAAATCATTCGGGATTTAGTGAATAAACTTCCCATAATGATTACTCCAAAATGGCTGAATACTAAATGCCAACCAATTGCAATTCCAGATGTTCTCGATTTTTTATCCAAATCATTATTAAATCCCGTTACCTACCATCAGAGTTTTGATATTGGCGGATCGGATATTATAACGTACAAAGAAATGCTTTTAGGTTTTGCAGCAGCCAAAAAGCTAAAACGATGGATTGTGACCATTCCTATAATGACACCAAAATTATCCTCGTACTGGTTGTATTTTGTAACCTCGACATCTTACAGGCTCGCTTCTGCACTAGTCAGCAGCATGAAAGTTGAAGTCATCTGCAGTGATAACCGAATCAATACTTTATTGAATGTTACGCCAATGTCCTACCAACAAGCACTTTCTCGTGCTCTGATAAAAGTAGATGAGGATAAAGTAGCGTCGAGCTGGAAAGATTCTTTAATCAGCGGGCGTTTTAGCAGCAATATGTCGGAATATTTAAAGGTTCCAAAAAAAGATTGCTTCATCGACCGACGCAAGATGGCAATCATTGACCGCGATTTTACTATCAACAAAATTTGGTCCATCGGCGGCGATACAGGTTGGTATTATGGTGATTGGTTGTGGGATTTACGCGGTTTTATAGACAAATTGTACGGTGGCGTAGGATCTAGAAGAGGAAGAACGAACAGACATGACATTCATTCTGGTGATGCTTTAGATTTTTGGCGCGTTTTGTATGCCAATAAAGAGGAGGGTAAATTAATCTTATTTGCCGAAATGAAGCTCCCTGGTGAAGCTTGGCTGGAATTCAAAATTATTAACAACACTTTATATCAATCGGCTACTTTTAGACCGAGAGGTATTTGGGGGAAATTATATTGGTACTCCGTTTTGCCGTTTCACGGGTTTATCTTTAAGGGAATGTTAGCGAAGTTAATTCGTTAAACTCTAAACATATAAGTTATGTGAGTTTTTTAACCATTAAGAAAAATTAAGCTACAAAGGGCTAAATGAAATTTAATTCGTTAAACTTTAAACACATAAGTCCAAAAAAGTTTTTAAACTATGTTTTAAAAATACATTTGCAAAAAGAACTATTCCCGAATTATGGCAAAAAAAATTGCCTAGAGTAAGTAACTTACCCTAGGCAATTTTTAATTAGGTTATAAAAATACTACCAGCCTGGATTTTGTGTATATCCAGCCAAGGTGATTTGATTTAAAGGTATAGGTAATAAATAATCTCTATCTGCTCTAAATTTGTATCCTGTTGCCATAGCACCTACATTTTTGTAAGGTTCTACA
>RRZU013517936.1_pt1 | contig 10045 bp, 8 predicted proteins | sample 2165561 | NCBI WGS metagenome assembly RRZU01 (sample SAMN10456909, study PRJNA506462) | wastewater metagenome | isolation source: wastewater sludge | place: USA: Moscow, Idaho
GCGATCAAACAACGCTTGTTAGACCTTGCGCGTGACCAATATCAAGCCAAGATTGATCTGGCTGGTGTGGATGTAATGCGGCAATTTGAGCGTGCAGTGTTGTTACAACATTTTGATCAACATTGGCGTGAACACCTCGCTGCACTCGACCACCTGCGACAAGGGATTCATCTGCGTGGCTACGCCCAGAAAAACCCGAAACAAGAATACAAACGCGAAGCATTTGAACTGTTCTCTGATATGTTGGAACGGATTAAACGCGACGTCGCACAAATTTTGATGACAGTCCAAGTGCGTGGGCAAGAAGATGTCGATGCTGTTGAACCAGAAACCATTTCGGGCATTGCCAACCACCCCGCCGCCACCGATAGCCTACATCCTATCCAATCTGGTGACGAAAACGACAACCCTTACAGCCCAGAAAATCTGGCAACCCAAGGCATTCGTGTAGGTCGTAATGACCCTTGCCCATGCGGTTCAGGCAAGAAATATAAACAATGCCACGGCAAGCTAGTATGACTGCCGTAGTTGACTTGTATCTGGCTTCTGCCAGCCCTCGCCGCGCTGAATTATTGACGCGGTTGGGGGTGGCTTACCACGTTCTCCCCAGCCATATTGACGAAACCGAAATGGCAGGGGAATCGCCTTTACGCTATGTAGAGCGATTGGCACGCGCCAAAGCCCTTGCTACGCAACAGCTGTGTCAACAACAAGGACTGCCAAGCAAGCCAGTCCTCGCTGCAGATACCACTGTGGCTTTAGGCGCAACCATTTTTGGCAAACCAGATACACCAGACCATGCCCACGCGATGTTGCAGCAATTATCTGGCCAACAACATCAAGTGCTCACCGCAGTCGCTATCGCCCATCAAGATGAAATCGTCAGTGTAGTATCACAAAGTGATGTCAGCTTTTTTACGATTCCCGACACATGGTTAGCGCGTTATCTCGCCAGCGGTGAGCCATTTGATAAAGCGGGGGCATATGGCATCCAAGGCTTAGCCGAGACCTTTGTCCGTAAAATCGATGGTAGCTTCTCTGGAATCATGGGCCTTCCCCTACACGAAACTGCCTTATTGCTGCAACGCTTTGCCATCCCTTTTGTTTTACAGCCGAAAGAATCCTGATGAGTGCGCCAATACCGCTCCCCCCCCGCGACAGTGTCCGATTGAGTGATGAGATTCTGGTGAATATCACCCCACAGGAAACACGGGTGGCAATTATTGAAGATGGCGTGGTACAGGAGCTGCATATCGAACGGACAGCAAGCCGAGGGATTGTTGGCAATATCTATCTTGGCAAAGTGCGGCGCGTGTTACCAGGTATGCAGTCAGCCTTTATCGAGATTGGGTTAGAGCGCGCAGCTTTTCTGCATGTGGCAGATATACTCGAACAACGGCAACACCCTGCAGAAACCCAACGCATTGAAAATATGCTGCGGGAAGGACAAACCCTATTGGTACAAGTGATTAAAGACCCCATCGGTACCAAAGGGGCTCGGCTCTCGACACAGATCAGTCTGGCGGGACGCTTCTTAGTCCATCTTCCACAAGAAAACCATATCGGTGTTTCACAAAAAATTGAATCAGAAACTGAACGCCAACAGTTGAAGAGCCGATTAGAAGCCTTGTTACCGAATACCGGCCCACACGGTTATATCATCCGTACCAGTGCCGATACTGCCACCGATGAAGAGTTAGCTGCCGATATCGAATATCTGACCAAGCTGTGGGCGGATATTGGTCAACAAACCAAGCTAATGCCGCCGGAAACTGTGCTCTATCAAGACCTCTCATTATCGCTGCGCGTATTACGCGATATGGTCAGTGAGAACACAGAAAAAATCATCGTTGATTCAACAGAGAATTACGAAAAAATGGCTGAGTTTGCTGCGCAATATGTCAGCCAAGCAATGAGCCGGATCGAACGCTATAGTGGCGAACGTCCTCTATTTGAACTGCATGGAATTGAAGAAGAAATCGATCGAGCGTTAGCACGCCGAGTCAATCTAAAATTTGGTGGTTATCTCATCATCGATCAAACCGAAGCCATGACAACGATTGATGTCAACACCGGCGGCTTTGTTGGCACACGCAATTTTGATGAGACGATCTTTAAAACCAATTTAGAAGCCACTCATGTGATTGCGCGGCAGCTCAGATTGCGCAATCTCGGTGGGATTATTATTGTCGATTTTATCGACATGGACAGCGACGAACACAAACAAGCGGTATTGAATGAATTGGCAAAAGCATTAGCCCGTGACCGCACCCGCGTAACCCTCAACGGGTTTACCAGTTTGGGTTTAGTGGAAATAACCCGTAAGCGGACCCGTGAGAGCTTAGCCCATGTGTTGTGTGAGCCGTGTCCTACTTGCCAAGGGCGAGGCGAGATTAAAACCGCGCAGACAGTGTGTTATGAAATTCAGCGAGAAATTGTGCGCGAAGCACGCCAATTTGAAACACGCGGCTTCCGCATCCTAGCTTCGCCACCCGTGATTGATATGTTCCTCGACGAAGAATCACAATCACTGGCGATGTTGGTCGATTTTATTGGCAAGCCTATTTCACTACAGGTTGAGACCGCCTATAGCCAAGAGCAGTTTGATATTGTATTGCTTTAAACCATCATTCTGCTTGTTTACGCCGCCATGCTTGATTCAAACGCTCGGTGGCCTCTAACAAATCGGTGTCCGCAGTTTGCCGGCCTAGCTGCGCCTGCTGTAAGTCTTGGCTAGCCTGCTGCAACATACGCTGTGCATCCAACAATCGTTGTTCTGCCAGCGTATGGGCTTGAGTCGCTAATTGCAGTTTCTTATCTGCTTCGTCAATACTGGCTTTTGCGCGTTGAAAATTGAGTTGAGCCGCCAACAAAGCTTCATCTGCTGTTTGTGCCAACGCTATACCACTGCAGAAACACCACAGCATGACAACAATCCATCGCCCAATTGGCTTTTTGTGACCCAACATCCGTTTTCATCCTCAAAAAATTAAGCTTGTCCGTCCAACTGATAAGCAAATTGACTCCCAACCACCGCAATCACCTGATTCTGGTTTTCAGCTGTAGAAGCAGCCAAAGCAAACAGGCTGGCCTGTGTATGCTCACCTCGTTGCAACATGCCAGTATAAAGATTTAATGCCGCTTGGTCTGGCCAAAAACCCACTACATTGTGATACAAGACACTGACTAAATCTTGGTGACTGGCCGTTGGTGCATACGCTTTTAACATACTATCAGCGACTTGTGACATGGTTTTTCCAGCATCAAATTCAGCCAGCCAACGCCCAATTTCTTTTGGTGCCGGTGTACGGTCAAATCCGGCATACCATAAGGCATACGCCTTACCACCGTTTTGGTTCATCCCCACATCAAAGGCTAAGTAACCATCGCTAAAACCCACTCGCTCGACTTGGTTCAGTGTTTTAACACCATCTGATTGGGCAGAAATAGGATTGACAATGATTGAACTACTGTCAGTCAGCTGTAATTGATAATCCTGTATTCTCCCATCTAAAACAGCCGTGTCTAATCCTTTTTCACCATTAAAACGATCTGTTCCACGACGCAGATAAACGACATTTGCCAATTGATTTCCGGTAATAACATCGTTGCTATCCGTCGCAACCACTTCCTCAATTTGCACACCAAAGGCAATTGCCAAATTATCAGCACTATTTCTGCCATCGTTGGTTTTACCAAACGAGGCAAATCCCCCCTCGTTAATATCGATTGTCAAGCCAGTTGAAATGGTGGAGAAATTTAAAATATCATATCCTGCAGTATCATTTAACAACTGCATGAACTGACCATCTTGATCTGTAAAACGATAAACATCATCTCCAGCTTGATAGGCCTTGCTGCCATATAAATACTGTAGTGCTAATAAATCATAAAGCCCCATACCTTTTTGCTGTAATTCTAAACCATTTGCCGCATCACGGTAGGACATCGTAGTGTATTGCAAGCTATCTTCTTTAACTCCTAGATAATTACCACTAATGGTTTCATTTTCACCTCCTGCATCATAATCTCCGGGGTGCTTTAAACCTAATGCATGTAATGTTTCATGGACTAAAGTAGCATAGTTGAAATGACCTGGGGTTTGGTTACTTGCATAATCACGGCTGATCCAAACATCACCATTTCTATCGGCATAACTCCCTGTGTTTGAATAAGGTAGCCAAGCATATCCTGATGATTTAGTCTGATCATTGCCACCAAAACGAAGTTGCCCATAAGTTTGGCTAGAATCATTCACTTCACGAAATGTTAGACCTATCTGTGCAGAAATTTCCTTCAAAATATCTCTAGCAGCCTGTTTTTGTTGTTCTGAAAAACGGTAAAAACCAGAGCCAGAACCATCATCAGTTCCACCATAAGTTGGTTTTGCTTCCATAAAACTGAAAGTCACTTCCACCGCCGCGCCAATCGATTTGTCTTTATTCCAACGAAAATCAATGTCCTCAAGTAAAGCATCAATCCGATAATCCCCACTGAATTTTGTTTTGAGGATTGGATTTGGAAAAGCTGGAGGAAGCGATGTCGAACCCGAGGCGGTCGGGAAAAGCGTTTTTTCCATAATTATCTAACCTTTTTCATATCGATAAGACGATCAATTAATGCCAAGTGTTGCGGTAAACACACGGTTTTTAGATCATAGTTTGCAACGGCGGTTTTTCTTGCTTGGGCACCAAGTTGTCGACCATAGTCGGGTTGATTGAGCAGAAGTGCGATAGCGTCAGCCAGTTGACGAGGCTGGAAGAAATCAACCAACAATCCATTTTCACCATGACGGATCGCTTCACGCACTGGAGCCGTATCAGACGCAATAATCGGACACTGCAAACTCATCGACTCAATCAACGACCAAGACAATACAAAAGGATAGGTTAAGTAAACATGAGCGGCCGACAATCGCAGTAAAGTAATAAACTGTGGATAGGCCAAAGTCCCCACGAAATGAATCCGGCTCAAATCAAGTTTGCTTTCTACTTCTTCGAGGAAAATTTGTTTCCACGTTTTTCCAGCAGGAGGTCGTGAGCCATAGCTGACATCCTCCCCACCCACGATCACAATCTGTGCTTCAGGACATTGTTGTTGTAACAGCGGCAAAGCACGCATGAATTGATGATAGCCGCGATATGGTTCAAGATTGCGGTTCACAAAAGTTACAATGGGATCACCATAACGCAGTTGTTTACCATCAATGGTGAGAGACACTGTGGGGTCGGGCTGCAGATTCTGGGTATCAATTCCATCATGAATCACTTCCGTGATCGGGTGTGCCCAAATAGGCAGCGTATCTCGCTGAAAATAAGTTGGTGTAACGAGGGCGTCTGCGGCATTGAATGATAATAAAAGATGGGCATTTTTCATCCGCAGACGCTGATCACTTTCCAAACCCTGAGCAGGAAATTCTGGGTCAAACCCAACATCAAAACCACGGGCGTGATAGAAAAATTCGTGAAATAGCAGGATAGCCGCTTCAGGGAACACATCTTTTAAGAACAAAGCTTCGCCCCACCCTGGATGCGCACAAATGATGTCCGGCACAAAGCCTTGCTCTCTTAACGCACGAGCGGCACGGGCGCAGGATTCACCACGGATCACTTTCACCTCTTGCTCTGCAATCAAGGGATGGATGGCAGAAGAAGCGCCTCGGGTCAGTCCATAACGAAAAGTTTGCACTCCAGCTATGGCAGGGGCAGGATTAATGGTTAACGCCACCACTTGATCACCCCGAGCAGCAAGAGCGGGTGCAAGGTGTTTATACTGACCGGGGAAATTTTGATGAACGAGTAGGATTTTTTTCATAAAACGTAGCGACTTGCCTCAATTGAGTAAACTCAATGATGGTTGGTAACATTGAGTCAGGTTATCATCCAACATACTATGTAGTCGATTTTTCTGATAAGGATATATCATGGCTTTCACCAGCAATACTACAGATTTAATCAGTAACTTCTATAAGATCCTGACTGGCAGTGAACCTACAGATGAAATTACAGTTGCCGTCCGTAGTGTGGATACGGGAGAAAAATCACTGACAGATATTTTAACCAATATTTATAGTTCGCCTTCTCGAGCAAATGGCGGAGCAGAAGAAATTGCAAAAATCTTTTTAACGGTATTAGACCGTGTACCAGATTACCCTACCTATCTCGCAGCAATAAATATGCATAAAGGCGGTCAATCGATTGCGCAAATTGCAAATCTCGCACTACAAATACCAGGTAAACAGTATAGCGATGATGGGATGAAGGATAATACAACCTTTGTTCAGAAAATTTATAATGATGTTGTTGGATCAACTATTAATGTTAGATTATTGACAGAAGCGGTTTATCTGTTAGATCGAGGAGAAATTACCAGAGGAGATGTTGTTAATTATGTTATCAATCAACCTAGTGCTGCCGCTGTTAACCAACTCGCTAAAAAAGCAGAAGTAGCACTGACCTATCTTGCTGTTAATAGAAGTCATCCAACTAATACAGAATTGACAACGGCACTAAGCAAAGATTTTGTTTCAACAGCAAAGGCTGCATTAGTTAGTTCGCCGCTAGAGTGGCCAAAACTTAACGTCTCAACCACAACCATTAATGAAACTGACGTTAACGACGGCACTATCAAAGAAAAATCCCTATTTTTTAGTTTGGATGGCGCTAATTTCTCCAGCTCAGCTGCAGACACTATTCTGAAGCAGCTACAAACTTCGATTACAAAAGGGATTACCTCTAAAATTGTTAGTAAAGACAATTCATTTATTGAAATTTCTTTATCTGGAAAAGCAACAAAGCATGACTCGTCAGTGAGCACCAAATTCAGTATTCCGTTCACAGATAAAGACTTTTCAGGTATCAAAGCAGAACAAATCTTTGGCAAAGACACTTCAATAGAAACTAAATTCTATGACTTTTTCTCGAATTTAACAGGAAATAGCATTAGCTTATCTGGGGAGATTTCTTCCACACTTAAAATCAACCTTGACACACCTATTTTAACCTTAGGAACAAATAAAGAAATTAGTGCAAACACTAAAGGTAGCATTATTTCTCTATCTGGATCAGACCTCTCAAATCTATCTAACTTTGATATGAGTTTATTAACAGGAAAAGGGACAGTTGAGTTTACTAGCACTGATAATAAAAGCATTGTTTATCAAGCATCAAACAATGGGGATAAAGTTACCACTGGTTCAGGTAATGATAAAGTCACAGGTGGATCAGGGAATGATTTTTTCTTTGGCGGCTCAGGAACTGATACGATTACAGGAGGCCTAGGAAATGACACTTTTAAATTTAAAAATCATAATGCATACTTAGATAATAGTGGTCATGTTACTATTACTGATTATGGTACAGGGAAAGATAGTTTAGATTTTAGCCAATTATTAGGATATACCAAAGCGCCAAAACCGGGAACGCCTATTGTGATCTATAAAACAGCAGCACAAAATATTACAAATGGCTCTGTTTATATTATTGAAGCAAACGGTCGTTGGGAAAGTGGAAATGTTCCGATCGCCCCTAAACACAATGACATTCAGGGGCTGTTTGTTGGTAATGGCATTACCGCAGATGATGTTTTTAATAACCCTACAGGGGTTTTGCGTTCAGTATTGATCACAACAGATATTCGTCGTCAAGAAGCTGATATTTGGCTGATTCAGAACGATAAAGATATCAATAATGTCTCAACTGATGAGATTCATCTGATCGGTACAGTCCAATCTGGTAGCGGTAGCTGGAATGTTGTTTTAAACAATCCATTTACAATTGTTTAAACCATTCTCTGCAAAAAACGCAATCCCACCAACACAGCCGCAAAAAGTAGGGAAAAGACTACGATAGCGCGGCCAGTGCGTAAATAGCGGCGGTCTCGGGTAAAGAGGAAACAAATCAATGCCCAACCGCCGCCTACAATCAACCCAATTAACCAAAGACGAAAAAACAGCATCATGCGCTCCTTGCGTCTGTGATGATAGAAGTGACTGTTTAGACCACCATTGATTCAGGAAGTTGATGAAAACTAGAGGGAGCGGTATCGGAAGATTGGAAAGTAACAAATTCCCAAGCCTCTGGCGTGTTCAATAAAACCCGCAACAGCTGATTATTGAGCGCGTGGCCAGATTTATGGCCAGAGAAAGCGGCAATCAGAGGATGGCCGATAATATATAAATCACCGATAGCATCAAGCAGTTTATGTCTGACAAATTCATCCGGAAAACGCAGACCGTCTTGATTTAACACATATTCATCATCAATCACGATCGCGTTATCAAGATTACCACCTAAACCGAGGCCATGATTACGCATGGTTTCGACTTCATGCATAAAACCAAATGTTCGCGCACGGGCAATTTCATCGATATAAGAACGTTGGGCAAAATCAACTTCTACCGTTTGCGGTGAGCGACGAAAAACAGGGTGATTAAACTCAATAGACAATTTAACTTTAAATCCTTCATAAGGATCTAAACGTACCCATTTATCGCCTTCGCTCACTTCTAATGGTTTTTTGATACGAATGAATTTTTTGAGTGCAGGTTTTTGTTCAACAATTCCCGCAGATTGCAGTAAAAAAATAAACGGCGCAGCACTCCCATCCATAATGGGTGTTTCTTGTGCCGTCATTTCGACCACAATATTATCAATCCCTAAACCAGCGAATGCACTCATTAAGTGCTCAATAGTGCCAACCCGCACACCCTGTGAATTGACTAGCGTCGAGGATAGCCGCGTGTCATTCACAAGCGTGGGGTCGGCTTTCAGCGCACAGGGTTCGGGCAAATCTGTGCGGCAGAAAACAATCCCCGAATCGACCGGAGCAGGCCGAAGGGTTAAGCGAATGCGGTCGCCAGAGTGCAAACCAACACCGCTTGCTGTTATCACTGTTTTAAGTGTTCGCTGGTAGATCATGGTTAATCCGCTTGCTTACGCAAGAAAGCGGGGATGTCGTAAGATTCGCTAATTTCTGGCTTGGTGAAATCAACCGGCTCAACCGACGTCGATGGACGACGAGCGCGACGCATTACAGCAGGTTGACGGTCTAATTCGGCCAAACCAGACAATGGTTCAAGTGGAGAATTGTCAGTGCCGGTGCGAACTACGCGAATATCAGGGCGATCTTCACGAGTGGGTTTACGTGCGGTCAAACCCGTGGCAATCAAGGTTACACGGATTTCGTCTTCTTCCATGTCTTCGACTTCTGCCGTACCGAATTTCACCTGAGCATCTGGATCGGCATACTGACGAATAATCCCCATCACCTCGTGGTATTCCTTCATCTTCAAGCAACCCGGTGCGGTCGAGATATTCACCAACACGCCACGAGCACCATCCAAAGTAATATCATCCAACAATGGGCTGGCTACCGCTTGTTCTGCTGCCACACGCGCACGATCGACGCCACTGGCCACCGCCGAGCCCATCATCGCCATCCCCATTTCGCTCATCACGGTGCGCACATCAGCAAAGTCAACACTGATTAAACCAGGGGTGGTGATCACTTCGGCAATACCCGCTACCGCGCCACGCAACACATTATCAGCCTCACGGAAAGCATCGCGCATGGTGACATCGTCGCCTAGCACTTCCATCAATTTTTCATTGGGAATGACAATCAGCGAATCAACATGCTTACGCAGCGAGTCGATACCATCTTGAGCGATTTTCATCCGTTTACCTTCGTGCATAAACGGTTTAGTCACCACAGCAACGGTTAAAATTCCCAAATCTTTTGCAATTTCTGCCACCACCGGCGCAGCACCCGTTCCGGTACCACCGCCCATCCCTGCGGCAATAAACACCATATTCGAACCACGTAAAGATTCTGCAATGCGGTCACGGTCTTCAATCGCAGCGTTACGCCCCACTTCGGGCAAAGCACCCGCGCCCAAACCTTTAGTGAGGGTTTGTCCAAGCTGTATCAGGGTTGAGGCTTTATTGCGTTTTAATGCTTTTGCATCGGTATTGGCACAAATAAACTCAACACCTTGCACGCTGGCATCAATCATATTGTCGACTGCGTTACATCCTCCGCCACC
>RRZU010913870.1_pt1 | contig 10043 bp, 10 predicted proteins | sample 2165561 | NCBI WGS metagenome assembly RRZU01 (sample SAMN10456909, study PRJNA506462) | wastewater metagenome | isolation source: wastewater sludge | place: USA: Moscow, Idaho
CCGTGATGGACCGCCTGGCCGGCGCCAAGAGCAAGACCGCCGGCATCCAGATCGCCGACCTCGACAAGTCCATGGAGCTGTTCAAGCTCGACGTCGGCCGCTACCCCACCAATGCCGAGGGCCTGCAGGCGCTGGTCACCAAGCCCGCCTCCGCCAACGGCTGGAACGGCCCCTACCTCAAGGGCGGCCTGCCCAGCGACCCCTGGGGCAACCCCTACCGCTATGCCAACCCCGGTCCCAACGGCGGCATCGAGATCCTCTCGCTCGGCGCCGACAACGCCCCTGGCGGCGAAGGCGAGAACGCCGACGTGCGCAACAAGCAGTGAGCAACGCGCGCGGGCAGATTTGATGTCAAATTGGCCTCCAGCGCTTATGTAGCAAGCGCCAGCAGCTATGAATACCGCAGCAAACCGCTGGCCCAGGCACGCCGCCGGCTTCACGCTCATCGAGATGCTGGTGGTCATCGCCATCATCGCCCTGCTGGCCGGCCTGGTTGGCCCGGCTGTGATGGACCGCCTGGGTGGCGCCAAGAGCAAGACCGCCGGCATCCAGATTGCCGACCTCGACAAGTCGCTGGAGCTGTTCAAGCTCGACGTCGGCCGCTACCCCACCAATGCCGAGGGCCTGCAGGCGCTGGTCGCCAAGCCCGCCTCGGCCAACGGCTGGAACGGCCCTTACTTGAAAGGCGGCCTGCCCAGCGACCCCTGGGGCAATGCCTACCGCTACGCGAATCCGGGGCCGAATGGCGGCATCGAGATCCTCTCGCTCGGCGCCGACAACGCCCCCGGCGGCGAGGGCGAGAACGCCGACGTACGCAACAAGCAGTAAGTGTTGCTGCATCTTCAGTGTCAAATAGGGCTTCAGCGCTTATGTGGCAAGCGCCGACAGCTACTATTTAGATAGTAAAAGAGGCTTGGCTGCGCCGTCGCAGACTTCCATCGGTGCACCTACAGTCTTTTATTGGCCATCTGGCTTAAAACCCAATACCAGCAAGCGCAGGCAGCTATGAATACCGCAGCAATCCGACGGCCTGGGCGTGCCGCCGGCTTTACGCTCATTGAGCTGCTGGTGGTGTTCGGCCTGATCGCCCTGATCGCGGGCCTGGTGCCCATCGCCTTCAACCGCCTGCAAGAGTCCGCGCAGTACCGCGACACCGTGCGCGCCGTCCTCACCGACCTGCGTGCCGCCCGCGCGCAGGCGCAAAGCAGCGGTGCCGAGGTGCGCTTTGCCGTCAACCCGCGTGCCCGCACCTTCGGCGTGGAAGGCGCGCCCGTGCAACAGGTGCCCGAGTCCTTGGAACTGCGCGCCGTCATGGCGGCCGAGGAAGCCGGCGCCGACGGCAGCCTGGCCATCCGCTTCCTGCCGCGCGGCGGTGCCTCGGGCGGCAGTGTCGACCTCATCCGCCCGTCCGGCACCGGCGTGCGCCTGCGCGTCGACTGGTTCTCCGGCCGCGTCGAGCAGGAAGCCATCGTGCCATGACCACCCTCGCGGCGCGCCGGGCGCGCGGCTTCTCGTTGCTGGAGATCCTGGTGGCCTTTGCCATCATGGCGATGTCGCTCGGCGTGCTGTACCAGGCGGTGGGCGGCAGCGCCCGCAACACCGCCGACATCGCCGGTCATGAGCGTGCCGCCATGTTGGCCGAATCCCTGCTGGCGGCGTACGAAAGCGTGCCCCCCGACGGCGTGCGCGATGCCGGCAACGCCGCCGGCCTGGCCTGGCAGGTGATCAGCGCACCGCACGCGACCGAGCACGATGGCAACCCCCGTGCCGCCCGCCTGCACGCGCTGCGCATCACCATTCAGTGGCAAGACGGCGAGCGCCAGCGCGCGCTGGAACTCGATACCCTGCGTCCGCAGCGCAAACTGCCCGAAGAGGTGCGCCGATGATGCGCCGCCCCCCCGGGCGCCCCGTGCCCGCCGCCGGTTTCACGCTGGTCGAGGTGCTCATCGCGCTGGCCCTGCTGTCGCTGCTCATGCTGGTGCTGGTCGGCGCCATGCGCGCCATGGGTCAGACCGAAGAGCGGGTCGAGCAGCGCATCGACCAGGCCGACCGCACACGCGTGGCCACCGGCTTTCTGCGCGACGTGCTGGGGCAGGCTTCGGCACGGCCGGTGACCCGCCCGCAGGCCCAGCCCGGTGCACTGTTCGAAGCCACGCCCGAAACCCTGGCCTGGGTGGGCGTCATGCCCGCGCGCCATGGCCTGGGTGGGCGCCACTTCATGCGCCTGGGGCTGGAGGCCACGCAGGGCGGATCGCCCGCCCTCGTGCTGCGCTACCTGCCCTGGGGCAACCAGCCGGTTTTCCCCGAATGGTCGCAGGCCGACGCGCAGGTGATCGTGCCCGACGTGACGGCGCTTTCCTTGCGCTATTTCGACGAGCGCAGCGGCCAATGGGTGCCGGTGTGGCCGGTGCCGGACGTTCGTTCGCGCGACGCCTTGCCCGGTGCCGTCGAACTGCAATTGCAGGCCGCGGCGGGCGAATGGCCGCCCCTGGTCGTGCGCATGGCCGCGCTCGCGCCCACCGACCCCGCCGGCAGCCGCTTCACCATCGGGGGGCGGCGTTGACGCCCCGCCGCTCGCCGCGTGGCATGGCGCTCATCGCCGTGTTGTGGATCGTCGCCGCCATGGCCATCCTCGTGGCCGGCATGGGGCAGAGCGTGCGTCAGCAGATTCGTGTCGTCGCCTCGGCACGCGATGCCGTAGTCGCCCAGGCGCAGGCCGACGCCGCCATCCAGCTCACCCTGCAGGCCCTGCAGACCGCACCCCAGCCGCCCACGGCCATGCAGGCCCATGGCGTCGAATTCGGTGGCGTGCCCGTGCAGGTCATCATCCAGCCGCTCAACGGCTTCATCGACATCGACCGCGCCCCTGCGCCCCTGCTGGCAGCGCTGCTCGAGGTCGCCGGCGGCCTGCCGGCGGGGCAGGCCGAAACCCTGGCCCAGACCCTGGTGGATTGGCGCGGCAGCCGGCCCGATGGCGCGGGCGGGCCCTACCACTTCGAAGCCGTCGAAGACCTGCTGCTGGTGCCCGGCATCGACTACGCACTGCTCGAACGCCTGCGCCCGCTCATCACCACCGACGAGGCCGGTGGTGGCCAGGTCAACCCGCTGGCGGCCAACGCCGACGTTCTGGCCGTGCTGGCACGCGGCAACACCGCCCGCGCCGCGCAGATCGCCGCTGCCCGCGATGCCGGGCAAACCGGCATCGACACCACCGCCCTGGATTCGCGCTTTCTCGCCACCGGCTCTACAGGCCGTTACCGCCTGGAGGCGAGGGTGCCTGCCGGAGAAGGCAGAATCGAGGCTTTTTCGCGCACCGTCGCCCTCGGCGAAAATCCCAGCGGCGTGCCTTGGCGCACCCTGCGCACCGAGCGCCGGCTCCAATCCGCCGACGCGCCCTGATTGCACCCATGTCATCGTCGGCATCCCTTTCTTCCAACCGCTTCTTCGGCATCGACCTTGGGCGCCTCGGCTCGCAGCTGCGGCGCGCGGGCGAAGCCCTGGCGCGCTCCGCCGTGGCACGCGCGCTCACGCCGGCGTTGCCCGTTCGCCTGCAGCAGGCCGACGGCAGCCAGTCGCTGTGGCAGGTGCGCGGCGACCAGTTCCAGCGCATGCCCGAAGCGGCAGGCACACCACCAGTGCCGTTCAACGCCCTGGAGCTGCCCGACGCGCTTTATCTGCGCCGCACGCTGGTGTTGCCCCGGCTCACCGATGAGGAGCTTGCCAGCGCCGTCGCGCTCGACGTCGCCAGTGCCAGCCCTTTCCCTGCGGGCGATCTGGTCTGGGCGCACGGTGTCCGCTTCGACGACGCCGAAAAGGCACACGCCAACATCGTGCTGGCATCGCGCCGGCAGATCGACACCTGGCTCATCGAAGGCGGCCACGCCGCGCGGCCCGGCCCCACACCCGAGCTCTGGGCCGTCGCAGGCCTGTCCTCACCCATCGTCGTGCCCGGCCACGGCGAGGCAGCCCGCGCCACGCAGGCCGCGCGTGGGCGCCGGCTCAACCTGGCCCTGATCGGCCTGGCCGCCTTGCTCATTGGCGCCTTGGCCGTCACGCCCACGCTGCAACTGCGCGCCCGGGCCATCGCCGCCGGCCAGGCGTTCGAAAGCCTGCACGGCCGCGCCGCGCCTGCCGTGGCCCAGCGCGACCAGATCGTGCAGCAGGCCGAAAAGGCCACCGCCATCCGCGACCACCTGGCCGAGCAGGCCGCCCCCGCCAAGGTGCTCGAAGCCCTGACCCGCGCCACACCCGACGACGCCTGGATCCTCAGCCTCAAGGTCGAGGGCCTCACCGCCAGCCTCACCGGCAACGCCGCCAACGCTGCCGCCCTGATGCGCCAGCTGGAGCAGATGCCCGGCGCCCGTGAAGTGCGCGCCACCTCTGCCGCCACCCGCCGCATCGACGGCACGCGCGAAAGCTTCAACATCGAAGTCCGGCTCGACCCCGCCGTCTTCGGCCGCCTGCCGCCCACCGAAGGGGCGCAAAAATGAAATCCACGCGCCCTGAAACCGCGCTGCTCGCCGCGCTGGCCCTCCTGCTGGCCCTGGCCTTGCTGGTCGCAGGCGGCTATGTGTACCGCAAGCACCAGTGGGCCAGCGCCCGCCTGGCCGAGCTGGAGCCGCGCCACGCTCGCACACTGGGCCTGCTCGAAAATCGCGCCGCGCTCGAAGAACTGGCCATCCGTCAGGCCCAATCCGTGGCCGAATACGCTTACCCGCCCGACCAGGACACCAGCCAGGTCGGCAACAACGCCTTGCAGCGCGTGCGCGACCTGCTCGGCGCGGCCAATCTACAGGTGCTCAGCAGCCAGGCGCTGCCGGCCCGCGACGACGTGCCCGGCTTCGAGCGCATCCCCATCAGCGTCCGCTTCGAAGGCGAACTCGCGGCCGTCCAGAAAGCGCTTGCCGCCCTGTCGGCGCAGGCGCCGGCCATCGTCGTCGACAGCATGACCCTGCAAGTCAACAACGCCGTGCGCACGGGCGCCATGCCCCCCATGGCCTGCACCATCAGCCTGAGCGTGCTGCGGAGGCTGGCATGAAAGCGCTTCCGCGCCTCACCGCCGGGCTGATCGCCCTGTGCGCCCTGCTTGCCGCGGCGCTGGCGCTGCTGTGGCTGCTGCCCAATGGCCAGGGGCGTCTGCGCCATGCGTGGGTTGCGCCATCGGCCCAGGCGCCCGCGCTCGACAGCCTGGCCGTGCCGCTGCCATCACCCGCACCGCTGCCCCTGGCCAGCTACGCCGTCACCCTGCAGCGTCCGCTCTTCACCGAATCGCGCCGTCCCTTGCCGGCGGCGGGCGTCAACGCCGCGGCCCAAGCGCCTGCAGCGCCGGACGAGCTGGAGAAGTCCCAGTTGCTGGGCCTCATCTCCGGCCCCTCTTTCGTCGGTATCATGGCGCGCATCGACGGCCAGGTCCGCACCGTCCGGCGCGGCGACAACATCGGCCCCTGGACCCTGCGCGCCATTCGTGACCGCGAAGTCGTGTTCACGCAGGGCGACCACGAGCGCGTCCTCAAGCTCGAATACGCCCGTGGCGGCGCAGACCAGGCTGCGGCGGCGGCGGCCGAGCGTGCGGCCCCGCCTGCCCCTGTCGCACCCGCACCCACCTCCGCACGAGCGCCGATAGCCGCACCCCCGCCCGCTCCCGCCACCGCTGCTGTCCAGCCACCGGCGGCGCGCCCCACTTCGCCCGCTCCGGCCGCCTCGCCAGGCGCCGGTCCTGCCTGGAGCCTCGGCGCCCGCTCGGCACCACGCCAGCCTACCGCCAGCGCACCAGCCCGGTGATCTTCTTCATCTTCGCAACCAGAGCGACCCGCATGCCCGCATCTCTTCTTCCTCAATCGCTGACGCCATGGCGCCGCCACCTGGCCACCGCCCTGGCGCTGGGCCTGCTCACGGCCTGCGCCACCGGCGCCGATGCACCGGCGCCCGCCGCCGCGGCACCTGCCGAGGTCGTCCCGCTGCCCGTCGCCCCCGTGCTGGCAGCCTCAGCGCCCGCGGCTCCGCCCGCGGTTGAGGCGCCGCCCAGCCTCGAACCCACCATCATCCGCGGCAACGACAAGCTCCTGGCGCCGGGCCGTCCCGCGTCAGCCATCACCGGCCCCGCCAGCGCCTACAAGTTCGAAGACGCGCCTTCCACCGAAGTCGTGCACGTCATGCTGCGCGACATCCTCAAGGTCGACTACGTCATCTACCCGCCGCTGCCCGGCACCATCACCCTGGCCACGCGCAACGCCATCAGCGCCGACCGCGCCCTGTCGCTGCTCGAGAACGCCCTGCAGGTCAACGGCATCGTCATGGCGCGCGACTCGCGCGGCACCTATCACGTCGGCCGGCCCGAGGCCTTGCGCGGCATCGTCGCCGCGCCGCGCCTGGCCAATGGCCCGTTGGCGCCTGGCTACGGCGCCGTCATCATTCCGCTGCAATACCTCGGCGCCAGCGAAATGGCCGCCATCCTGCGGCCCATGGCCGCCGCCGACGCCATCGTGCGCGTGGACACCGTGCGCAACATCCTCGTCATGCAGGGCACCCGCGCCCAGGCTGAGGGCTGGATGGACATCGTCAACACCTTCGACGTCAACCTGCTGCGCGGCATGTCGGTCGGCGTCTTCCCGCTCAAGTACGCAACGGCACGCGAGGCCGAGGCCGCCCTGCGCATGCTCTCCGGCGCGGCCGGCGCAGCGGCAGGCGCTGGTGCGCCCCAGGCGCCTACAGCGCCCGGTGCGGGCGGGCGCTCGGCTGCGGCGGCAGCGCAGGCCCAGGCGCAGGCCCAGGCGCAAGCCCTGGCCGGCCAGTCCGCCCAGGCCAGCCTGAGCAATGTCATCGGCGAAGGCAACCCCCTGCACGGCGCGCTGCGCATCATGCCCATCGAGCGCATCAATGCGCTGCTGGTCGTCACCCCGCGCGCCGCCTACCTGGACGAAGTGCGCTACTGGATCGAGCAGTTCGACCGGCCTGGCAACGATGGCGCGCAGCCTCAGCTGTTTGTTTACAAAGTTCAAAACGGCTCTGCCGACCACCTGGCCGAGCTGCTCAATGGCATTTACGGCGGCACGACCACCACGACCGCCGGCACGGGCGCCACGGGCGTCGCGCCCGGTGCCGTTCCCCTCACCAGCACCTCGTCCAACTTCGGCAACCGGGGCGGCTTGGGCAACCAGAACATGCTGGGCAGAACCCAACTCGGCAGTGGAGGCAACGCATTTGGCAGTGGTTTTGGCGGCGGCGGCATGTTTGGCGGTGGCCTCGGCGCTGCCGCGAGCGGCAGCGGTGGGCTCGGCGGCGCCAGTATGGGCACCGGCTTCACGGGGCAGAACGCGGGCCAGGCTGGCCCCGCCGTCACCTCAGTCACGCTCGGTCAATCCGTGCGCGTCATGGCCGACCGCATCAACAACACCTTGCTGGTACACGCTACCGCCGGCGAATACGAGCGCATTGACGCCACACTCAAGCGCCTCGACGTCCCCCGTGCGCAGATCCTCATCGAGGCCTCCATCGTCGAAGTCACCTTGGGCGACGGCCTTGAGTACGGCCTGCAATGGGCCTTCCGCGATGGTGGCCTGGGCGGTGGCCGCAGCGGCAGCGGCGTGCTCAGCAATGCCGCCAGCGGCGCCATCGCCGCTGCGGGCCAGGGCTTCACCTACACCCTGAGCAACGCTGCCGGCAACATCAGCGCCGTGCTGCGCACACTGGCCTCCCAGTCCCTGGTCAAGATGGTGTCCAGCCCGTCGCTCATGGTGCTGGACAACCACACCGCCTCCATCACCGTGGGTAATCAGCAGCCCATCCGTTCCGGCGACACCATCACCACTGGCGGCGTCGTCGTCTCCAACAACATCCAGTACAAGGACACGGGGGTCTTGCTTTCGGTCAGGCCATCGGTCAACGCGGGTGACCTTGTCACGCTTGACATCGACCAGGCTGTCATTGACGTAGGCCTCACGCCAGACGATGCCACCGGACAGCGCCCGTTCATGCAGCGACAGGTCAGCTCCAAAGTCGCCGTGCGCTCGGGTGAAACCATGGTGCTGGGCGGCCTCATCAAGGACAACACCCGAAGCGGCAAGTCCGGCCTGCCGATCTTGTCGTCCATCCCCATTGTCGGCGCGCTGTTCGGCCGGCACGAAAACACGGCCGACCGCACCGAGCTGCTCGTCATCCTCACCCCCCGCGTCGTGCGCTCCGACGAAGACGTGCGCGCCATCAGCCGCGAACTGCGCGAGCGCATGCGGGGCCTCACCAGCGACGACGCCCGTAACGCACCCACCCGCTGACTTGCGCATTCCTTTTTCTTAACTTTTTCAACTCATCAAGGACCGTAACGCAATGACCTTGCCCTTTTCACTTTCCGCAGCGCTGCGCCGCCGCGCAGTCGGCGCCGCGGCGCTGGCGCTGGTGCTCGGCCTGGGCGCTTGTGCCACCACCGGCCCGCAGACGCCCGAGGACGAAGTGCGCGCCCGCGCCACCGGGCGCTGGAACGCCCTTATCGCCAAGGACCGCGAACGCGCCTACCAGTACCTGGCCCCCACTGTGCGCGCCAATCTCAGTTTTGAGCGCTTCCGCGAAGCCCATGGCGATACCCTGGCCAAGGCAGTGCGCGTGCGCGAAATCGAGTGCGAATCGGCCACCTGCACGGTGCGCGTCGCGCTCGACGCCGAGTCCTTCATTCCTGGCACCCGCGGCACCATGCTCACCACGGTTCACCAGGAAACCTGGGTCCGCCAGGATGGGCAATGGTGGTTCAATCTGGGCGGCTGACAGGCAAGTCAAGCCCTCAGTTCCAACAGTCACCACCGTGCCGTTGCAAGTCGCCTCAGCATGTTGTCGTTCAGCAACAGGGGTGTCGGCTTGCCAAACCGTGTAATTGCGTGTGGGGTGGGCTCATGCTACGATCCCCCGAGCGAAGTCAGTCAATGGCGGCTCGCTTTTCAACTTATTTAATGGAGTCCATATGAAGAGAAATGCTTTTGCATTGAGCGTAGCTGCCGCGATCGGTGCGTTCGGTCTGGCTGGCGTCGCCACTGCTGGTGTTATTCCTGGCGGTGCTTTCACCATCACCGGTAGCGCTGGCCCTACGGCTGGTACCACTCGTGTGGTAGGCGCGGGCGAGCTGGTGCCGGGTCGGTTCAAGATCGGCCACATCCTGCTGGGTGAGTACTTCACCACGCAGAACGGCAACGCCACCATGCTGCACATCACCAACACCGACCAGGTGAACGGCAAGGCCGTCAAGGTGCGTTTCCGCAGCGCCCAGAACTCTGACGACGTGTTCGACTTCACCATCCTGATGTCGCCCGGCGACATGTGGACGGGTGGTATCGTGGCCGACGAAGCCACCGGCCGCTCCAAGATGATCACTGCCGACACCAGCTGCACGCTGCCCCCGGTCGTGAACGGCGAGCTGTTCCCCACCGACCGTTTGCCCTCGTCCAAGACCGACGCCCAGAAGGCTTCGATGACCCGTGAGGGCTACATCGAAGTGCTGAACATGGCCAACATTCCGTCCGACAAGGTTGCGCTGGGTAAGGAAGTCTACGACTCCAACCGCGACAGCGCCGGCAAGACGGGCGCCCTGTACCGCGCTACCAAGCACAGCGCCGGCAAGCCGACCTGCGACAGCGCTGTGATCAACACGCTGCGCACCAACCCGACCGGCATGCAGGCGGCTGCCGACATGGGTCTGGATCTGCCGTCGGGCGGTCTGTTCGCCAACGTGAACATCATCAACGTGCCCAACACTGCTTCCTACGCCAAGCGGGCTGCGGCTGTGGGGGCTGCCGCTGCAGGTGTTTCCAGCACCGGCAACATCGTGTTCTACCCGCAGATCGGTGGCGACGCCGGCAATGTGGACGCCGCCACGTCCGACCCGCTGCTGCGTGAGAGCGCGGTGCTGAACTCTGGCAAGCTGGCGCTGAGCCCGGCCGCCCTGCCGCTGATCAAGGCGCAGTGGTTCGACCTGCCTGACCTGTCCACGCCGTACATCACCGGCTTGGCTGCTGGTAATGATGCGCCCCTGGAGCAGGCCAACGAGCTGACCGCCGCGATGA
>RRZU012414093.1_pt1 | contig 10043 bp, 9 predicted proteins | sample 2165561 | NCBI WGS metagenome assembly RRZU01 (sample SAMN10456909, study PRJNA506462) | wastewater metagenome | isolation source: wastewater sludge | place: USA: Moscow, Idaho
AACTTTCGCCTTGAATGCCGCTGAGTGCTTGCGTCGCGTTCCTTTTGCCATTTTCTGCTCCATATTGTGCCCGTCTAATGGGCCTTAGTGGTAGCAGAAATTCCACTTAAGGGCTTGTCCAAATTTTCGGCACCACTTCTTATTAACTATTAGGCTACGCAGGATAACCCTACAAAAAGAGAGTCTTGCGCAAAAAAAAAAACAGTTTTTTGTATCACAGGAGTAAGAAGCAATGGAAACAATATACTATTTGATGGTAACGGGTGGTCTTCTTTTTGGTCTTGTTGCGCACGGTGCTAATGCAGCAGAGCGTATTCATGCAATCCCTCCAACCGGAGCGAAGATGCAAGCTGTACAAGTTTGCGCAGAAGCTAAAGGCATTACAATGCCCATGCCACCAGCAGCCAAGTCTGGAGAAAAGCCAACAAAGGCTCCAGCTGAAAAACTGACGAAAGAGCAACGAGAAGTTATTGATGGTTGTTTTAAAGAAGCAGGTTTAACTCCTCATAAAGCTGCGTATGGAAGCAAACATGAGAGTAAAGGCTCTTCTTTCAAAAAAGTAGCTAAATAAGTTATTACTCTGAAATTAAGAGGGGATAAATATCCTCCTCTTAATAACATATTTTTTTATTTTAATTACAATGTTTATCATTTTTAAAGTTTTCTCTAATAGTCAATTGTTAGAATATTAGAAAATATTCCAATAATTTCCTTTTCTTTTTTTTCAGTATTTTATCAAAAAAAATTTTTTACTTTAGAACAATTTAATTAACTTAAATTACATGTTTTACTATATCGCGCTAAAGAAATTCGCTTTTTAAAGCTTATTAGACACCTGCTACGCTTTACATTCTTACTGTTGCATCTTCAGTTTTTCTTAAATAGATTTATTATGTCTTTCAAATAAAAAAGCACCGATATTACGAGCTAATATCGGTGCTTTTTTATTTGATTACTTGGTGACCCCAAGGGGACTCGAACCCCTGTTACCGGCGTGAGAGGCCAGTGTCCTAGGCCACTAGACGATGGGGCCATCTAATCACCATTTGATGGCGAGTATCTAAAATATCTCACTCGTTTTGTCAAGCTGCATCGCCTGGTAAAACCAAAAAGAAGAAGGCTTCCCTGCATTTTGCCAACATTAGGACATTAGCCCCATTTTTCTCCCCAGATCGAAGGCAGCTTCCAGGGCCTCTTCTTTAACCAGTACATCGCCTCGGCTATCAACTCCCTGCACAACCACTTCATCCAAAAATTCAACATCTAATGCATCAAAGGTGTAGCGCAGAGTGAGGCGTGCACAGTCAAAACATTTACCGCCGCCTGTCGCCGCTGTACTCACTAAATATCCGTATCTTTTATCAGAACTTTCCAGCACCTGACCAAGTAGATATTTTCTGCTCCAGAATGCCTGGCAGCGATCTATAAAGGCCTTTGTTTGCGCGGTCACGCCATAAAAGTAAATAGGCGAAGCAACGACTAAATGCCTCACTTGTGCAAGTTTTTCGTATAACCCAGTCATGTCGTCTTTTATGATACAGAACCCTTTTCTCTCACAGTGGCCACAACCCGAACAAGGGGCAATGGCTAAATCAGCCAGGCGAATGAGCTCTGCTTCTTTTCCAGTAGCCTGTATACCTTCAAGCAGACGACTGAGAAGAAAGTGGGTATTGCCATTTAATCTGGGGCTACCATTAAGCAAGAGGATTTCCATTTTCACTCCTTTCATTTTTTTGTGCCCTTGTAAGGTCGCGAGCAAAAAAGCGAGTGCACTCCTTAAGTCCGGTGGCAAGCCCGCTATTTACGCAGTGTAGAGGACAGCGCCACATCCAATTGCCCTCGCTTTTACCCGGTGTATTCATGCGACAGTCATTGCCAAAACCGAGCAGATCCTGCATGGGAAAGACAACAAGATTTGATGGCGATGACATGGCCAAGTAAAGTAAATCCAAATGAAACGAACCGGCATCATCATTATCTTTATTGGCAAATTGTTTAGCCTGCCTTTTAAAGGCATGATCGACTGCTGGATTCAGGTACCAACCAACAGCAGTTTCATTGTCATGCGTTCCAGTATACATAACGCTATCTTTCGAACAATTATAGGGAAGATATCCATTGTCCGGCTGACCATCAAAGGCAAAGAGCAAAATTTTCATACCCGGGTACCCTAGTGTATCTCGAAGATTGCTCACTGCTGGGGTTATAACTCCAAGGTCTTCAGCAATAACCGAAATGTTATGACCCAGTCGGGATTCAATTGCGATAAAAAAAGATAAACCAGGCCCTGGCTCCCAGGAGCCGTTTATTGCTGTGTCTTCTTCTGCCGGTATTGACCAATATGACTCAAAACCGCGAAAGTGGTCGATGCGTAATGTGTCGGTATAAAAAAAATTCTGACGAAATCTTTTTTCCCACCAATCTACAATCTGATTCTGCACAACTTTATCATTGGAATTCCATCTGTAGAGTGGATTGCCCCACCGCTGCCCGGTTGCACTGAAATAGTCCGGCGGCACACCAGCCACAGCAATTGGTTGACCGCTTATGGGATCAAGTGCAAAAATATCCTGATTTGTCCATACATCCACACTATCATGCGCCACGTAAATGGGTAAGTCACCAACTAAGGCAATGCCCTGTTTTTTTGCATAACTGTGGAGTTCTTGCCATTGTTTACAGAAGATGAATTGACTAAATGCATGGCGGCGAATCTCATCTTGCAGCTCATCTTCTGCTTCCGACAAGGCCTTATTTTCGCGTTGCCGCAAGGCCTTCGGCCATTCACACCAAGACGCCCCAGCAAATTTATTTTTTATGGCCAGATAGAGGGCATATTCTCTCGCCCATTCATGTGTGGTGAGGAACTGATCAAAGGCCTGCGTTATGCCAATTGTGCAAAAATTTTTCCAGGCCAGATCAAGAATGGCATTTTTATAAGCCGTCACCTGTTCATATTCGACAAAAAATTCGCTAAAATGAGCAGGAGGAATTTCGTTTTTTCGCAAAAGCCCCTCTGCCACCAATAAATCAGGGCTAATGAGCAGAGGATTTCCAGCCAAGGCAGAGGCACTCATGTAAGGGGAATGCCCGAGTCCCTCATTTGTTGGCCCAATAGGGAGAATTTGCCAACAGCTTTGCCTGGCAGCGGCCAGAAAATCGATAAAGCTGTGCGCCTCAGGGCCTAAATCACCAATGCCGTAGGGGCCCGGCAAAGAAAAAACAGGCAATAAGACTCCACTTGATCTTTTTTTAAGAATGTTTAAAGGTAGTTCCATGATATTGGTGGTTTTCTATCGTCATTGTCCAATTGTCCCACAGGAAAGCCCACTTTGTTTACTCTAATCACTTGTAAAATGCATCTGCTAATACCCTTGCTTCGCTCAATGGGAAATGAATCACCCTGCCATTCTTCATTGAGATTTCTCATTTGATCCTGTAAAATATAGTGTTTCTTGTTATTTATTTATCCAAGTTGGAAGCCATATGAGGGAGAAGGCTGTGCTATCGGATATAAAAAATGACCTTCTTGAAGCTGGGAAGGATGAAGGCTGTATAACCTTCCAGCATTTAAATGAACTTTTACCTGAGCAAGTTAAAGACCCCAGTGCCATAGAAGAATTATTCGATTTTTTGGGCGAGAATAATATCGAGATTGTCACCCAGGAACAATCGGGCAAGCGCATGACCCTGGCAGGTGAAGAGTGGACCGGCAAAAAAAACGACAGCGACGACAGCAACGCCGATTCTTTACCTGACAGCGAAGACCACGAGCCTGAAGAAACGACCACAACCTATCTGCGGGAAATGGGCCAGTTTGACCTGTTAACCCCAGAGGAAGAGGCAAAATATTCGAAAACCATCCGTGAAGGTTTCGATGCCATTATTGCCCTAGTGCGAGCTGACCGCTCTGATGTAACTGAGATTAAAATGCTCGTTGACCGCATTGATCTCTGGCAACATCGTGATCCGACATTAAAGCCTAAAAAGCAACAACTCAACTACATGCGACAGTGTGTTATCCGAGCCAACCAGGCCCATTCGGATAACCGCGAAATTTTTGAGTTGGTGACTAAGGTTGAGGCATACAACCGCTCCGTTGAAATTGCCAAGGATGCCATGATCCGGGCAAATCTGCGCTTGGTGGTTTCCATTGCCAAGAGGTACATGCACCAGGGACTGACCTTGGCTGACCTTATTCAGGAGGGAAATCTGGGTCTTATGCGGGCGGTCTTCCGTTTTGACTACAAAAAAGGCAACAAATTCTCAACCTATGCTTCCTGGTGGATTCGCCAGGCCATTACCAGGGCCATTCTTGACAAAACACGCACCATCCGTCTGCCCGTTCATTTCCTTGAATTACGCAGTCAGTTCTTTAAGGCCTTTTATTCACTGCTTAAAGAGCTTGGCCGGGAACCAACGCCAGTAGAAATTTCCGAGATGACCGATCTGCCCATGGACAAGATCCTGGCCATCTTAGAAGCTTCACGGGAACCGATTTCTTTGGAAACTCCGGTAGGCGATGATGATTCGACCCTCGGTGATTTTCTAGAAAATCAGGAATCCGAGTCACCCTATGATGCCGTACAAAACCGCGAGCTGGCAAACAGGGTAACGGAAGTTCTCTCAACCCTCACCGAACGGGAAGAAAAAATAATCCGCCTACGCTTTGGCATTGGCGAAAAGGCTGAATATACCCTCGAAGAGATAGGTAAACGTTTTAACGTCTCGCGTGAGCGTATTCGTCAGATAGAAAAAAAAGCCCTCAATCGTCTGCGACACTCCAGTCGCAAAGAAAAACTCCGCTTTTTTCTTGATTAAACTGTTGCCAGTTAGGTCGCAAAAGCCCCTTTTAAGGGGCTTTTTTTTTCCAGTGTCACTACCTTTTTACCTCAGTCATGATGAGATATATTAAAGAAGCCGGTCTTGGCCAAATCCTTGATAAAGTCCTTGCGAAAGAGCGCTTAAGTTTAGAAGACGGACTCAAACTCTACGAACATCCTGACATTCTGGCCCTTGGCTACCTTGCTAATATTGTGCGGGAACGCATCAATGGCAACAAGGCCTATTTCATTTATAATCAGCATGTTAACTATTCCAACGTCTGCATAAACCTGTGTAAATTTTGCGCCTTTGGTCGCAAGAAAGAAGATGCACTCGCCTATGAAATGAGTGTGGTAGAGATTAAGAAAAAGATTCAGGAACGACTTGATGAACCCATAAGCGAGGTGCACATTGTTGGGGGCATCCATCCTGAATTGCCTTTTTCGTATTATCTCGATATGTTACGAGGCATTCATGAAGTGCGACCGGATCTTCACATCCAGGCTTTTACCTGCGTTGAAATCTATCACCTGGCCCAACAGGCAAAAAAACCGGTGGAGGAAACACTTCGTCTTCTCATGGGTGCCGGGCTTGGTTCCATGCCTGGTGGGGGTGCAGAGGTCTTTAGTCCACGCATCCGTAAGCTTACCTGCGCCGACAAAATCTCTGGCGAAGAATGGCTCGAAGTGGCAAAAACTGCCCATAAGGTTGGTTTGAAAACAAATGCCACCATGCTTTATGGACACATTGAAACGGCAATGGAACGGCTGGAGCATCTTGACGCTCTCCGCAAAACTCAGGATGAAACCGGTGGCTTTCTTGCCTTTATCCCACTTGCCTTTCACCCAAAAAACAATGAATTAGGAGTTGGAAGACATAATACCACTGGCATTAGTGATTTAAAAAATATTGCCGTCAGTAGGCTTATGCTGGATAATTTCCCCCACATTAAGGCCTACTGGGTAATGATTGGCCCGAAAATGGCCCAAGTGGCCCTTTCTTTTGGGGCGGATGATATGGATGGCACGGTGAGTGAAGAGCGTATTACCCACATGGCCGGTGGTGAAACAGAGCAAGCCCTTGGTCACAAAACGCTCATCCGCCTGATCAAAGAGGCAGGACGGGAACCTGTCCAGCGTGACACCCTGTACAAAACCATTGCCACATTTTAAACCTATGCAGGACATCATCTCTTCCATAGAAGCTGGTCATCGCATAGAAAAAGGTGCCTGGCTCACCCTGGCCAGGAAGGCAAATCTGCATGAACTTGGTTTTTTAGCCAATACTATCCGCAAACGCCTGCATCCGGAACCATTCGTTACCTATGTTATTGACCGCAATATCAACTATACGGATATCTGTATTTCCGCTTGCAAGTTCTGCGCTTTTTTTAAGGCACCGGAAAGCGGGCAAGGGCTTGTCCTCAGTCAAGAAGAACTGGCAGAAAAAATTTCGGAAACAAAGGCCTTAGGTGGCACACAAATTCTCTTACAGGGGGGCCTGCATCCTGACAAGCCACTTGAATTTTATGAAGATATGCTGCGCTTCATGAAGGCAACAGGTATACATATACATGGGTTTTCTCCTCCGGAAATTTTTCATTTTGCCAGCCTTTCTGGCTTGTCCACACGTGAAGTATTAGCCCGTCTTATTGCGGCCGGACTCAATTCCATCCCAGGTGGCGGCGCTGAGATCTTAAATAACCGGGTGCGTCAGGAACTTGCTCCAAATAAGTGCAATGCTGATGAGTGGATTCGCATTATGAAAGAGGCCCATGAACTGGGCCTGCGCACAACCGCCACCATGATGTTTGGTCATATTGAGAGCCTGGAAGAGCGTTTGGAGCACCTGCAAAGGGTTCGTGATCTGCAAGATGAGACCGGAGGCTTTACCGCCTTTATTCCCTGGCCCTTTCAACCTGACTATACTCCCCTTGCTGCCAGCAGGAAAATTGAGAAGACCAGTGCATTCAGCTACCTGCGCATGTTGGCACTGAGCCGAATTTTTCTTGATAATATCGACAATATCCAAGCATCCTGGGTTACCCAAGGAGAAAAGGTGGCACAACTATCCCTTTTCTTTGGCGCAAATGACTTTGGCTCAACCATGATAGAAGAAAATGTAGTGGCTGCTGCCGGCGTCCGCTTCCGACTCTCAGAACATGAAATTCGCCGTCTGGTTGAAGATGCAGGCTTTATCCCCAGGCAAAGGCGGATGGACTACAGCTTTATCTGATGTCTGCCACGCTCTGTATCCACACAGCTGCATGGGTAGTTCCAGTTTCCAGCCCGCCCTTGGCAAACGGAGCAGTGGCAATCCTGAATGGAAAAATCCTTGCTGTTGATTCCTTAGAAGTGCTGCAAAAACGTTTTCCAGGAAGGGAAGTTTTGGCCCACGGCCAGGTTGCCCTGGCCCCGGCACTTATAAATGCGCATATCCATCTGGAATTAGCCCACCTCGCCGAGCTGTCTCACATCCCTCACCATGGCTCTTTTACCCAGTGGGTGACTAAGCTATTAAAAAAGAGAGACGAACTTGGCGCCCTTGGCCCTCTAGCCCAAGAGGCTGCCCGTTCCTGTATGCTATCGCAATATGCCATGGGTGTTACTGCCTTGGCTGATATTGGCAACACAAGCATAGGCCAGTCGCTCGTTGACGACTTTCCAGGCACTTTGTTGGCTTTTCATGAATACTTGGGGATTGGTGAATCTTCATTACAAAAAAACCTGGATCGTCTGCGTCTGGAACCACCTGGAAGGCTTTGCTGCGGCCATGCCCCCTACTCCACTCATCCTGTTTTGCTAACAGCCTTAAAAAAACGTGCAGAGACACGCAAACAGGTCTTCCCTATTCATACTGCCGAGCCCATGGCAGAACTACACATGCTACGCCATGCCTCAGGTGAAATGGTAGATTTTATTGGGGCCAGGCTGTCCAAAAAAATTGTCTTCCAGCCGGCGATTGGCGAAAAAGAAGGCGCTATTCATTATCTTTATCGGTTGGGTATACTCAATTGCCGCACCCTTTGCATCCATGGTATTCATGTCAGCGACGAAGAGATAGAAATAATGGCAGCCATGCAGGCAAAGGTGTGTTTATGTCCAGGCAGTAATCAATTTTTAGCTGTTGGTACGGCACCGGTGCAAGGCTATCTCAAATATGGTATTTTGCCAGCCTTGGGGACAGACAGCATTGCCAGTAACCCCGTGCTTTCACTCTGGCGGGAAATGAGCCTTCTTGCCCAGATAAAAGATGCCCCAAACCCCGCACTGATATTTGCTATGGCCACCATGGGCGGGGCCCAGGCACTTGGATTTGCCCACTGTTTAGGCAGCCTGGAGACGGGTAAAAATGCCGAGATTCTCTGCATTCCCCTTTCTGAACCAACTTCCGATGCCCCCGCGCTCATGAGCATGCTCGTAAACAAGATGGTTGGACGCGAAAGAGAGGTAAAAAGACTATGAAAACAAATGCCCCTGTGGTGCGCATTGGCATGGTCAATTACATCAATGTCGCACCAATTTACGAGGTATGGAAGGAAAAACAGCATCCAGATAACTGGCATGTTGTGGAAGGTTCGCCAAGCACACTCAATCAGTTGCTTGCCCGGGGGAAAATTGACCTTGGCTTTGTCTCCTCCTTTGCCTATGCCATACATCCGGAAAGGTATCAGATATTTTCCGGGCTTTCCATCAGCGCAACTGGTCCAGTCGGCAGTGTTTTTCTTTTTTCCAGAGCGCCCATAGAAGAACTTGACGGACAGATGGTGATGCTGACAAAACAGTCAGACACCTCCATCCGCCTGGTGAAGATTATTCTTGAGGAGTTTTACCAGATACACCCCAGCTACCTGATTGGTGAGGTCTTTGGCTCTGGCTCCCAAGCGCACAAGGCAACTGCAGTGCTCGCCATTGGAGACGATGCCCTGCGCATAAAAGAGAGCAATATCTACCCCTTTAATATGGATCTTGGAGAGGCCTGGAACAGGCATACTGGTCTTCCTTTTGTTTTTTCAGTCTGCGCCGTTCGCAGGGAGCTTATCACGGAAGAGCCTGAAGAGGCACGGGGCATCCAAAATGCCCTTTTGAACTGTCGCCAGGAAGGTTCGAAACGAATGGTAGAGATCTGCGAGCGCGTATCTGCCCGTATTCCCATGGAATGTTCTGCCTGCTCACGTTATCTGCAGGCTATTGAACACGATCTTTCGCCCGTAAAGATTCGCGCACTTGAACAATTCTTTACCTTTCTAATTGGCCGAAAAGAAGCCTCGGAAAAGGCTTTGCCCTTGCAATTTTTCCCGTGAATTACACATATTCCGTCCATTTTTCCTGCTGATACCCCATGCTATCCACACCCAAACCAGAAGAAAAAAAACAATTCGTTAAAGAAAAATTTTCTTCGATCAGCCATCGTTACGATCTCCTGAACTCCCTGCTCTCTCTTCATATTGATAAATACTGGCGCTGGCGCACCACCAGGTTGCTGAGACAGTACCAAAGCGGCTGGATACTTGATCTCTGCGCAGGCACCCTCCCCCTTTCCCTGGAACTGACCAGGCAGGCGCCTGCAAGACAGGTTCTTGCCATAGATTTTTGTGAAGACATGCTGCGTGAAGGGCAGACACATTTGCCTAAAGATAATCGAGAAGGACGAATTTTTCCTGTGTGCGGTGATGGTGAGGCCATTCCAGCGGCTTCAGCACTGTGCTGCGGCTGCACAGTTGCCTTTGGCATTCGCAATCTGTCACACGCAGACAAGGGACTTAAAGAAATCTACCGGGTTCTCAAACCGGGAGGCCGTCTCATTGTTCTCGAATTCTCCCGCCCAAAGAACCCGCTCATCAAGCCACTGTATTCGTTTTATCTGAACAAGTTTCTTCCAGCAGTGGCCGGGCGCATATCTGGAGATAAAGAAGCCTATGAATACCTGGCCTCTTCCATTGCTGCCTTTTACGAACCCGAAACCTTGCTTGAACTGATGCGGGCTGCGGGCTTTTCTCAGGCCCGGCGGATTCCCATGACCTTTGGCATTGTTTCCATGTATATAGGGGAAAAGGAACAGCCATGAAGAGCAAGAAACCTCTTCTCCTGGCCATCACAGGCGCCACCGGTATGCTCTATGTGCCGGCATTACTAAGGCTTATTGCAGCCTCCGGAACTGAGGTACACGCAATTATCTCTCAAGCTGGGAGCGAAGTCTTGCGTATGGAGTTGGGCCTG
>RRZU011005981.1_pt1 | contig 10042 bp, 6 predicted proteins | sample 2165561 | NCBI WGS metagenome assembly RRZU01 (sample SAMN10456909, study PRJNA506462) | wastewater metagenome | isolation source: wastewater sludge | place: USA: Moscow, Idaho
GGCAACCAGCCTGCGCAGCATATGATCTACCTGTACGACTATGCGGGCCAGCCGTGGAAGGCGCAGTACTGGACGCGCGAGGTGATGGACCGTCTCTATTCGTCCAAGCCCGACGGCTACTGCGGCGACGAGGACAACGGCCAGACCTCCGCGTGGTATGTCTTCTCGGCCATGGGATTCTATCCCGTATGTCCGGCTTCGGACCAGTACGTCATAGGGTCGCCCCTGTTCCGCAAGGCGACCGTGAAACTGGAGAACGGAAAGAAGATCGTGATCGAGGCTCCGGACAACGCTCCCGAAAACCGCTATATCGGAACCATGAAGCTCGACGGGAAGCGATACGACCGCAACTTCATCCGCTGGTCGGACCTCGTAAAAGGCGCGAAAATAGACTTCGCGATGCAGCCCGATCCGGCGTACAAACGGGGTGTCGGCCCGCAGGACGCGCCCTATTCGCTCAGCCGCGGAGAATGTCGATAATTTGTCAATAGAATCTGACTTTCGGTTTTGAAAATTGGCCGGAAAATACTACTTTTGTAGCGTTGTTTTTACAATTGTTAGGTTAATCCGGACATATCTCATGACCTCCACAGGCAAAATCGATCAACGCGAACGAAAGAAACAGCAGGGCCAAGCCGCTGCATTCTATTCGTCGTGCCGACAGCAGGGTCAGAGCGCGCAGTCGCAGGGGCAGCAGATGTCCTGCAGCGGGATGCGCGGATAGATACCAGACCGCCATGACATGCGATGTCGTGGCGGTCTGCTTTTTTGAAAAAACTTAAAACCAAAGGATATGAAGGTCGGTGTGATTATGGGCTCGGTGAGCGATTACGAGGTGATGGCCGACGCCGTCGCCACGCTCGAACAATTCGGTGTCGATTTCGAAAAGCGCGTCGTAAGCGCCCACCGGACGCCCGATCTGTTGTGCGAGTATGCCAAGACGGCCAAGGCGCGCGGTATCGGCGTGATCATCGCCGGTGCGGGCGGCGCGGCGCACCTGCCCGGCATGGTGGCTTCGATGACGACGCTGCCGGTGGTGGGCGTTCCGGTCAAGTCGCGCGCCCTGAACGGGCTGGACTCGCTGTTGTCGATCGTGCAGATGCCCGCGGGCGTTCCCGTGGCCACCACGGCGATCAACGGTTCGAAGAATGCGGCGCTGATCGCCGTCTCGATTCTCGCTTTGCAGGATGCGGAACTCGCGGCCCGGCTCGAAGCGTTCCGCGCCAAGCAGACCGCCGACGTACTTAAAGCGGAACTTTAGATGAAGACGATCGGCATCATAGGCGGCGGCCAGCTGGGGCTGATGATTATCGAACAGGCGCACCTGCTCGGAGCGCGCACGGTGTGTCTCGATCCGGCGGCGGACGCTCCGGCCTTTACGCTCAGCGACGAGCGGATCGTGGCGGCGTATGACGACCCCGCGGCGCTGGAGGAGCTTTGCCGCCGCAGCGACGCGGTGACCTACGAGTTCGAGAACGTGCCGGGCAGCGTGCTGATTCCGCTTGAGAAGAGATACAACATCCCGCAGGGCTTCCGTCCGCTCTTCGATTCGCAGGACCGCCTGCGCGAGAAGGACAACGCCCGTGCCGGCGGGCTGGCGACGCCCGAATACGCCGCCGCGGACGACGAAGCGTCGCTGCGCGCCGCCGTGGCGAAGATCGGCCTGCCCGCCGTGCTGAAGACCCGGACGCTGGGGTACGACGGTCACGGACAGCTGGTGCTGAAGACCGAGGCCGACATCGAGAAGGCTTTGCCGATGCTCGCCGTGCCCTGTATTCTGGAGCAGTTCGTGCCCTTCGATTTCGAAGCCAGCGTCGTGCTGGTCTCCGACGGCAGCCATGTCGTCACCTTTCCGATCGGTCGCAACATCCACCGCGACGGCATCCTCGATTTGTGCTTCGTGCCCGCGGAGGAGATGGACGACGAGCTGCGCGGACGGATGATCGCCGCCGGCGAGCGGTTTATGCTGACGTGCGGTTACCGGGGAATTCTGGCGATCGAGTTTTTCGTGAAGGGCCGCGAATTCTTCTTCAACGAAATGGCGCCGCGCCCCCACAATTCGGGACATTATACGATCGAAGGCTGTACGACCAACCAGTTCCGCGAGTTGGTGCGCTTCCTTTTGGGAGAGCCGCTGCAGGAGCCGCGGCTGGTGGCGCCGACCGTGATGAAGAATATCTTGGGACAGGACCTCGAAGCGGCCGAAGCGATCGCCGCCGAAAACCGTCCGGGCGTGCATGTCCGTCTCTACGGCAAGACCGAGAGCCGGCCGAAGCGCAAGATGGGACACATTACCTTCGTGGGCATGACTCCGGCGGAATACGGGGCCGTCTGGGCCGACCGGTTTGTGAAATAACGGGGGCCGGCCCCGCAGGCGGACGGGAGGAGCCCGGAAGCGGCGGCGAGGACGAAGACCGGCGGAACGGTCGGTAAGGACCGCAGAAACGAATGAAGAATATTAAACGATATAGGATGAAAAACTACCGGATTTTTGTTGAAAAACATCCCCGTTTCCGGGTCGAGGCCGAAAGCCTGCGCCGGGAACTGAACGCCAACCTGAACCTCGATATCCGCGAACTGCGGCTGCTGAACGTTTACGATCTGTTCGGCTTTTCGGAGGAACTGCTCGAAAAGACCCGCTACAGCGTCTTCGGCGAAGTGGTGACCGACAGCGTGACCGATGCGTGCGACCTTGCGGGGCAGAAGTATATCGCCGTGGAGTATCTTCCCGGCCAGTTCGACCAGCGCGCCGCGTCGGCCGTGGACTGCGTTCGGCTGATCGACCCGTCGGCCGAGGTGCGCATCCGTTCGTCGAAGCTGCTGCTGTTCGACGGCGCGGTGACCGACGAGGAGATCGCGCGGATCAAACGCTACTATATCAATGCCGTCGAGTCGCGCGAAAAGGACCTGAGCGTGCTCAGCGATATGGAGCAGGCCGAGGTGAAGCCCGTCGCCGTGCTCGAAGGCTTCACGAAGATGACCGACGCCGAGCTGGCGCCCTACTGCGCGCAGTACGGACTGGCGATGAACGCCGACGATCTGCGCGAGGTGGTGAAGTATTTCCGCGCCGAGGGCCGCGATCCCTATGAAACCGAACTGCGCATCCTCGATACCTATTGGAGCGACCATTGCCGCCATACGACCTTCACGACCGAGCTGGAGGGAATTACGGTCGAGGAGTCGTTCGTCAAGGACGAAATCGAAGATTCGCTGGCCCTCTACCTGCGCATCCGGCGTGAGCTGGGCCGCGAACACAAGAGCATCTGCCTGATGGACATGGCCACGATCGGCGCCCGCTACCTGCGCAAGAAGGGGCTGCTGGACGATATGGAGGTGAGCGACGAAAACAACGCCTGCTCGGTCTATGTCGATGTCGACGTGGACGGCCGGACCGAGAAGTGGCTGCTGCAGTTCAAGAACGAAACCCACAACCATCCGACCGAGATCGAGCCGTTCGGCGGCGCTTCGACCTGTCTGGGCGGCGCTATCCGCGACCCGCTGTCAGGCCGCAGCTACGTCTATCAGGCGATGCGCGTGACGGGTGCGGGCGACATCTACCAGAAGGTGGGCGACACGCTCGAAGGCAAACTCCCGCAGAGCGTGATTTCGAAAAAGGCCGCGGCCGGTTATTCGAGCTACGGCAACCAGATCGGTCTGGCTACGACCCACGTACGCGAGGTGTACCACGACGGCTATGTGGCCAAGCGTCTCGAAGTGGGCGCCGTGGTGGGCGCCGTGAAGGCGGAGAACGTCCGCCGCGAGAAACCCGCTCCGGGCGACAAGATCATCATGCTGGGCGGCCGTACGGGCCGCGACGGCATCGGCGGAGCTACCGGATCGTCGAAAGAGCACAACACCAAGTCGCTGGAGACCTGCGGCAGCGAGGTGCAGAAGGGCAACGCTCCGGAGGAGCGCAAGCTCGAACGTCTGTTCCGCCGTCCGGAGGTGACGCGGCTCATCAAGAAATCGAACGACTTCGGCGCGGGCGGCGTCAGCGTCGCCATCGGCGAGCTGGCCGACGGGCTGGACATTTACCTCGACCGCGTGAAGACCAAGTACAGCGGCCTGAACTCCACGGAGTTGGCCATCAGCGAGTCGCAGGAACGCATGGCGGTAGTCGGCGAAGCGAAGGACGTCGAGACGTTCATGCGCTACTGTCTCGAAGAGAATATCGAAGCCGTCGAGGTGGCCGACGTGACCGACACGGCCCGCATGCGGATGTTCAACAAGGACCGCAAGGTCGTGGACCTCTCGCGCGAATTCATCGACAGCGCAGGCGCCCGGCATTATGCCGAAGCGAAGGTCGGCGAGGTGGAAAACCGCAATCCGTTCGTACGTGAAATCGCCGGCGATACGCTTGCCGCGCGTTTTGAGAATAACCTCAGGGACAACAACGTCGTTTCGCAGCGGGGGCTTGTCGAAATGTTCGACTCGACGATCGGCGCCTCGACCGTACTGATGCCCTTCGGCGGCCGTACGCAGGGCAGCGAGACGCAGGTCTCGGTGCAGAAGCTTCCGACCGACGGCTACACCGACACGGCCAGCATCATGGCCTTCGGTTACAATCCCTTCATCGCTTCGTGGAGCCCCTATCACGGCGCGGCCTATGCCGTGGTGGAAGCCGCGGCGAAGATCGTGGCGGCGGGTGCGCGCTACGACAGGATGCGTTACTCGTATCAGGAGTATTTCGAGCGCATGACCAAGAATCCCGAATCGTGGGGCAAGCCTCTCGGCGCACTGCTCGGCGCGCTGAAGATGCAGGTCGAGCTGGGACTCCCGTCGATCGGCGGCAAGGACTCGATGAGCGGCACGTTCCAGCATATCAACGTCCCGCCGATGCTGATGGCTTTCGGCATCACGACGGTCGATGCCGGAACGGTCATCTCGACCGACTTCAAAAAGGCCGGCAGCCGCATCTACCTCGTGCGCCATACCCCGAAGGAGAATTACATGCCCGACACGGCGCAGCTGAAGGCCAACTTCGGTTTCGTGAGCGGGCAGATCGAGAGCGGGAAGATACTTTCGGCGTGGTCCGTCGGATTCGGCGGCGTGGCCGAGGGCCTTGCGAAGATGGCTTTCGGCAACCGGATCGGCGCCGAGGTGACGACGGATGAAAGCAGGCTTTACGAATACGCCTACGGTTCGATTCTCGTGGAGAGCGACGGCGAGCTGGACTTCCCGGCGGCCGAACTGCTGGGTGAGACCGTCGCCGACGAAGCCCTGACCGTGAACGGCGTACGGATGCCGCTCGACGGGTTGTACGAAGCCAATACCGTGAAATTCACGACGGTTTACCCCGACAAGGGCGAGAACCGTGCCGACGTGATGAGCGCCGAACCCGAATGCCGCACCTTTGCCTATGAGGGCGAAGCCGTCGAGCGTCCGGTGGCCTACCTGCCCGTATTCCCCGGTACGAACTGCGATTACGATACGGCCAAGGCGTTCCGCAACGCGGGAGCCGAGGTGACGACCAGCGTATTGTGCAATCTGGGCGGCGACGACATCCTGCGCTCGATCGCCCAGATGAAGGAGCATATCCGCCGCGCCCATATTTTCGTGCTTTGCGGCGGCTTCTCGTCGGGCGACGAGCCGGACGGCAGCGCGAAGTTTATCGTGAACGTACTTAACAACAAGGATATACGCGAGGAAATTCACGCGTTGCTTGACCGCGGCGGCCTTATCCTCGGCATCTGCAACGGTTTTCAGGCGCTGGTCAAGTCGGGACTGCTGCCGTACGGCCGTCTGGGCATGGTGACGAAGGATTCCCCGACGCTGTTCCGCAACGACGTCAACCGGCATATCTCGCAAATCGTCTCGACGCGCGTCTCGACGCTCAACTCTCCGTGGCTCGCGGGCTTCGAACTGGGCGAGGTGCACTCGATCGCCGTCAGCCACGGCGAGGGCAAGTTCGTCGTCAGCGAGGAGCTGGCCAAGGAGCTTTTCGCCAACGGGCAGGTGGCCTTCCAGTACGTCGATGCCGAAGGCCGCGTGACGGCCGAGGCGCCCTACAACCCCAACGGCTCGTCGTACGCCATCGAAGGCATCGTATCGCGCGACGGCCGGATTCTGGGCAAGATGGGCCATACGGAGCGTTACGGGAAGAACCTTTTCAAGAATATCGCCGGCAACAAGGAGCAGGCGCTGTTCCGCAATGCCGTCGAGTATTTCCGCAAATCGAAATAGTGTAAACCGAAACCATATGCCTATGAAGACCTCTTTTTATCGTTTTGCGGCGCTCCTGCTTTTTGCGGCGGCGCTGACCGCAGGATGCGGCGAGCGGACGGACGACATGCGTCTGCTCTATTGGAATATTCAGAACGGCATGTGGTCGGACCAGAGCAACGGCTACGACAATTTCGTGGCGTGGGTCAAAGGCTACGATCCCGACGTATGCGTGTGGTGCGAGGCCCAGTCGATCTATAAGTCGGGTACGGCGGAGAGGATGGATTCCGTCGATCGCTACCTGACGGCGAACTGGGGCGAACTGGCGGCCCGTTACGGTCATAAATACTGGTATGTGGGCGGCCACCGCGACAATTTCCCGCAGGTCGTTACGTCGAAGTATCCGATCGAGAACGTGCGGCGAATCGTCGGCCAAGCTCCCGACAGCATCGTTTCGCACGGCGCGGGCTGGGCCCGGATCGTGAAGAACGGCAGGCCGGTCAATATCGTGACGCTCCATACGTGGCCGCAGGCGTATGCCTTTCAGGCCGTGGACCGCGACGCCAGCAAGGCCGAACACGGCGGTGACCGTTACCGGCGCATGGAGATCGAGTATATCTGCTCGCATACGATCGCTACGCAGTCCGACGCCGGACAGCAGTTGTGGATGATGATGGGCGACTTCAATTCGCGCTCGCGCCTCGACAACCGGATTTACAACTATCCCGACGACGACACGCGCCTGCTGGTGCATGATTATATCGCGGAGCATACGCCCTATGTCGACGTGATCGCAGAGAAGCATCCCGGCGAATTCCACACCACGACGCACGGGCAGAGCCGCATCGATTTCGTCTACTGCACGCAGCCGCTCTGCGAGCGGATCACCCGTGCCGAGGTGATCGTGGATGACTTCACCGAGCCGGTGCGCGATCCGGGCAAGCTGTCGAACTTTTACCACCCTTCGGACCACCGTCCGATTCTGGTGGACTTTGATATGAAATAGAACGAATCAACAAATAAACTTAAAAAACACAAACATCATGAAACAGCTCGAAATGCTCTACGAGGGCAAGGCAAAACAGGTTTTCCGCACCGACGATCCCGAAAAGATCATCATTCACTACAAGGATGCGGCGACGGCTTTCAACAACATCAAGAAGGCTACGATCGAGAACAAGGGCGTGCTGAACAACGCCATCTCGACCCTGATTTTCAAAGAGCTTCAGAAGGCGGGCATCAAGACGCACTACATCGAGACGATCAACGACCGCGACCAGATCTGCCGCAAGGTGACGATCATTCCGCTGGAGGTGATCGTGCGCAACATCATCGCAGGCTCGATGGCCCAGCGTCTGGGCATCGAGGAGGGCACGCAGCCGTCGAACACCATTTACGACATCTGCTACAAGAAGGACGAACTGGGCGACCCGCTGATCAACGACCACCACGCCGTAGCGCTGGGCGCCGTGACCTACGACGAGCTGGATCTGATTTACGCCATGACTTCGCGCATCAACGAGGTGCTGCGGAACATGTTCGCCAAGATGAACATCAACCTCGTGGACTTCAAGATCGAGTTCGGCCGCACGTCGGACGGCGAGATCGTCCTCGCCGACGAGGTGTCGCCCGACACCTGCCGTCTGTGGGACATGTCCACCAACGAGAAACTCGATAAGGACCGTTTCCGCCGCGATCTGGGCAAGGTGCGCGAGGCTTACGAGGAGATTCTTGCCCGTCTGCAGAAAATCGTGGAGTAATGGCGATGCGGCAGATTAGCGACCGGGAGTTGCATGAGGAGTGCGGTGTGTTCGGCGTCTTCGGGGTGCCCGACGCTGCATCGCTGAGCTATTACGGCCTGCATGCGCTGCAGCACCGCGGACAGGAGGGCGCGGGTATCGTGGCCGTCGACGAAGGGGGAACTTTCCGCCGCATCAAGGGCAGCGGACTGGTGACCGAGGTGTTCGACGAGGCGAAACTGGCGACGCTCAAGGGAAATACGGCCATCGGCCATGTGCGCTATACGACCGCCGGAGGCGGCGGCATCGAGAACGTGCAGCCGTTTCTGTTCCGTCACAACACGGGCGATTTCGCGCTGGCCCACAACGGCAACATCGTCAATTCGGCCCTGTTGCGCGAGTATCTGGAGAACAAGGGCAGCCTGTTCCAGTCCACGTCGGACAGCGAGATTCTGGCCCACCTGATCAAGAAGGAGACCCGCTACCACGACCGGCCGCGCATCTTTTCGATCATCGATGCGCTGAACATGCTGGAGGGGGCGTTCGCGTTCCTGATCATGACCGCCAACCGCATTTACGCCTGCCGGGACAAATACGGCCTGCGTCCGCTGGCCATCGGCCGGCTGGGCGACGGCTATGTCGTGTCGAGCGAAACCTGCGCGTTCGACGTGCTGGGTGCCGAGTTCGTGCGCGACGTCGAGCCGGGCGAGATCGTGACGATCGACAGGCAGGGTATCCGCAGCCGCGACTACTCGATGTACAAGCGCTGCGAGATGTGCTCGATGGAGTATGTCTACTTCGCCCGTCCGGACAGCGACATCGACGGCTGCAACGTCCACGCCTACCGCAAGGAGTCGGGCCGTCTGCTCTTCAAGGAGTCGCCGGCCGATGCGGATATCGTGGTCGGCGTTCCCGATTCGAGTCTCAGCGCGGCGATGGGCTACGCCGAAGCGAGCGGCCTGCCGTACGAAATGGGACTCATCAAGAACAAGTATATCGGCCGTACGTTTATCCAGCCTTCGCAGGAGCTGCGCGAGAAGGGTGTGCGGATGAAGCTTTCGGCCGTGCGCAGCATCGTCAAGGGCAAGCGCGTCGTGCTGGTGGACGACTCGATCGTGCGCGGCACCACTTCGCGCCGCATCGTCACGATGCTCAAGGAGGCCGGGGCGACGGAGGTGCATGTGCGCATCGCCAGTCCGCAGATGACCCATCCGTGTTTTTACGGCGTGGACACTTCGACGCGCGACGAGCTGATTTCGGCCCGCAAGGACCTCGAAGGCGTACGCGAGGAGATTTGCGCCGATTCGCTGGCGTTCCTGACGCCTGGCGCGCTGCTCAAGGCCGGCAACCGCAAGGAGCTTTGCATGGCCTGCTTCACGGGCGAGTACCCCACGGCGCTGTACCAGTCGGTCGATGAGGCGAACAAAGATGTAAAATGTTAAGTAAACCATTCAAGTAGACTATAATGGCACAGAGTTATGAGAAGGCCGGCGTAAACCTCGAAGCCGGATACGAAGTGGTGCGGCGCATCAAGAAGCACGTCGCGTCGACCTCGCGTTTGGGCGTGATGGGCAATATCGGCGCCTTCGGCGGCATGTTCGACCTTTCGGCGCTGAACGTGAAGGAGCCGGTGCTGGTGAGCGGCACCGACGGCGTGGGCACCAAGCTCAAGCTGGCGTTCGAGATGGACAAGCACGACACGATCGGCGTCGATGCCGTGGCCATGTGCGTGAACGACGTGCTGGCGCAGGGCGCGGAACCGCTGGTGTTCCTCGATTACGTGGCCGTGGGCCACAACGAGCCGAAGAAGATCGAAGCCATCGTCAGCGGCGTGGCCGAGGGCTGCCGTCAGGCCGGCTGCGCGCTGGTGGGCGGCGAGACGGCCGAGATGCCGGGCATGTATGCGCAGGGCGAGTACGACATCGCGGGCTTTACGGTCGGCGTGGTCGAGAAGTCGAAGCTGATCGACGGCTCGAAGGTCAAGGCGGGCGACGTGCTGGTCGGCATCGCGTCGAGCGGCGTGCACTCCAACGGTTTCAGCCTTGTGCGCAAGATCGTCGCCGACAACTGCTTCGACCTGCACGAGGTATATCCCGAACTGTCGAACAAACTGCTGGGCGAGGTGCTGCTGACTCCGACCA
>RRZU012443644.1_pt1 | contig 10041 bp, 8 predicted proteins | sample 2165561 | NCBI WGS metagenome assembly RRZU01 (sample SAMN10456909, study PRJNA506462) | wastewater metagenome | isolation source: wastewater sludge | place: USA: Moscow, Idaho
GGTCTGGACCTCAGTCTCCTGGACCTTCACGAGGCTCCCGGACCGCGGAACCACTCGTCGGGGACGTCGTCCGTGGCAGCAGGGTCGTCGGCTGTGGGTTGCGCCGGCGGCGCAGGGGGTGCAGTGGGCCCCGGTTCGACGGGGTCGAGCACGGTCGTCTGGGCGTCAGGTGCGGCGGCGGCTGCGCCAGGTGATGTGGCCGGTACCGCGTCAGTGTCAGCCCCCGTGTCGGTGTCGTCCGCCGATGCCCCCCGGCGGGAACGGCGGAGCAGGACGATGCCTTCGATGACCAGCAGCACGCCCAGCACGATGGCGGCGATGGCCAGCGGGAACACCCACTTGGAGGTGTAGCCGATCAGGATGCGCGCCGAGACATCGGGCGTGCCGTCAGCATGCATGACGACAAAGGTGCCGGTGCCGTTGCTGGTGGCGAAGTCGATGGTGGGGGCGTTGCCTGTCGACGCGCGGAACCAGAACGTCTCGTCGGAGGCGACCCCGGGCTTGCGGCCGCCGGGAATCGACAGCGATTCCCACGAACCACCATCCTGACGCACCGCCTGAAAGGCGACCCCGGCCAGGTATTCGTCCACGTCCTGGCGCGACCCGATGCCGACGAACAAGCGCTCGGTCCCCGGCGAATCCGCGCCGAGGGTCGGACTGCCCAAGAGGTCGCTGCCCGGGAACCCGGCACTGACCCCGACCACGTCGGCTACGAGCGCGTAGCCATCGCGAGTGGTGGACAGCGGGGTGCTGGTGGTCTGCAACGTGCCTGAGGGCCCGAACGTGGCCGCGGTCAGAGCGCCGCCGATGGTGATCAGCACGCCGATCACCAGAAGGATGGCGCCGAGCACGGCCTTGCCCACGACTCCTCCTTGACCGGTTCCGGCGATGAGCCACGACTTGTCGGATCCGTCCTGGGCGGACCGGCAGGCTCGTGGTCTGCCGATACCTTACCCGCGCCACCGCCCCGATCCTCGACATGTGCCCTGGATCCGACTGCGTGGCGGCCGCAACTGTCGCTAGCGTGCGGTGTGGCGCCACGCACGGTCCGATCCGGTTCAGTGCCGTTGACGCTGGGCGCCCTGGGGGTTGTCTTCGGCGACATCGGGACCAGCCCGCTCTACGCCTTCCAGCAGGTCTTCGTTGGGGACAGTCCGATGGCGCCGGCTTCGGCCTCGGTCTACGGGGTCCTGTCGCTGATCTTCTGGACCCTGACCCTGGTTGTCTCGGTCAAGTACGTGCTCATCGCGATGCGCGCCGACAACGACGGCGAGGGCGGCATCATGGCCTTGGCCGCACTGACCCAGAGACACGTCTACCGACACAAGGGGGTGGCAGCGGGCCTGATGCTCCTGGGCGTCGTGGGGGCGTCATTGTTCTACGGGGACAGCATGATCACCCCGGCGGTGTCGGTGATGAGCGCCGTCGAGGGCCTGGAGGTCGTCGACCCCGATTTGGCAGTGCTGGTGATCCCCCTGTCGGTGGTCATCCTGCTGGCCCTGTTCGGCGTGCAGCGTTGGGGCACGGCGCGGTTGGGGGCTGCCTTCGGCCCAGTGATGCTGCTGTGGTTCGGGTGCATCGGGGTCCTGGGGCTCCTGAGTGTCCTGCAGACCCCCGAGGTCCTGCGATCGATCTCGCCCACCTACGCCGTGGCGTTCCTCACCGGTTCCCCGATGACCGCCTTCTTCGCACTCGGCTCGGTCATCCTGTGCGTCACGGGAGCCGAGGCCTTTACTCTCGGGTGTTCGGGACTGTTGCGAAATCACTCATCTGAGGCGTCCGGATCAACGTCAAAGTCGCGTCCGCCGGGCAGGATCGTCAGCGTCTTGCGCTGGTCGTCATGGCTGCCCGTCGAGACTGGCCCCCTGGGCAACTTGGCTTCCAGCGTTCGAATGCGTCCCTCCAGTCGTTGGACCTCAAGTGCTGCACCTTCCAACTGCCGCTGGTAGGCATGCACCCGCCGGGCCAGGGCGTCGATGACTGCCTTGTGGTGATCACGGTCCTCGACGGCTTCGTCGCGTTGACGGGACAGTGAAGTGGCCTGAGCCAGCGCTTCCGCGAGACGGCGTTCGAGGGCGAGTTCTCCGGGGGTCTTCGCACCAGCCACCTTGGCGGCGATGAGGAACTCGAACCGCTCTCGCAGGGCGTACTGCTTGTTGTAGAGATGGTGCCTGCCGAAGTTGGGTGGAGGCCCGAGTTCCGCCTCTCGGGCCAGTCCGAGTGCGCTATGTGGGTCGGTCTCGTAGTCCCCGTTTTCGCCTCTCGGGATATGTAGCGGTCGATCGTTCAGGATGCGCTGTATCGCCTTCAACGTCCCTTTCGCGACCGGGTCTCTCTCTGCGTTGACCTCTGTAGCGGAGGGGGGGAGGTGCTCGACGTTGAGCGGTGTGAGACCCGCCTCCGAGGTGGGGGTCTCCTGGTCAGCGCTGGTCATCAGTGTCCTCACTTGGAGTTGGTGGGCTTAGGACTCTGGCGGGCTCTCCAAGCCCTGAGTCGGCACGTGCCTGAACAGTAGAGCGGCGGCCTCCCGGCTCCCGTGGCTGAGACGTTGGGGAGGAAGAGTTCTCCGCAGGCAAGGCAGAGCATCGACTGGCTAGGGTCGATCCTTTTGCGATTGGGCTTGCGCGCCATCACGACCTCCTGAAACGAAATGGGGGTGTCGCGAGGGGATTTCGTTTCACGCGTCGCCACCCGCAAACGACTCCTCTGTGAGGCGCAAGGCGATGCCCTCGTCGAGGGTCTGCTGTATCGCCTCGGCTTGCGCCAACAGGGACAGCCGCCAACTCTCCAGCGGCACCAGCGCGGCGTTGGCCTGCAACTCCGCTACGGCTGCCCGACGCTCAACCACTTGGTCGTCAGTGAAGGCAATGTTGTGACACTGGGGACGGCAGTCCCCGAGGTTGGGCTCAGTGTCTTTGCCGGTGAGGCGCACCTTCTCGCAGAGCGCGTTCTCTTCGACCCCGGCGCAGAGGAGTCCGTTGTAGGGGTTGTCGCGGACGGTGTAGCGAGGGGATGAGGCAAGGCGTTCTTCGCCTTTCGCGCTCTCCACGCGAGGCAGGGTCAGCGCTGCTTCAACGACGTGCTTGGCACCCGGGCCAGCGACTCCGCCGCCGTTGGAGAGGTGCTCGGCGATGCGTTCCAGGGTCCGGCGGCGAGCGTTCCAGCCTTCCTCCTGCAGCAGTTCTGGGACGCCGGACGCTTGGACGCTGGCGTAGCCGCGTCCTTGGGTGACTGACAGGTGTTGATACTGGACAGCGAGGGTGACGTGCCCGTTGGGTTGGTTGCGGACGAACCATGCCAGCGTGCGGCGGAATCGACTGAGGTTGATCGGGTCGTCGTCTTCGTCGAGGTCAATGGCGTAGACCTCTAGCCCAGCCTCCACGGTGGCGAGTCGGGCGTTCACGAAGGCGATGAACATCTGGACCGTATTGTGGAAGTCACCGCCATCCTGGGGCCGCTCGGGTTGGTGTGGCATGGGGAAGAGGAACGGCGTGTTCAGGTCGAGACCGTCGTTGATGGCTTGCGCGACGGCGACCGCATCGGCGGCCTCTTGGATCGTCGCCCAGACTGCAGGGGTGGCTGCTTCCCGCTCGTGGGCGGCCTCCTCTTGGCCGTGAGCAGTGCGCTTGTGGACGTAGCCGTCGATCAGGTGCAACTCGTGCCCACTTGCGGACAACAGCGGCTCTCGTGCGCATCCACGCTCCAGCGTCATCACCTCCTGTGGGCGCATCCCGGTCAGATAGTCCGTCACGATGATGCAGGCGGTGCGGAGATGGCGAAGGAGGACCGGTTGCGCGCCCTTGCCTTGCCAAGCGAAGTCGTCGTAGCACAGGCAGTCGATCCACGGCTTGCCGTCCATCGTGGTTGATACCTGGACATTGAGGGCGCTGGCCTTGGGATCGCTGGACAGGGGCAAGTCGGTGAACTCCCTGGTCCTTGTCTGGGCGATGGCGTTGCTATCGGTTCCGTGCACTCCAGCGAGGTAGGACGCCTCAAGTCTGATGACGGTCCCGTGGCGGCGCGCCGGGAGGGGCAGACCCTCATCTCGATACTTCTGCAGCGCCCTGCGGGCCTTCTCCGTGCTGTAGGTTCCGCTCTTCGCCAGCGCGGCAATCCGCTCCCTCTCGGCGAAGGCGTTCAGAATCTCCGGCCCTGCTTGAACGAGGGTCAGTGCCCACGTCAACAGCGGTGCCATCGTCCGCTGCGGAATCGGCTTGAAGACGTTCACACCTGTGTCGGGAACCTTTGTGCTCCAGTCACCCTGCCCCCATTCCGGAGCCTCCCAACGCAGTTCCGGGGGCAGCCAGGGGTTCCAGTGGGGCAAGCGAATGAGGAGCCGCTTGAGGCTGTTCTGACGGCCTGGTGGCCACCCCCGTTCCGGCGACTCAATCAACTCGCGCAGTCGCTGCAAGTGGCCCTGATCAAGGTCGCCCGGAGAAGTGACCCCATGCGCGACCTGACTCCGTCGGTTGGTGGCTTGTCGGACTTCGGTATCACTGATCTGCTGGATGAGTTTCATGAGGTCGCCCAGAACGGACATCGTCTGGAGAATGGAGCCCACTGGTGGCCACAGCACGGACAGCCCGCCCGGCTGATTGAAGTACTCCGCGGGTGTGGGCTCGTTGATGAGCAGATAGGCGATGTGCTTGGCCGCCGACTGGAAGGCCTCGGGGAAGCGGTCGAATTTCAGCGTGCGCGGTTCTGTGCCGGTGGCCCCGCCGAGCGCGTGCAGCGGCCATTCGTTCTTCACGAATAGGGCGACCTCGACGTTCGGGACGCGCATGCGCGCCCGTCGGATCGTGGGGGTGTCGGGGGCCAGGTCGAGCACCTGCTGCGGCGCGGACTCGGGGAACGTGTTGGTCACGACTGGCCTCCCAAGGCGTTGCGGATTGTCTGCAACATGTCATCGGTGACAACTCGATTGGCGTGTTCAATCTCGGTCTCGCTGCGGTGATCGCGGACCAGCGCCCGCATGGCGAAATACGGCTTGGCGAATCGCCGGTCCCACTGCTCTTCCGGCATCCCGTTGCGGAGGTCGTCCAAGACGATCAACGTAGCGACCTGCCAGGGGAGTTTCCGGGGTACCGACACCGCGTTGGAGCAGAAGAGGCAGAGGAGGAAACCGAAGTAGCCGTTGCTGCATGGTCGTCCGGTGTCGGGGTGATGGTGGACGTCCAAGCAGGTTGCGGCCACCGTGTCGTGATCGGGGCCAGGGGCGTCGGCGTCGGACTCGGCGACAATGATCCGCATCAACCCGGTAGCGGTGCGCATGGCTCTGGCGATCCCATCGCGTGCCTGCTCCTGGTGTCTGCGAAGCGCGTCGGCGTCCCTGCGAATGTAGGCAAGGTTGGTGTCATCGTCGTGATGTGTGGGCTCCTTCTCGATCACCCCGGTACTGCGTCGGAGCCGAGGAAACAGGACGGGAACGTGATTGTCGTCTTCGTCCAGTGGCAGCCAGGCAGGCTTGCCCGTTGTCCACTTCTCGACCGCGGGGATGGAGAACTTGACGCCCTCCCTGTGTTGGTAAAAGCCGATGAGTCGGTCAGTGGATTGCCCTTGTTGAGTAGCGTGATCCCGTAGCGGCTGCGTGGCTTCGATGATCTTGCGGATGACCTCACCGTTCTTGCCGTCGAACATCTCTGCCCAGTAGCGAGCAGCGGCTCCTCGACGGGGTTTGTCGAGCGCCATCTGGACGACGCCATTGCCCGGCATCGAAGGCACCGTCATCGTCTCCACCACAGATTTGTTGTAAGAACCCACAATGGCCAGCCACACCGTCATGGCATACGCCTCTTGATGCGTCGGGAAGACCATCTCCCGCACGGTTTTGAGCAACCCTTGCCGCTGCACCGTCGGCCTGTCCCTGACTGAGCCATCGGCGTACTTCACCGGAAGTGTCCCGTGGTACTCGGACACCGCCCCAAGCGCTGCGAACCCCGCCATCGACTGCGGCTTGCCGTATTGGATCGTCTCGTGCAACGCCAAGGCTGCCGCAGCCTCATCGGGAGACAGGTCGGGATCGTGAACGCCCTCCGCTCGCTGGACCGACTCGCTGATGCGCGCATGCATGCGGACGATCACCCGCTTGGTGTCACGCCGCAGTTGCTTCATCTCCGCCTTGGTGTACTTGGGCATCGGGCCATCACTGGCGCGAGGCTGTGATCCCCGCCGTTCCCTTACCCGCTTCTCTAGCGCCTCGGAGAGGCCCTGAGCGTGCTGCAGGAGCACGCATACACCGTTGTAGTAGCCGAAGGCCGACACAGGCCCTCTGGTCGCGCGCAGGTGCATGCGATAGGCCCGCAGGTCGGCCACCGTCAGGTCGGTGAGTGCTGCGATTTGTTGCTCATCGAGCCACGCGAGGAATGCCTTCACGTGGTTCATGCGCGTCTTGACCGATGACGTGCGGCGTAGGCCGTGCTGACTCCAACGCACGATCGCCGCCGCCGCTTGCCGCTTGCTCTCGTCCGATCCCCGCCAATCCCGGAGATCGACGACCCGCTGCCCATCCTCAAGGGCCAGGGACACCTCCAATCCATCGTCAGCAACGACCTGGTGGGGCTCATATCCCGGATGCGGTAACGCCGCTGAGCGCCCCCGTCGCCTACTCATACGAATCCGATCTCGGTCGGGCTCAGGCTGGCCAGATCGTCCAACAGCGAAGCCGCCGAAGTCCGTTGCAGCGTCGAGAGTCGTCGAACCGAGAGCAGCGACGGAAGGTAACTCCGCTTGGTTGTTTCGATGGACTGATGGCTCAGGTAGTCCGCGACGAAATCGAACGCCTCCGAGTAGATGCCCGGCTCGAACGGGTCAGCCGGAGTCCGGCCAAGGCCCTCGTCGATGGCCGCACAAAACTGAACGAGGGTCATCAGCGCGAAGGTGGACCTCAGACTTTGGGGGGTTACGTTCACTCCCGTGTTGGGCAGCCCCCACTTCCGCCGCTGCTTCTCAAGGCGATCGCTTGCGGCGTCGAACACGTCGTACCAGGAGGTGTAGGGCATCGGCTCCCCGTTGTCTTTCAACCACACCGCGAGAGGCTCCAGTTGACCATCGTCGTTTCGCTTGAACAACCGCAGGCGATCCTGTGCAGTGATGTTGTCAACCGGCTCCGGGTCCAGCCACTGATCTGCGACGACGTGGGCCTGGCCCTTCTTCGTCACTACGTCAATCACGTCGATGCGATCCTGCATCCGGTCATAGCGCCCCGCCCGCCGAGCCCGATCGATAGCATCCATTCGCTCTCCGGCGATGTAGCGTCTCACCGAGTGCAGCCCGTGGGCGTTGACGACGGTCCAGGCTCGCTTCTTCCCCCGCTTCGTCAGCGCCGAGGGCAGGAATGCGTCGATCCCGACACCATCTGGCAGTTCCATCGTTAGGAGTCCACCGAACTCGCGCCGACGCAGTCCAGAGGTCACCGTCAGGTCCGCCATCGCCACGTTCCGGGCCTCGTTCTGCTGCCGCGTCCTCACTACGACACTCGCTGCGAGCGAGCCGTCGTCGCCCTTCACCGTGCTGTATCCACGGAAGCCAACATCACGCCAGAGGCGGTACTGGTCGGGCGTCATCCAATGCACCCGATCCCCACGCCGCGCGTCCTTCTCAGTGAACCTCTTCTTGGACGACTCGTCACGGTCCCCCTTCTCGCCGGTGTAGCCCTCCACGGGGTTCACAGCGACCCAGGGTGGGGCGGCTCCCTGCCTTGTGCGGGGACTGCTTGCGAAGTCGTAGAGGTGGCGCAGGGCGGTCAGGTTCGTGTTCCACGTTCCCGACGAGATGCGTGACGGATTCCGCTCGTCGTAGACCCGCCAGTAGTGGTAGTCCGACACATCAGAGTCGGTGGCCTCATCCCACCGGACCCCGCCATCCCCGCCGTCTTGGCGCGGCTTCACCGCGAGGTACTCCAACCAGACCTTGATGATCTGCGCGTAGCCGTGCGCCGTGGCCTTCTGGTTGGCCTTATAGGCCCGTCGCAAGTAGTCGTTGAGCCTGTAGTCGTCCTCGAAGAGGCAGATGAGGATGGGCCAGCCAGGGCGGATGCCCAACTCCCGCTCCCTGGTCGCGACCGTCCCAACATCGGGGAACATCTCGACCCAACGCGTTGACAGGTTGACGGGGGGGCCAGTCTCGACGAGCAGCCATGACGACCCCCACAACACCTTGTCATCCACCCTCAACACCATACGCCACACTTACGCCACAACAGAGGAGTTTCCTACAGTGGGCCTTGTATGCCGATATGGGCCACTTCGGCCGCTCGCCCATCCGTCGGGCCTGGTTCGTGATCACGGCGCCGGCGCTCTACCTGAACTACCTGGGTCAGGGGGCCCTGGTGCTGCGCGACGCCGATGCTGCCGACAATCCGTTCTACAAGCTGGTTCCGGGTGCGCTCATGCTGCCCATGGTGGTGCTGGCGACCTTGGCCACCGTGATCGCATCGCAGGCCGTCATCACCGGCGCGTTCTCCATGACCCAGCAGGCCATCCGACTGCACTACCTGCCCCGACTCACGGTCTTGCACACGTCCGCCAGAGCCAGAGGCCAGATCTATGTGCCCGCGGTCAACTGGATGCTCATGATCGCGGTCATCGGACTCGTCATCGGGTTCCGCGACTCCTCGAACCTCGCCTCGGCCTACGGCCTCGCGGTATCCGGGACCTTCTTCATCACCACGTGCCTGATCATCGTGGTGGCCCGTACCCGGTGGCGCACCCCCGCCTGGATCCTGATTCCCGGTGCGGTGCTGTTCCTGGCGATCGACGGCGCTTTCGTGGCCGCCAACCTCACCAAGATCGATCACGGCGGATGGTTCCCGCTCGCCGTTGCGGCCATCATCTTCACGGTGCTGACGACCTGGGCCCGCGGGCGGGTTCTGTTGGGCCGGCAGGTTGCCGCGCTGGCATTGAGCGATCAGGCGCTGCGTGACCTCGTCTCAGGACCCCAGATCACGACGATGCCCGGAACCGCGGTGTACGTGTCGTTCGACGAGCGCGTGCCCCTCGCTTTGGCCCAGTACGTGCAACTGGCTCGCGTGTTCCGGGCTGACACCGTGCAGTTGCAGGTGGAGACTCGACCGGTCCCCCGGGTCCCCGATGACCGGCGATTCACGGTGACCCAGGTCTTTCCCGGTTTCACCCGGATCACCATGGCCGGCGGATTCATGGAACGCACCGATGTCGCCCGAGCAGTGAGGTTGATCCGCGATCAGGGCCTGTATCCGATCCCGTCCCAGGCGGTGTTCGTCGTGCGTGCCGTGCGCGTCCACCCGTCGGGAAATTCGGGCATGATGTCGTGGCGCAAACACCTGTACGCGTTCATGCTGCGTAATGCCGCCGACCCGGCGGCCGCGCTGCGGCTGGATGAGCGACATGTCATCGAGTTCACCAGCGTCGTGCGGCTCTGACCTTCCCCGGCCCCCTGTGGATGACGGTGTGACCTTCGCCACGCGGTACGCAAAGAATCGCTGACTTATCCCAGGAATGTCGCAGATCTGTTTGCTTCGCTCGTGGATCCGGGTGAAGGTGTCGGGGTTGTCCAGGAACACGATCGACTTGAGGTGACGTAGATGCGGGTCCGTCTGACGGTGACAGCGATGGCTCTGGCCGTTCCGGCGGCCCTGATGGGGCCAGCCGCACAGGCGGCATCGACGCCGATCAGTGCCGCCCCCGCAGCGTCCAAAGAACGCACCATCGTTGTCCCGATCACGAAGAACCTGAAGTTCGCCAACTACCCGGTCGCCGACATCCGCACCCGGGACTCCGTGTGGCGCGGTTTCCAGTTGCGCCACCCACGCGGTGGCCGGTTCTACCCCGAGGTCAGGCGCTGGGCGAATCTGGTGCTCGCGGTGATGGGCGAGTTCCGCATCTCGGCGAGGTTCTTGCCCGGAATCCTGGCCCAGATCCAGCAGGAGTCCGGGGGCAACCCCTATGCCATCAACCTGTGGGACAGCAACGCCTCCCGCGGTACCCCGTCCAAGGGCCTCCTGCAGGTGATCCTTCCCACCTACCGCGCCTACGCCAAGCCGGGCTTCCGCTACGCGCATTACCA
>RRZU010321205.1_pt1 | contig 10040 bp, 8 predicted proteins | sample 2165561 | NCBI WGS metagenome assembly RRZU01 (sample SAMN10456909, study PRJNA506462) | wastewater metagenome | isolation source: wastewater sludge | place: USA: Moscow, Idaho
CATGTCCAAGCGGCGGCTGGAAGACTCACCCTCTCACGCCCTGATCCCTCAGCACCGCCTGCGCCGCAAAATACCCGCACAACCCATGCACTCCTCCTCCGGGCGGGGTAGCGGAGGAGCAGATGTAGACATTCTCGATGCCGGTCCGATACGGCGTGATGCTAAAGGACGGGCGCGTGAACTGCTGGAGGAGGTCCTGCACGCCGGCGTTGATGTCGCCGCCGACATAATTGGGATTGTAACGCTCCATCTCTACACTGTTGCGGGAAGCACGGGCGATGATCGTGTCGCGGAAGCCGGGCGCAAACCGTTCGATCTGGCGCTCGAGCACGTCGGTCAGATCGGCATCTGAATAGGCCGGCGCGTGGCAGTAGGCCCATAGGGTGTGCTTGCCCGCCGGCGCACGCGTCGGGTCGACCATGCTCTGCTGTGCCACCAGCATATACGGGTTGGTGGGCAGCTTGCCTTTCCACACATCCTCTTCCGAGGCGACGATTTCCTCCATGCTGCCCCCTAAGTGGAGGGTCGCCGTGCGGTGACAGGCTTCGGCCGTCCACGGTACCGGCTCGGACAAGGCCCAATCCATCTTGAATACGCCCTGGTTGTAACGATAGTTCTCGAGTTGGCTGCGGTAACCGGCTGGCATGCGGTCGCCGGCAATCTGCAGCAGCCCCTTCGGCGCCGTGTCAAAGAGGTAGGACCGGGCGGGCGGCAGCTCGTCGATCGTCTTAACCTCCCATCCGCACCGAATCTCCCCACCCAGCGAACGCAAGTAAGCCGCCATGGCGTTAGTGATGGCGCTTGAGCCCCCGCGCGCAACGGGCCAGCCCACGGCGTGAGCGCTCATGCTCAACAGCAGGCCAAAGGACCCCGTGGCGGGATGGCTGAGCGGGAGCATTGAGTGGCCCGACATCCCGGTGAATACCGCGCGGGCCTCTTCGTCGCGAAACATGGTGCGCGCCACCCAAGTAGCCGGCGCCAGGAAGGCCAGCGAGTACCGCACGTACAGCCACAGATTGTCCGGTACACGTAGCGGCGCCATCAGGTCATGCACTGCTGCCTGCCAGTCGCGCACGATGGGGCCGATCAGCCGGTTGTATGCCTTCTCGTCGCGCCCCAGGGAGGCTGCCGTCTCCTCCACAGACTGTACGACGGCCACAGCCCGCCCGCCGTCAAGCGGGTGTGCCAGCGAGACTTCGGGAATAATCCACTCGAGGCCATAGTCGGCCAATGGCAGGCTGCGCATGTAGGGCGACATGATGCCCAGGGGGTGGATGGCGGAGCAGACGTCATGGTGGAAGCCCGGCAGGGTGAGTTCCGCCGTGCGCGTGCCGCCGCCGATTGTATCGCAGCCTTCGACGACCAGCACGTGCCGGCCCGCCTGCGCCAACGTGATGGCTGCCGCCAGCCCATTGGGCCCCGAGCCGACGACCACGGCATCGTATTGGCTCATGCCGGCGCCATTTTCTTCTTCGCTGCCGGGGTACCGTCACGCGCCGCGCCGTTCTGCTCTGCCGGAGGCTCCATTTTCAGGTCTGCTTCCAATTCTGCCACGGCGTGCAGCCACTCGGCGCTGCTGGCGTCGCTGGGCATGCGCCAGTCGCCGCGCGGGGAGAGCGCGACCGAGCCAACCTTGGGGCCGTCGGGCATCGACGAGCGTTTGAATTGCTGGCTGAAGAACCGCCGGTAGAAGACGGCCAGCCATTGCAGGATCACAGCCTCCGAATACTCGCCGTCAAAGGCCTGGCGCGCCAGGAAAAACACTTTCGCCGGCGGAAATTGGTGGCGCACGGTCTGATACAAGTAGAAATCGTGCAGGGCATAGGGACCGATAGTATCTTCGGTCTTCTGCTCCAGCGCATCGTCCTTGCCCAACGGCAGCAGTTCAGGGGTAATAGGGGTCGCCACGATATCATGCAGTACCGTGGAAGTCTCGCCGCTGAACAGCTCCTCGGCACACCATGCCACCAGATAGCGCACCAGTGTCTTGGGCACGCCGGCGTTGACATGATACATCGACATGTGGTCGCCGTTAAAGGTCATCCAGCCGAGCGCCGCCTCCGACAGGTCACCCGTGCCCACCACCAGGCCGCCGGTCATGTTGGCAACGTCCATGAGGATCTGCGTGCGTTCACGCGCTTGGGCATTCTCGTAGGTGACGTCATGCTTGTTCTCGTCGTGCCCGATGTCGCGGAAGTGCCCGCGTACGGCCTCGCCGATCGGCACCACGCGCAGTTCTGCACCCAACAGCTCCGCCAGCTTTTCAGCATTAGAGCGGGTGCGTGACGTGGTGCCAAAACCGGGCATGGTGATGGCAATGATGCCGCTGTGCTCCAGCCCCAGCCGGTCGAAGGCATTGGCGATCACCAGCAGCGCCAGCGTCGAGTCCAACCCGCCCGAGACGCCGATGACGACGGTCTTGGAGCCGGTATGGCGCAGGCGTTTGGCCAGGCCGGTGGCTTGAATGTTGAAGATCTCACGGCAGTTATGTGCACGCCGTGCGGGATCGCTGGGCACAAACGGCAGCCGTGACAGCTGCGGCCTGATCGCCGGCCTGGGCATCAACTCATCGGCACGCGGCAGCTCAAAGTCAAAGATGCGGTAGCCGGTGACCAGCCCGGCCTGGCTGAAGCTGCTGTTCTTGACGCGTTCGCTGACCAGGCGCTGGACGTCAATGTCGATCACCACCATCTGGGTGTCGAAGCGGAAGCGCTCAGTCTCCGCCAGCAGGCTGCCGTTCTCGGCGATCAGCGCATGGCCGGCGAACACCAGGTCCGTGGTGGACTCGCCCGCGCCGACCCCCGCGTAGAGGTAGGCAGCCAGGCTGCGGGCCGACTGCTGGCGCACCAGGTCGTAGCGGTACTCGGCCTTGCCCAGCAGCTCATTGGATGCCGAGGAGTTGGTCAGGATCGTCGCCCCCGCCAATGCCATGTTGCCGGAAGGCGGGTTGACGGCCCACAGGTCTTCGCAGATCTCGATGCCCAGCACGCAGTCCGGCATGTTGCCGGCACGCAGCAGCAGGTCCGGGCCAAACGGCACCTCTTCGGCGCCAATCTGATGCAGGAAGCGCAATGTCGGCGGTGTGCCGCGCTTGCCGGAGGTAAACCAGCGCGATTCGTAGAACTCGTTGGTCGACGGCAAAAAAGTCTTGGGCACGATTCCGACGATCTGCCCCCCTGCGACCAGCGCCACGCAGTTAAAGAGCCGCCCCAGCACTTGAAGGGGAAGCCCGATGATGGCGGCGATGTCGTGCTTTGCCGAGGCCGCGGCCACCTCAACCAGAGCCGCGCGGGCGCGGTCGAGCAGCAGCGTCTGCGAGAACAGGTCGGCGCAGGTGTAGGCAGTCAGGCCAAGCTCGGGAAAGACGGCGAGCTGGACGCCCTGTGCTGCCGCTGCCGCCATCGCCTCGATCGTCTTCTGGGCGTTGAAGGCCACGTCAGCCACGCGCAGTTCAGGCGAGATGGTGGCGACGCGCACGAAGCCCAGGGCGGAACGGGTGAAGAGGCGGGTTGAGAGTTCGGAGTGAGTCGTCATGGTGATGGTACTCCAATACATGTCCCGGGGACCTCGCAGGTCCCCGGGACATCTGCGGGTCCCCGGTACATCGTGTTTACCTAACCGCGCCGGCTTCAGCCACAGCGCGGACGGCCTCTTGTTCGGTTTCGTAAATGCCGATGGCTTCGTTGAGCCGCGTCAGTTCGAAGATCTGCTTATAGTGTTCGCTGAGGCCGAACGCCAGCAGCTTCTGCTTCTGGCGCTGGATACGCACGAGCAGCGTTACGAGCAGCCCAATGCCAGAGCTGTTCATATAGTCAAGATCGGTAAAGTTGAGCGCGATGTTCTTCGCACCATGCATGGAGGCACGGGTATATGCGTCCATCAGGACCTCTTCGGCAAAGCCCGTCACTTCGCCATCGATGTCAAACACACTGGTCGTCGGATTGACATTGCGGACGCTGACCGTCACGTTGGACTTGGGCATATTGGTTCGCTCCTAAGGTTTCTTGTCACTGCCGCCGCCAAAGAGCCAGCGGATCGGCGTCGTCGCCTTATACAAGGTCGTCCGTACAAACGCATTTTTCCACAAGTTGCCGATATTCTGCCACTGCAGGCTTGCGTCTATACAGGTTTTGGTGTGTTCCACGTCGCCGTCAATACTGTAGCGCCCGGCGAGCGACTTTAGCACATGGGTCCAGGTGCGATCCTGCTTGGTTTCGCCCCCCATGAAACGATAACCAAACTCGTAAATGGGATCGGTAGCGCGCTCGAGCCCCTGCACCTGGGCGAAGATGTCGCCGTCTTCCTCGTAGACGCTAAACGTGTTAAACCCGGAGACAGGAAAGCCCTCCGGCGTCATAACCGTAAGCGACTCGTCGTCGGCATAGATCACCATCACACCGCTGGCCATGGGGGTGAGGTTGCCCAGGCCCGGCGCGTTGATCAGCTTGGCGTCGATGAACACCAACTCGCCCGGCTGCATGCCGTCGCTGGTGGGCAGAAAGCGGTTCTCTTCCGGTTGAAACTCGGGGAAGTGATCCTTCCAGTATTTCATTACCTCGGCCGGCGACGATTGCACACCCTTGAGCTTGATGCGATAGGTTCGCCGCCACAACTGGCCAAAGCCATGGGTAGGGTTGACCACGTCACGCCCCTCGACGTTTACGGCGGAGGCCCCAAGCGGCACCTCATCGGTCTCGATATGATCCACCGGCCGTGCCCAATGTTCGCGCTGCGCCTGCTGCATCGCTTCCTTGTTAGGCTGCTCTTGATCCGGCACATCTTTGCTGACCGGCTTGTCTTGCTCGTCCACCATTGCTGCTCCTTCAAGGCCCCGAGACCGTGCTACACTTCTGCGCTGGGAATTCCAACCTGGCCCTGGGTTTTCCCGGGGCATCGGTATGCGGTGGCTGGACCCAGCAGCGCACATTTTGCGCACAGTCAGCGATCTGACAGCGCGCTCTCTTCATCTGAAAATACGGGAATAAAGTCCGATAGGCGGGTGATACGGAACATTTCCTGGTAATGCTCGCTGAGACCGCAGGTCAGCAGCGTGATGCTGTCGCGGCGTGCCTTGGCGAGGACGGCGACGATGAGGGCAATACCAGTGCTGTTAATATAATCGACGGCGGCGAAGTTGAGCAACAGGCGCTGTGGTCTGGCAGCAGTTGCGCGCGCGTAGGCATCGTCCATGGCGGCATCCGAAAAGCCGTCGATCTCCCCGCTCAGGTCAAGTATGGTAGTCGTCCCCTCCTGGCGCACGGTGGCAACCAGCGGATTGGCGCTGACAGGCTGAGAATCCAAAAGCGTTTCTCCTCAGTTCTCCTTGTGGCGGTTGACCACCAGTTCGACAGTATGATGGACGTCGTCGGAGGAGGTATGGAGTTCGTCTACCATGTTGCGAATCAGGAAGAGGCCCCACCCGCGCGGCGACTGCGTACCTGCCAGCTTGGCGTCAATGTCGGGTGCCGTGGTCTCCGGAATGGCGCGGTCGCCACCATGGTCGGTGATGCGCACACGAATCGCCGACAGCGACTCGGCCACCTCGATGGCTACGTCCAACTCCGGCTGATAGAGGTTGCCATGCTCCATCGCGTTCATGGTCGCTTCCGCCACGGCCGTCTTCAGCCGTTCGAGACGGCTGGAGGGTAGGTTTTCGCCCGCCAGGATGTCCGCTACGCGCTGCATTGCGACGCGTTCGTTGCCCGGGGCGCTGGGTACCGTAAACTCGGCCAGCTCTTTCCAGTGTCGCATAGGCGTCTCTTGCTCCATAGCATCGGCGACCGCGCCAGGGAGAGCGTTCTGTTGTGACCAACGCCGTAGGGTGACAATGGTCACATCATCCTCTTGTTCCCAATCCTCGCCGGTGAATTGGGCCAGCTGTTCAAGCACATAAGGCACAAGGTCTTCGCCGCAGTCGTGCTGGCCGATGAGGTCGCGCAGGCGGTTAAAGCCAAACATGTCATAGCTGGGGCTGTGCGCCTCGACGATCCCGTCGCTGTAAAACACGACCGTCTCGCCGGGCAGCAGCGTGATCTGCTTTTCCTCGTAGCGCATTCCCGGCAGGAGACCCAAAGGCATCCCGGTGGCGCGCATCTCGTCTACACCGGTGGCATTGCGCCGATAGGGCAGATCGTGGCCGGCGTTGGCGTAGCGCAGCAGGCCGGTCTGGGGGTCCAGTACGGCAAACAAGCAGGTGCAGAACATCTTGGGTGGCATATCGGGGCAGAGGAGGTCGTTGGCGCGTTCCAGCACGGCGCCCGGATCCTGCAGGCGTTCCGCGGCCGCGCGCAGCAGCGTGCGGGTCGAGGCCATCACCATCGCGGCGGGTACGCCCTTGTCGGTGACGTCGCCGATAACCAGCGCCAGGCGGCCGTCCGGGTAGTGGACGAAGTCGTAAAAGTCGCCGCCGACTGCACGCGCCGGCTGCCAGAACGCGGCGATGCTGTACTGGTCGATCTGGGGCAGGGTCTTGGGCAGGAGCGTCTCCTGAATGAGGCGGGCGACGCGCAGCTCCTGCTCCACACGTTCGCGGGCGAGCGCCTCCTGCCGCTGCTGGCGCACCAGTTGGGCCACGCGCACGGCGGGGGCGGCCTGCACCGCAAGGTTGTTGAGCATGCGGCGGTCGTCGCCGGTGTACTCCTGGTCGCTCAAGCGTGGGCCCAGGTTGATCAGCCCGATCAGTTCCCCTTGCGAAACCAGCGGAATCACCAGCTTGACACCTGCGGCCCGCAGCGCGCTCAGTGCCGGCGAATCGATATGGATGCGCTCCAGTTCGGTCACGCTGGCATTCTGCTGGAAATAGGCAAGCAGCGGGTCGTCGGGCGCAATCTCCACGTTGGCCGGGCTCGCCGGTACCGCATCCTCGGTTTCTGGGGGGATGGCCGGGGCATCGCCGCTCGTCCTGTTCCCAAAGGTTCGCAGGCCACCATGCCGGAATGGGTTACGCCAACGCGCAATTGTGCGGGAGAAGCCGGTGGTCATCATGCCTCAAAGATAGCAGCCGATCGTCACGGAATCGTTACGGCGTCAAGGATAGCACGGGCAAAGCGATGATTCAAGCAATAGGAATTGTCTGAATTAAGGTTCAGACCAATCTGTACCGCAGGATCTCCGGCACCAGCATCAACGACGCGATGACGATCAGGGTGCTGCAGATGATGCCCATGGTCGCCATAGAGACGACGGCGATGAGCTGAAAGGCCAGGAGGGGGGCGAGGACGCCGCGGACGCCGGTGAAGAAGGTGTGGACGGACATGTAGTCGGCGACCAGGTGCGGCGGCGCAAACTTTGTGATCCAGAGGCTCCAGGCAAGATCGCCACCGGACACGGCGATGCCGAAGACGATCGAACCGAGGATCAGGCCGGCCCAGCTGTCGCCGGTAAAAAAGACCAGGATGCTTGCGCCAAATGCCAGGTTGATGGTGATGCGCAAGACGAAGAAGTTCATGCGGTCGAATAGCCAGCCCCAGGCCGGGCTGAGTACCAGGCGCACGAGGGCGGGGATGATGGCAATCAGCAACGCAATCTCCTGCGGATTGAGCGCCAGGCCATATTTCGGGTTGGCGAGATATTCGATCCGCAGGGGTGTCATCATCAGGTTGGCGAAGCCCATCAGCATCCATACCGTCATCGTCATGCGAAAGACGCGGTCGTCGCGCAGATAGCGCAGCCCCCGCATGGGATTGCGGCTTTCGAGCGGCGTGAGCGGCTTCGACGGGATACGCCGGAGCAGCAGGGCCGCGACTGCAAACGCCGCCGCAAAGAGCAGCAGCAGCCAGCGGAACAGCTCGATATTGGTCGTGAGCAGGCGTCCTGCCAGCTCGGCGAAGACGGCCGCAGCGCCCACGCGGATCACCGTCGTCCGGGAAAACAGGTGGCCGCGCTGCGCGGCGGGATAGTTGTCCTGGTAGACCTGGATGACCAGCGGCGTGAGCGCGCTGAGGCAGGCGGCCCCAAACACGGCGGCAAGCACGTAGACGCTGAGCGTCGGGAAAAGGGCGGCGATTAAGAACCCAACCGTGCCCAGCACAGCAATGGCTGCGGCGCCATGCGAGATGCGGATGCGGCGCCGTTCGACGACCTGCACGACGAACGGCGTTAGCAGCAAGCCGACGTTGGCGCCGGCCGCAATCATGGCCTTGTCGGTCGCCCCGGCCTGGTAAGCCTGCACCGCAATCAACAGCAGGAAGGTGCCCGTAGCTGTTTCAAGCACGCCCATGGGCACGGCACGCCATTTCTCGATCCGGTATGTGGTGGATTCTAGCTCTTGGGGGGTGGCGGCTGGAAGAGGTATGGACTCGTTAAGCATGACACGTCATCATCGCAACCGTGCGCAACCTATGTTGCAGCGTAGAGATAGCCGGGCGTCGGCGGAAACAGGACTTCGATCAACGGTCGGAAGCGCCCTTCTACCTGCGCGTCCGGGAAGAAGTGGAGCAGCTCGTCAAGTGTGCGCCAGCCCATAGCCAAAGGCGTAAACGCGTCGGGTGGGCAGCGGAGGGCGGCAGGATCCTGTGCGCCTGGCGAGATGGTGACGCGTCCGCCGGCAATATGGAGTGTGGCCGCGCTGCGATAGAGGCTGATCCCAAGCTCGCCCTGCCAGCCGGCAAGCGGCGGCGCCGCGGCCAGGCGGTGTTCAAGCTCAGGGGCCACGGCGGCCAGAAATGCACCGAGGTCGGGAATGGCCACCTGCCAGGCATAGCGGCCAAGGTCATGGCCGCCAAGCGTGCGGGCCAGCTGCATCAGGAGCGCCGGTTCGGCCAGGTTGAGGCGCACACCCGGCAGGTCGCGCTGAGTGGCCCACGCTTGCAGCTGATGGAGGGTGGCCAACGCAGCGTCATAGGAGAGCTGCGAAACCTCGTAGACGGCTAACTCGTCGCCGAAGTGGCTGTTCGGCAGGCGTAGGTAGCCAATGGGCCGGCCGTTCTCTTCGACCATCCACCATTCGGCGCGCAGTTCAGTCTGCATCTGGGGGCCCAACATAAAGCGCCAGGTCGCTTCGCTGCGCCGGGCGTAAATGGTCAGGTCCTGGTTGGCTTGGTCGTAGAAGCCTCCCAGCAGGGGGAGGTCGTCGAGCGTGGCCAATCGGAAAGCATAGGCCTGTGTGGACAGGGGCGGCAGCGTGTGCTTGTCTACCCGCACTCCGCCCTCCAATGGCAGGGCATAAGTATAGCCGAACTGCCGGTAGAAGAACGGGATGCCTTGGATCGCCGAGATTGTACAGGCGTGGGCTGCCAGCCGGCCGCGAAAGTATGGCATCTGGGCGCGCACAAGCCCGCGGTTGCGATACAATTCGTCCGTGCCGACGATCCCCATCTCGCCTACGCTCAGGGTCGCGGCGCCATAGGCTAGCTGCCAAGGAATAAGGCAAAGCGACGAGACAACTTCGCCGGTCGCACAGTCCTCGACATACACCAGGGCGTCCGGGCCCATGTCGGGAAATGAGGTGACAAGTGACTGTGTTACGGCACCCAGCCCTGGCCCATGAATACTGTCGTTGAATGCCGCCACGCGTGCCAAATCTGTGGCTGTGGCAGGTGTGCGCAGGACAAGCGTGTCGGCAAGGGGCTGGTAGAGAGGCACAGGGCTGATCGATTCCAGGTCTGGCAGCAGACGAAATGGCCGCGCTGAGGTTCTACCGCAATTATAGCACAGGGGGGCTGCTGACGTAGTTGTAGATCGAAGTATCAACGGATTGTAGCAGCTTTGCGTCCCGTCCCCAAAGAATCTGGTGGGGTGCAGTTCTTGTTCGTGGCGCTACTACCGCCCCCAACCTGAAATGGACTTGCCTTGGTGTATAATCACGAGGATGCCATCAGACATGGTTTGATCCCACATTCTTAGAGCAAAAGGACTATAAATGATGCTGCCCGCCAATCTTCGGCCCGCTACCGGCGATGCTTCGTGGTTTCTGCACGACCGATTGGGCCTGTTTATCCATTGGGGACTGTACGCGCTGCCTGCCCGCCACGAGTGGATCAAGCACCGCGAACGTATCACCGACGAGGATTATCAGAAGTACTTTGACCATTTCGACCCCG
>RRZU011040849.1_pt1 | contig 10040 bp, 6 predicted proteins | sample 2165561 | NCBI WGS metagenome assembly RRZU01 (sample SAMN10456909, study PRJNA506462) | wastewater metagenome | isolation source: wastewater sludge | place: USA: Moscow, Idaho
AGAAGAAAACCTGAAAAAAGCTTGGGTACCACTGTGGGTTAAACATACAACGGACAAAGATGCAGCCAATGCAGACCTGGTAGTCAAAGGTGGCCGTTGGTTGGAGGCTGATGCTTACTCATTCACCATTGCCGATTTAATGAGCCATGAAGGCTGTGGTGTGAATCATGCGAAAGAAGAACAGACCGATCTCTTTTCTATGCTTTCTCAGCCAGAATTGTTTACTGAGACCGAACCAGAGACAGCGGTTTATGATGTTGCACGCGATAGTGAGGTTCCCGAGCAGTGGGTAGATATTGACACCACCAAAGAACGACATATTGAAAATGAGGCTGCACTATCAAACTATATCGATTTTTATCAGTTATTCACCACCGAGCTTCAATGGTTAGCAAAGGTACCAGTCTCCGTTGATGAGTTGGCTGAACGCACACAGTTACACAAAGCACAGCTAACTGATTGGTTGAGGCGCGCCGAAGAAGAAGGGGTAGTTAAAAAGCTAAACCGCCCAGTACGCTATCAAGTTTAGCTCACTTAGGTTTAGTCAACAACGCCCATACCTACCTGTAAATATTATGGCCGTTCATTTCATAGTTTTACATGTGATATCATGCAGTTACTAAAATTTCTTCAAAGAGTTGGCTTCGTTATGGTTGGATCACATGGTCGACAACATTCTAAATGAACCCCAAAGAGAAACGTCTGGAGCGGAGACTTTTGCAAAGTACGAGTTCCAGTTTCACTGGGCACTATGCAAAATTCTGCAAAAGCATCATAAGCAGCAAGACTATGCTTTACTTCTTGAGTATCACGAAGACGTAGTTATAGCTGACTCCATGGATGGTCAGAAGGCGCAGTTTGATTTCTATCAAGTGAAAAATAAGACTGGCGCTCGATACACTGTAGATTCCTTAACAAAACGCTCAGCAGCCAAAAAAGGAGAAAAGAACTCCGTCTTAGGGAAGCTTCTTAGCTCATGCGTTGGAACGAAATATACTGACAGGATAACTGAAATAGGCTTGGTCGCTTCCAACGGTTTTAATCTCGATCAGAATAATAATGAGCTTAAACTTGATGTAATAACTATAGGTGACTTATCAGAAGCTTGTAAAAAAGAACTTACAATAAAAATTGAGTCTGAGTTAGGAGAAAGCCAAATCCCTAACAATCTAAAGTTCATCATACCTACAATTAGGTTAGAGAATCAACGAGAGTATGTAATTACTAAATTTTCAGATCTCGTTGACTCACTATTTCCTAATGGTATGTGTAACGCGGTTTCAATTTATAGAGCCATCATTGATGAAATTCATAGGAAAGGATGCGTGAAGTATGATTTCCCTGATTGGGAAAGACTTGTCGATGAGAAGTCTCTGACATCATATAAAGTCAAAGAAGTCATAGCAGTGAACACCACACATCCTTCCACTGAGCGTATGATAAGCGACTTAAGTAGCTTAAAAGATGATATGGGGTGGAACTTTCCTACTTTCAAAAAGTATCGAAGAAGAATAGAAAAGTTATTACTTCAGAGAACAGGGATGCTGACCGCGTTTGATATTAACAGAATGAAACAGCTTGAGGATTGCATCAAATCCATAGATCCTGATCAATACAGCTCATTAAGGGATGGTTTTGCAGCTCAGGTATCAAAGATCAAAGCTGATTTTCCAGTAGACTCTTTTAATGATGACGAAGAGATTACGGCAGAAGTGCTTTACCTTTACCTAAAGGACTAATCATGAACCAAAGCTATAAATTACTAATTAGGAACTTGAGGAAAAGAAAAAATGAAAAGCTTGCAATTCAAACGATTAGTTCTAGTATCAGATTCGAAAAGACTTGCGAATCAGTTCGAATTTCCCAAGAGATTGAATCTAGTTACAGGAAAAGACAATAGTATTGGTAAGTCTACATTAGTAAAAAACATATTCTGGGCGCTAGGCTGTGAGCCAGCGCTGGATGAGGAGTGGAAGTCTAATGATGTAAAAGCACTGCTTTACTTCAACGTTAACGGCGTTGAGCACTATGTGATTCGTTACCAAAATACTATAGTGCTTAATGGAGTAAGGTATACCAGTATTGGGGGGCGCTACTCGGAAGAATTTTCACAGCTAGTTGACTTTAAGCTCAAGCTCCCTAATCGGGATGATGAGACTGAATTACAAGTTCCACCACCTGCTTTTTATTTCCTGCCATTCTATATTGATCAGTTGAAGAGCTGGAGCAAGCCATGGGAGTCATTTGAAAGGCTTGGGCAGTATCGTAATTGGAAGCCTACTGTCGTTAAGTATCACTCTGGTTACATTGGTCCTGAGCATTTCGAGATCGAAGAGAACATTTGCGAACAGAAAATAATTGCAAATGAAGCTAATACGCAAATTCAAAGAATAGACTCTGCAATTGAGGTCTTAGAAGAGGTGTCAGCAGAAACTACGATCGCGATGAGTGAAGAGCAATTCGATATTGTTCAGCAAGAAATTCAAGAGGAACTAAGCCAGTTTGTAGCGGATCAGGTGAGGTTGTTTGAAACTCAAACAGATATTAAAACTGAGTTGTATGACCTGGAAAAACAATTAGAGCTAGCAGTTAACTCAGCTAATGAACTAGAAGCAGATTATGCTTTTGCTGTGGAGTCTATTCCCGGGGATGTACTTGAATGCCCATTGTGTGGCACTCACCACGATAACTCACTAGCTAGTAGGGCTGTCTTGCTTGCGGATAAAAGTGCGGTATTGGATCAGGTGTATCTAATTCAAGATGAGATTGCGAAAAGGAAAAGTCAGCTTCATGTGGTTAACTCCGACCTAATAATGGCAAGAGAAGAAGTCACAAGAATCAACAAAAAATACATTGTTTCAGATGATGGGAATGAGGTTGAATCTTCAGCGTTCTCAAGTGTATTAAGTAATATTGCTAAAAAAAATGTAAACAATAATGTGATTCGTTCTAAAGAAACGCAGAAACTTATCTTAATGAATGCAGAACAAAACCAAAAAAGGTTTAAATCAGACCAGCGAAAGTTATTACCTACGGCTACTAGAAAAGAGCTGGGAGAACTTTTCATGGGAAACCTGATAGAAAACATCAAGGTTCTTGGTGCTGAGGGGCTGAATTTAAGCAAGGTTAAACACCCAACAGATTATAACAAGCTGATGGGGGGAGGTGCAGCAGAGGGAACTCGAGGTTTGCTTGCATACCAACTAGCGATCCTAAGACAGAGTGAATTTGCTCAGAACTGTGCAACATCTCCTTTTGTAGTCGATACTCCTAACCAGCAAGAACAAGCCGTTCACAGGTATGAAAAAGTAGTTAAAGTGATTATGGAGAATGTACCTAAAAATTCTCAAATCATTATGTGTGGTATGGAGAATCCTGCATTAGATGTGTTTGCATCTGAAGCTCATGTGATCGAGTTAGATGGTCATCGGTTATTACGAGAAGATAACTATAACGCGTATTCTATGGAGATCTCTTTACTTTTAAATATTTAGGTATCACCTGACACCGGCCTCAAGCCGGTGTCTTGCTTACGCTATTTTAAGAACCACTTCCTTCGATATCGATATCAATTTCAGGCCAAGCACGAAGCCTTGCAAAAGGCTGTGTCTAACTACCTCGATGAGCGAGGCTTGAAGGAGGGCAGCCATTGGCGAAATCCTCACGAGCACGGCCGTACCTTGTTCGAGGTGGGCTTTGCCTGGGCGATCTGCAAAGTGCTGGGCGGCTGACTTGGCACAGGCTTGATGAGCTGCGTAATCCTGTGGGCTTGCTCACACCTTTCAGATCGATATAACACGGCGCTGCCGCTATGTTGCCGGCATGCTATGTGATCCGTCGGCAGCAACCTGCTAGGAACTGACCGTAACTGCAGTCCTCCTGCTGGGTTGACTAACTACTTCAATATAACGATTTAGCGAGCCTAGCCATCGCAGCCTTGTGACCACAACAGGCAGCCACTCACAGAGTATCTAGTTAACTTGAGACAATTCAGACGCCGTTGAGATGTGATTATTTAGTTGCTCTAATACATGTCCGACGTCATAGCTATTCAACACTATTTGATAGTGACCATGTTCTTGGTGGTGAAAAATATCTCTAAGCATTGCGCTAATCTGTGGCTCAATTTCCTTGGTCGGTAATGTTGTTCTTATGCAGAATTGGCTCTGATCTGCGACGATGTTGAATTCAGGCCATCCATCAGCCAGGAGGCAAGTCAGTTTGATATAAGGACTGGAGGCAGTACCAACTGCAGTCACATAGGTTATATGTAAATTGTTAAGAGTTTGCGATTTTGCCCTAAGTCTATGATAGAGGCAGAATGTGAGCAGCTCGGCATGTTCACCATTAAGTTGTCTACGTTTTAGTATGTAAACCTTCTCGCTAGATTCAAAGCGAATAGCTTTAGCTTCACAAAACGCCATGACCTCCGGTGTACCGACGATCAATCGTCGCCAACTTTCACACTCGGACACACTGGAGATGACACGCTCCAGTTGATTGGATAAGTCAATGGCGGGGTCCATTTGGTCCCATAGTTTTTTCAGCAGATCGCGCTTTCCCACCATGCGTAGGAATCGCTTCCAGCTGACTTCATCATCTGAGCGATCCACTAAAAAGGATTTATTTCTTCCCCTTTGCAATAAGCAATCACCAAGACTCAAAAGAGCCCTCTGCCAATAATGCGACCCCAATTCTTTTAAGCCCATATTCGAGAAGGTGACACGAGCCCAGCTCCAGTAGTGTTCAAAAGCATGCTGGAGCTCTCGGTGCTGCTCAGCAGCCCAGTCACTGGGAGCTGCCATTTTGAACTTGTCTGTCACCATTGAGAACTCTAAAAGGAAGTCAATTTGTCCGGCGAAGTACCCATGCGATTCTGCTACTTGGATCAGAGGCTTCCACCCTTCATGGGCCAGCATCAACGCGCACTTGATACGCTCTTCGCCGATTTGAACTCTACTGAAGCCCTCTACGGAGTTGTCCGGATTTGCTAGATGCTCCCGAATGCGGTCCGCATGCATCAACAGTACATTCACACTTTCAACGCTACGCCGGAAATCATCTATCCGGTTATAGGTAGTGTTCACGGATAGGTTCTTGATGATCCTCATCCAGTGATCGAATGCCTCTGGCTCTGGTTTGCCCTGATGTTTATGGAGATAGCCCACATAGGCCGTGAACTGCACCGCCTCACTGTAGCTGAGTGAAATGTTGTTAGGATTAAGAATTTTTCCCAAGATGGCTGACTCATTGAAGGACTGACCGTTTAGCAATCCCGTGCATAATCTGCCTCCTTCGGCGTGTAACGCATTCAGCAAATAAATGAGCGACGTAGAGAAATGTTCATCCAGCCAATCCTGGCGATAGTAGTCATGGAATGAGAGTGATTGATGCACATTGCGTAACCGCTCGGTATCGTTGTTGAATGCTTCTGTCCCCGAGTCTCGCGTCACCAAAGCCACTGCCCGAAACAAGCGTAGGAAAGTCTGATCAAATAGGTTGCTGACTTTGTCTCTGAATTGCCAGAACAAGTCCCCCCATTGTGTGTCCAGTTGGATGGCTACGTATTCATGGACGGGGAATGATTGGTCACTGATATTAAACCTGCGATTTACGAGCTGGGTTTTCAGCAACTGCTCATAACGAGCCTTGAAGCTTTCGAAAGCAGTGAGAGGCTTTCCCCGGGCATTCATCTTGATGTAAAGGTCATCCGATAGGCCGAAGTCATGCAGGCCCAAGAGTTGAAAGGTGACTGGCGGACGAACTTCGTCTGTCAGTCTGGCGAATAAGTTCGAATGCGTTGCAAAGCGCTTATGGATGGCGTTCACCATGCCTAGGACAGACTGGATAGTTGGATCGCGCAGCCAGCTTCGGAAAAACCAAGGTTGATCGCACAATGTGACAGCAAGCGAATCTACTTCGTCCACTACTTCGGTTGGACGATACGCCACCAACTGGTCAAAAAAATCATTGCTACTGGGGCGCACTCCGTAGCAGAAACGGGATTTGCCGTCTGCCACGAATAGTGCTGTGAACACTTCCCAAGCGTCATCGTGCCATGCGAGATACCAGTGAAGTAGAAACAGAGTGGTTAAACGCTGCTGTCCGTCCAAAGGAAGGAAGTGTGTCTTTCCATGGCATGCTTCAACACTGCCATAGATGAAGTCTAAATTCAGCGGCAGACTGGCGTCATGCGCAGGTTTGAGCAAGGCATCTTCCAGTGCGGCAAGGAAGGAATCACGTACCTCTTGCTCATCAGGTCGGCCTTGGGCGTAGTCACGCTGGATAATCGGAATCTGGATGTGTGTGTGCCGCTGCAGCAGTTGAATGTAGCTGATTTGTTGACCCAAGTTCATTGTATTACCCTCCTGCTACCGCAGAAAAAGCGGGTGAGTGTATCCAACATGACGGTTTCGTATGCTTCTCGGTCTTGTTCGGTCCAAAATAGTGTGTTGCCCACTTGGGGGCTGTAGCACTTCAGGAAGATGTTGCGGGTACACAGCGGCACGAAGATGCCGGCCTGATCTAGCGACAGTAGTCGTTGACGCTTTAACGCAAACACGGCATTGCCGTAGCTGCGGTTGGTATGGTCGTCAAGCAGAGTCAGGTTGCCCAAGCCATGCTCTTCCTCCCACTCCTTAGCTTCGGCAAAAAACTCCAGCACTCTGTCATACAGACCGTCAAACACTTCCGGAGTCTTAGAGATTGCTTGGTCAGCTAAGTAGATATCAATCTCTTTGCATAAAGCATTGGCCGTGCCTTGCGCAGCCAGAAATCTTAGGCAGTGTTCCAGCCAGGTCTTTTGCGTATCAGGACGGCCAGGCCTATCGTCGCTAACGGAACGAATATGCTCGATATCCCAGCACTGGGTCTTGAAACTGTCGAACTGGAAACGCAGGTTGGAGCGCCCGTCTTGCAACAAGGTTGCGAGGTTGAACAGCAGAAGCAATGCACGGATGCGTACGTGGCTCACCTTACGGTCATAGCTGAGTCTATCCATATGTGTAAGCAGTCGCTCCCGTACAACCGCCTCTTGCACAGGAACAGACAGCTCATATCCTGTAACGCATTTGAAGATCTCTCGACGCAAAGTCAGCTCGAAACCGCTCTTAGTTGTGCCTTGCGCCAGTTGGCGAATGCTGTTGATACCAACGCTTTGATGAACCAGATAACCCACCATATGGAAGAGCCTTCGGTCCTCAAACCATTCCTCTAACTGCAGAAAGCTGGACTTAATGCGTCCCCACTCGTCCGCAACGCTGGCACCAGATGCCTTGAGCCGCCCATTGACGTGATGGAAAGCGGCATAGGCGTCGTGTTGCCATGCCTGCGGTAAACCGTCTTGTTGCGCTACCAGTTCAAACAATAGGCCGATGCGGTTCTGGGCAGGAGCTGGCTTGTTGCTTATGAAGTACCAAAAAGCATTGTTTTGGAGAGCTTTTTCCAGTAGGTCCCATTCGTATGCGATGCGTAATTGGGCACTTGTGGGATCCGCTCCGGCACCGGTGCTTCGGCGCAGAAACAGCGCGCGGATCAGTTCGTCTGATGTTAGCGGTATTTTACCTACATTCAGCCGGGTGAAGGCCTCGACTGGATGGTCCCCTTCGGCCAACTCGAACCAGATAAGCTTGACCTGGTTTAGTATCACAGCCTTGATCGCTTCCACCTCGCTTTCGTGCTGGGCGAACCAGCTCTCTATTGTCTGCATGGCCAGATAGAGATGAAAATAGTCAGCGTTAGTATCCGCTAGTGCCGGCGACGGCTCGTCTAGAAAGCCCGCCAGCTTGGGGCGAGTTTCATAATCCAGCAGGTAGAGTGGTTGGCGGAAGCGCTCTGCCAATCGTTCGTTGAAGTGACGAAGGATCAACAACAGTGTAGTCAGACGTTGCTGGCCATCGACTACCTCCCAGTCCCCTTGTGGCCGAGCCTTGATTACTAAGGGTTGTAGGCAGTAGAACTCCTGAGGCTGAGGATTAGGTCGTTGGGTGAACTCGCGGAAGTCATCCAACAGTTGGGTTATCTGGAGTGAGGACCAGCGGTATCCTCTCTGGTAGGCTGGGATGAAGAAGCGTTGGGGCCGTTCATCTGCATGGAAGGTGCGTAGCTCATGAACAGTTTTCAATTGAATTTGTTGTGTCGCCATACCAGACGGGACCTCTAGGTCAGTAGTTCTTGGCTAGTGTTTTGCTCTCTACTAGCTCGATTTTTTATCGTCACATAAGAGCATCCCCCATGGTGCTGGAATTTGTAGGTACTAGCTAGGGGAAATGCTTAATTTGCGACTTTCCTCAATGGTATGTATCCATCGTATTGCAGCCCTCGAACGACAGACTCGCGAACGTCTGAATTGGCTAGCCTCATGCACTAAAATACGATGTAAAGGCCTAATTTATTTGCATAAATTACAATTAATACAGCCCCAGCGGGGCTTCGGAAGCATGGGAACTACTAGGAAGAGCTTTTCTATCTGAGAACAGAACCAAATTCCATTGGTGGTGATGTTCAGGGCTTCAAAGTCTGAGACGTTTTTGCCAGATTATGCTGACTTTTCCATACTCACAGATCGCTATAGATCAGGACTGATGATCAGCATACGGCAGGCGTCTGTGTGGGGCTTGGACAAAGTCAGGCAGCGTGATCAATTTGGCGATTGTGCAGGCTTTAGGGTTTCAGATTCGTAGTGTCTCATAGTGATGTGCGGCTGTAGGAAATCGAGCAAATATCTGAACGCCCTGAGTGAATTTCAGGGCGTTCGTATAACAGATATTATTTTAATTAATAGCAACTTATTTTTTACCGTCCTTGGTAAGTGCATTGATGGCCTGATCGAGAGCTTGAGTCAACACTCCAATTTGAGTTTGTTGTTGCTGTATTTGAGTTTGCTGTGCATCAACTATTGGCTGTATTGACTGAACTGCATTCACTGCGGCTATAACCTGAACAGCGTTAGCTCCGCCAGCTTGAGCTACTCTCAGATTCCTAGCGGCGCCTCCCGAGCATTTTTTACCAGTTGCGGGATTAGTTGTCTGTGTTGTCCAGCCTGATTGATAGTCTTGTTCATTTTTCATAGGTCCTCCTTAGCTACGACCTGCATTAACGATTTGGCTAATTCGGCCCTCGCTCAGACCAAAGTCTTTAGCGATATCCATTCGTTTATCGCCACGAGCTGCTCGCGTCTGAATTTGTAGATCGCGTATAGCCATGCTGTGTTGGGCATCACTTGCCTCTAGGGCCTCGACTCGGCTTAGTAGCTCGGTAAAGCCTGAGTTGATATCTTTCTTTATATTGTTGATTGTATTACTTAAATCAGTTGGTTTTTTAGCCATTCTTGCATCCTTCATCAATGCGGAGCTAAAGATCTTTAGCTCCGCTTAACTCCGAAGGTAAGCGTGCTCTTAATTTTTTGCAAGGGAAATTTAGGTGGGCTAAACATCTTTAGCTTTATGGACCTTATACCGCCAACGATCATGATCGGATACTTGGAGCAGGCATAATCTATTCTCCGAACAAAAGCCACCTTACGGTGGGTTATTTGCACGATGTTTTTCGATCTGCAGACCTTGGAATCCGGTAGATAACATCCTTGATGAGAGGGAGCAGATAGCGGTAAGCATCCCCTTCTATTTATCCGCCTGAGGCTTGTTTTCCAGGTATCAAAGTTTCTCTCGACCCTTGTTACCTGAGGCTTTCACCTTTGGCGCTTTGTTGCATTCGCATCGCATGCAAGTGATTGTTGCTGTAGCGGGTGTGAGGGGCGGGTAGAACGGAGAACCAAATCATTACTACTCAGACCGCTGTTAACAAGCTACCAACAGCAGTTTTGTCTCATTAATTTCAAAAATGTCTCATCTATTTCCACAAATGACAACCCCCGCCCACCAGCGCCACCGCCGAGGCGCTGTGATGCGGCGTGCGATACGGCCTGTGGTGCCAGTGGCCGGCGCGGGGGGTGAGGCCGCCGATGGAGTGAATGGCGGCGGTCTGCTGCGCCTCCTGTTCACTCAGCGGTGGCAGAATGCCGGGCAGGCGGCTGGCCAGCA
>RRZU010197972.1_pt1 | contig 10039 bp, 5 predicted proteins | sample 2165561 | NCBI WGS metagenome assembly RRZU01 (sample SAMN10456909, study PRJNA506462) | wastewater metagenome | isolation source: wastewater sludge | place: USA: Moscow, Idaho
CGGAAACACGCCACCACATAGTAGACGTACAGCAGCTTCTTACTGGAATAACTGAGCTGGATACGATGCTCGCGCAGCATGGCAACGAGGCTCGCGAGCGCGGGGCCGAAACGCCGCACGCACAGTTCGATCTCCTCGTAAATCAACTGCTGGAGCGGGTTGTTGGCGAGGCGAGGAACGACGCGGTCGTCGTGGTCGATCTCGATGACCTGCGCGAAAATCTCACTCAACCGGATACGATAATGATCCTCGCGGCCCTGGATCCGGATGCCCTTGGCGGGGAAACTGGTCATGGAAAATCCCAGGGCTTCCAGCATCCGCGCGAGCGAACTGCGGTCCTTTTTGCGCGTCGACTGGCTGATCGCGAGCGCGTCGTACATGCTGGAGAAGTTGATGAACTCCTCCGTCAGTGAAAGCGCCAGAAGGTAGTCGAGTCGCTCCGGCACGGTAGTCACGTAGTCGGAGATACTCAATGATTGAATGAGCGCCACCAAGTCGGGATAGTGCGCGCGACTGACCACCGCGGCATCCGTGGTCACGAAGCGTTTCGGCGGCGGCAAAAACTCGTTGAGGTCGGCGATACAGCGACGCACTGTCGAAGGTGACTTCCCATAGCGCTCAGCCAGGAACGCAATCGGAACCGTGCCCTTCTCCTGAATCCGGTTCGCCAGATATAGCGAAAACTCGCTCAGCGCCATCGCCATCACCTCCCCGCAACTCTCCCGATTCTAGCGGTTGGGATCACAACATGGCGGCGAGAGCGGGCTGATTCCGTCAATGCCGTTTCTCCATGGGTGCGTGGCGTGCACGATGGCCAAATCCTTGGCACCGAGGCTCTTGCCTTTCCTACATGGGCGTGTGGCGTGGCTCGGCGCCAAATAAGGCGCCCAGCCACGCCACACGCCCACAAAGAAATCTAATCACCTACGCCCACCCTCCCATCCGCACCCAGCCCTCCCATGTATGCTTCGTCACCACCCCTCCACCCGACACACAAAAACAAATAAAACCGCAGGTAAACCGAGGTAAATCAATGGGTTACTTCCTGCAACGAAGCAGCGTCACCATGTGTCCTTTTGCCCACTCCCCAGTCTCGAAATACTGACAGGGCAAGCAACTGGCGCTCTGCGCCAAACAACACTCAAAGAAGAGACAAAGGAGTGATAGTGAACAAGACCAGTATGGCGAAGGGAATCCAAACCTTCGGTCGCTCACTGTTGTTGCCCATTGGCGTGATGGCCCCGGTCGGTATGATCATGGGCATCGCCAACGCCTTAACCCAGAGTTACCTCACGGAGAAGGTTCCGTTCCTTGGGAACGAAATCGTCCAAGAAGTGCTCGTGAGCCTGAAGACGATCTCCGGGGTCGTCTTTGACAATATTCCACTGCTGTTCGCGATGGGTGTCGCCTACGGCATGACCAAGCGTGACAAGGGTATCGGCGTGTTCGCCGCCGTGATTGCCTACTTGACAATGCTTGTGGGTATGAACGTCTACCTGACGGTCACCAACACGATCATCCTTGATGACAAGGAAGCGATGCAGGCTGCTGGCCAGATCGTCGTGCTCGGCATCCAGACCCTCAATGTGGCCGCTGCCGGCGGTATTATCTCGGGCCTCCTCGCCGCCTTCTGTACCGAACGCTGGTACTCAAAGGAGCTGCCGCTGGCCTTCGCGTTCTTCGGCGGCAAGAAGTTCGTGCTGATCTCGTCGTTCGTTCTGATGATTCCGATCTCCGTGGTCCTCCCGCTGCTGTGGGGTGGATTCACGCAGATTCTCGTCTTCATTTCTCCACTCTTCATGAACGACACCTTCGGCGTGGGCCTCTACTGGATTGCCCATCGCCTCTGCATCCCGTTCGGTCTGCACCACGTGCTGGCGTCCGTGCTTCGTTTCACCGAAGCCGGTGGCACCTACGTCATCGACGGCCAGACCTTCGTAGGTATTCTGCCCGCTGCCAACGAGGTGCTCTTCAACCAGGGGCCGCAAAGCGCGGCATGGAGCGAGTACGGCCCCAAGCTGTTTGGCTACCTCGCCTCCGGCCAGATGCTCACCACCCTGTTCCGCATCCCCGCCATCGGCCTGGCGATGTACCATACCGCATTCAAGGAGAACAAGAAGATTGCCAAGGCTGCAATCCTCACCGTTGTGCTCACCGCGTTCCTCGGAAACATCACCGAGCCCATCGAGTTCTCCTTCCTGTTCGTGGCACCCTGGCTGTTCATCGGGTACGCGGTGCTCTGTGGAATCATGGCGCTACCGTTGCAGTTCCTCGACATCACGATCGGCTACATCCGTGGTACGATCTTCGATTTCGGTATCTTCGGACTGCTCTACGAGAACACCAACTGGATCAACCTGGTGCTGCTCGGCGCCGCCAACTTTGTGGTGTTCTACTTCGCGTTCCGCTGGGCGATCCCGAAGTTCAAGTTCGAGACCCTCGGCCGCGAAAAGGCCATGGGCGATCGCACCCTGCTCCAAGAGAAGCGCTACGACGAGATCGCCGTGCGCATCATCAAGGGCCTCGGCGGCCTGGAGAACATCAAGAACGTGGACAACTGCGTGTCCCGTCTGCGCGTAGATATCAAGTCGAACGACGCCGTCGATCAGGCTGTTTTGCGTGACACCGGCACCTCCGGCATCTTCTTCCCGCAGGACGGCCATATCCACATCGTCTACGGGCCTTATGTGGAGTTCGTGCGCAACGCGGTGGACACCGCCATGGGCAAGAACAAGTAGGTCATCATGGCACTGACTGACTCGATGACCAAGACGCTCGACGACCACGGGATCAGCCACCTGCTCTCCCAGGAAGTCAAGCTGCAGACGTGGTTGGACGTGGAGGCCGCCCTCGCGGTGGCTCAGGCCGAAAACGGCGTGATCCCGGCGGCGGCAGCGGAGAACATCAAGGAAAACGCCAAGTACGAGAACTTGGACTTGGACTTGATGGACGAGATCTACCGCAAGGTGGGTCACGGCTTCGTGCCCTTCGTCAAGGTGTTCGTCAAGGCGTGCGAGGCGGAGGCGGGTAAGTACATCCACTTCGGTTCCACCACCCAGAACATCCAGCAGAGCTCCCAGTCCATCATCATGAAGAAGGTGAACAGGAAGTTCCTGGAGCTGACGAAGCAGATCCTGCTCAACTTGGCAGATCTGGCTGAGAAGCATGCGGATTCCGTGATGCCCGGGCGCACCCACGGCAAGCATGCCATCCCGATTACCTACGGGTATAAGGTGGCCACCTGGATCTCCGAGATCGAGCTAAGCGTGCAGCGGATGGAGCAGCTGGAACCACGCGTCTTCACGGTGATGATGGGCGGTGCCGTGGGAGCCTTCAACTCCACCGGTGCCGTGGGCCTCGACGTGCAGAAGCGAGTGGGCGAGATTCTGGAGATGGACGTTATGCCCATTCCGTCGCGCGCCATCAACTCGCCGAAGGTGGAATACATCAACGCGCTCGCGTTGCTGGCGAACAACTTCCACAAGATCGCCGAGGAGGTCTTCCAGACCTCAATCGAGGAGTTTGGGGAGGTGTCCGAGAGCTTCCAGAAGGGGACGATCGGCAGCTCCACGATGCCTCACAAGATCAATCCGAAGCTCTCCAAGGGCATCATCGCCAACGCGCAGAAGCTCTACTCGCTGCCCGTGCCGGGGTATTTCTCGTCGGCACGGCCGTTCGAGGCGGACTCGACCTCCAACATGATGTTCGATTCGATCCTCTACGAGGCGGTTGGGCTGATGCGGGAGATCATCATCCGCATGGTCGAGCTTTCAGGCACGTTGAACGTGAACGTGGAGCGACTGCTGGAAAACGCCAACATCAACCACGGCATCGACAACAGCGAGTACATCATGATGCGGCTCGCCGAGCGACTGGGTAAGGACCAGGCGCACGAGTTGGTGTACGAGTTGGCGATTGACGCAACCATCAACCATCGCAAGTACTCCGACGTTCTTCTGGCGAACGAGACGGTCAACTCCGCTTTCAGCACGGAAGAGATCGCCGCGATGCTGCAGCCGGAGAACTACATCGGCCTGTCTGCCCAGCTCGCGCGGGATACCGCACGGCAGGTGCGAGAGACCTACGGGAAGTAGCGGGTTGGGCCGGTGGGTCGTGACCTTGTCACATCCCACCCGCCGGCCCAACTCCCGGAGAACTAGCAGTACATGGGTGCCGGGAAGTAAGGAGGACGACGACGTCCATTCGTCACCTCTCACCGCAGCCCGGCGCCCATTCCGCAGCTTCCATAATCCCAAACCGAGGTCCTCGGCAAACAGAAAATCCAAACAGAACAAAACCAAACGAACAGAAACCCTCTCAAACACAAGGAAGTGAATCATGGCATTTTTCAAGAAGAAGGCAGCCCCGACGTTCCTCGCGGTGGCCGATGGCGAGGTGGTTGCCCTCGACAAGGTCAACGACCCCGTCTTTGCTAGCAAAGCGATGGGTGACGGCTTCGCCGTGAACCCGAGCGCGAACACGGTGGTCTCCCCCGTAGACGCCGAGATCCTCTCGATCTTCCCGACCAAGCACGCCATCACCATGCGCAGCAAGGACGGCTTTGAGATCCTCCTCCATATGGGCATCGACACCGTCGGGCTCAAGGGTGAGGGCTTCACCGTCAACGTTGCCAAGGGTGACTCAGTGGCAGCTGGCCAGCCCATTGCAACGATGGACGTGGATTACGTGCTCTCGCAGGGCAAGGGCACCAGCCTCATGGTGATCATCACCAACCTTGACGGCAAGGGCCTCAAGCTCACCGAGGGCACAGCCTCCGCTGGGGACGCGGTGCTCACCGTCAAGTGACGCGCCGTTAATAGCGGCGGTAGGCGAGTCGATGCAAGAGTCTTCACATATGTTACCGGCATACCACATGTGGCACGGCGGTAACATATAGACAACCATTTGCATCGATTTCTCAACAATCCATGGAATTAATCGTCTACCGTCGTTCCATGGCGTAAATAGGGGTGACAGCTGTCAGATAATGGTAGTTGCCATCAAGTAACGGTGTTAGTCGTCAAGTAATGATGGTTTTCATCAAATAACGGTGTTAGTCGTCAAGTAATAGTGGTTGCAGTAAAACAACAATGGCAGCTGTCAAGCAATGATGATTTCCATCAAATAATAGTGTCAGCTGGCAGATAATGGTGGTTGCAACAACATCACGGCATTTAATGCCATCTGGCGCACGCGCTCATACGATAGAACACAGGGGCCGGTATCTCTCACGGGATACCGGCCCCTACACTACGCATTGCGACGAATGGCCAACCCCTCAACCCAAATACTCACCCCTCAACCCGAATAACCGAGGGAAATGGAAACAAACGAGGCTTTTTCCAAGGTATTTTCACTCGGCTATTACACCAAGACTCGTTTATTACACCAAGGTTCAGCTATTACACCAAGGCTCGTTTATTCACTCAACAACCCACCCAAAGGCACGCTACGTATCTTCTGGCGTAACCGCGTACCCTGTTCTATAGCCAACCACGCCCGCCACTAACCACGCCCGCCACTAACCACCTCCGCCACTAACCACCTCCGCCACTAACCACGTACGCTGGTCCCTGTCTCCGCGCCACACGATCGCCATAGAAAGGCCACCATGTCCAAGAAGAATCGCCGCAACCGCAACGCCACCCCCGCAGACCGCCCCGCAAAGAAAAAACGGGTGGTCATTCCGTTCGTGGAGCGTCCGTTTGAGGGACTCCCCCGCGAGCCCGAGCTGGTTGCGATGCGCGAAATCCTTCCCCTGGCCACGATCGCGGTGCGCACCACCGAGGAATACGGTGCGCAAGACGTCATCCTCACCACAATTCTCCCGGGCATGTCCGGCGCGATGCGCCGCAAGGACGGCGTGCTGTTCGTGGCTCTCCAGACCATCACCAGCTCCGGCGACCCCTCCCTCGACATCGCCGACCACCTCATCCACGCCCTTGACCTCCAGGACGGCCAGGCCCTCCAAGTCTCTGAGCTGCCTGAACCCGGCCCCCGCCTACAGGATGTCCTCGACCCGGAGAGCTTCGGCGAGATGGAACTGCACGATGAGCCCCGCTTCTGGATGAGCGAAGCCGAACTCACCGACCCCGAGAACCAGCAGGCCCTCCAGGCCGCACGCGAGCAGCTGATCCCCACGAAGAGGGTCGACGGCGTCGAGGGCGCCTACTGGTGCCGCATGTCCCGCGAGTTCGTGCGTTACGTCCGCCCCGAGCCGCGCGACGCCGTCCTCGACGGCCTTGCTCGCCTGCGTGCTGCCGAGGAGTGCTCCTTCGATGAGTCGCGTTTTGTTGGTGCTTTCCGTGCTCAGGGTCTGCTCATCCCGGTATGGGAGCTACCGCGTGGCGCCGAGGCCGACGAGCTGAGCAAGCCGATGGCCGCATTTGGCGAGAAACTCGCCGCTGCGATCGCCTCCACCGAGCCGCTCTCCTACGAGGAGAAGCGTGCCCGCGCCGGCATCACCTCCCGCCAGGTCACCCTGCGGTAACTGACGGCCCCACCCAACCCGTACTTCGCCAAACCACCCCTCGCCAACCCGCTACACCTGGTGGAGCACCGACGGAGCAGGACAGGATCCTTCGGCATACCTCGCCACCCCGTACCTCACCAGCCCCAGTGTTGGTGGTGGCACCACACCGGTCCCACCACCAACACAGCGGCCGCAAACACATAACATTTCCTGTTCGGATAAACCACACTTGCAGCAACAATCCACGGTTAAAGCATGGGTGCAAGTGTGGTTTATCGCGGGAACCGTAGATTATCTCAGAGTTCCGAACCACACACGTTTGGGCCCGCGGCCGGGCATACCAAAAAGAAAGAGGCACCGGCAATTTCCGGAAAGGCCACACTTTGGTGAAGAGGCCACGGGGCGGATACCAGACGTGACCTCTCCTCAGATTTGTGACCTCTCGAGGCAAGGCAACTGAACACGGGGCCGTAGGAAGCGGGCACAAGAGGTACACGGCCGTCGTCGGTCCGGCACCCTGCACATCGACGAGCCGCTGGTTGTGTAGGAAGCGCGCACAAGAGGTACAGGGACACCACCGCCGCCGAAAAACTCTCGTGAGACCGGTCAGTATCGGCCCTCGAAAAGCTCAGAATTGAGAGCGTGCTCGAGTGCACAATAGGGTAGATACGCAAATAAGCCCTGTGTATCTACCCCATTTTCAGCACACTTGGTTGTTCCTTAAGGAATTTACCCAGATTTGGTTATAGGCTGTTCACGTGACCGAGATTGACCAGCGAGTTGCCGTAGTTATCCCCGCAAAAGACGAAGGGGAGCGTATAGCGGCGACCATCCGCGCCGCGCGAGCGATTCCCTATGTTGATTTGGTGATCGTCGTGGACGACGGCTCCGAAGACGACACCCAGAATATAGCGCGCGCTGCGGGCGCGACCGTCATTCGCCACTCGGTCAACCGGGGCAAGGCCTCGGCTATGGAGACAGGCGCTTCCGTCGCCGCGATGCGTGACACCGTGGGCAGGCCCAGCCGACTTCTTCTCTTTATCGACGCCGACCTCGGCGACTCAGCCGTGGAAACCGCGCCTCTTGTGGACCCAGTTATTTCTGGAGAAGTCGACTGCACAATCGCAGCGCTTCCACCGCAGGTGGGCGCTGGTGGGCATGGTTTCGTTACAGGGCTCGCACGCAAGGCCATCGAGCGCGCCACCGGATGGCGTCCGCGCCAGCCGATCTCCGGCCAGCGCTGCCTCACCCGCGCAGCCTTCGAGGCGGCCCGCCCACTCGCAACCGGGTGGGGTGTGGAAGTCGGCATGACAATCGACCTCCTGGTAGGCAGCTACACCCTCCAGGAAGTTCCATGCAACCTCAAGCATCGCGCCACCGCAAACGACTGGGCCGGCCAGATGCATCGCGCGCAGCAGTACCGCGGCGTGCGCATGGCCGTTGACCTGCGCAGACTCCGCCGCGTCCGCGTACCCAAAGCGTTGCGCCGCAAGGCTCCCAGCGAGGATTTTCAGCCCTTCAACGCTTTCGAGTAATATTTTTCGACGACGACGCCACGAGAGCTCAGCTCACGTCGCCACGCTATTCGTGCAGCTCAGCGCTGGCGCCGCACCGAATGGCACCGTGCCCCAGATGGCACCGCGTTGCCGCCCTTAGCGCACCCCGTCAGTGGGCCGAATGGTTTCCCACGTGTCAGTGCCGTAACCACAGGCCCACGCCACAGCTTCTGTCAGTGTGCCGCGTTGCCGCCCTTAGCGCACCCTGTCAGTGTGCCGCGTTATGCCGTAGCACCATGATGAGCCAAAGCGGCCCGGCCACCGCCACGCCGAGCGCTGGCACCACGATGCCGGAGTCATTCATGATCATGCCCAGTACCAGCGCTGCGCCGATCGAAATTACGGTATAGCGCAACGTTTCACTGCTCTGCCAAGCTGCGCCTGCCATTGTCCGCGCAGCGGAAGAAGGCTTGGCCTCGTGCGCCTTCCACCAACGAAGGCCCGCCGCTAGCGCCACAACCAGCAGAATCACCACCAGCCACCACGGCAGACCAAAGAACGCCTGCGATAGCTTACGGCTGGCGATGTCGAAACCGCCGCCGTCGAGCAATGTCTGAATGAAACGCCCAAGATGGGATCGCTGCTGCGGCGGTTTCATATAATCCGTCAACGCGAAGATGAAGGACGTCCCCATCGCCGCAACGAAAACACCAAAAAGTCGGAGTGGAGTGAGCCGGATCCTGCACACGAGCAACGTCAGTAGAGCAAAACCCACCACCAGCGCGGGCGGGCCGCCAAAGTCCGCCCCCAGCATTGCCGACCCATCAATAAGAACCGTCAACACCCCAACTGCCCCCACAAACCCAGCAGCCAGGCCCGTGCGCCCAGAGCGTGCGAGCACTACCGCCTCGCATGCCACCATGAGTATTAGCCCGGCCGTCATCATCGCGAAGGTGGCGTTGCTCAACCCATAGAAACGCCCGCCGACCTGCGGCTGGGTTCCCACAAGCGACGCCACCTGGAGTGGGAAACTCAACGTGAACGCGTCCAGAAGAATATCCAAAAGCAGGGTAAGTGCCGTGATGCCGCCAATGATCGTGGCTGGACCGCTGATTGCGCTCCGAATCGGAGTCAACAGCCCGACGGCGGCAATCACCATCGCAATCACTACAGTTCCGCCAAACAGCGCCACACTTGGAATGGACGCACGCCACCACGGCAACAAGTTCACCAGCAGGGAGGCCACCGGAAGCGAAGCGCTCCATGCTGCTACCGCGGGAAGCCAGCGTGGGATCTCGCTCCCAGGAGCCCGCCGCATCACACGCCATCCCACAATCGCTACGACGCCAAATACTACAAAGATGAGCACGTAGAACGGTCCGATAAGCGGACGAACGATCTCGGATCGAATCTGATCATCGGTCAGCCGGTCGGCCAGTTCGTCGGCTTGCCCGTTCTCGAAGACTTCTCCCCGCTCTCGAATCTCGGAACCGACGCTGGTCACCAATGCGGACGAATCCGAGTTGATACCCTCCAGAATCGTCGGGAACACGTCTGTGAGCTGCACTAATCCCCACTGCCGCGTCGCGTCGGAGGTCGCGAGTTGGGCGGCACCACGAGCTGGTTCAGTCTCTCCGGCGACGGCGACGGCCGCGTTGTCACCGTCATCTGTGGTGACGTCGATACCACTACCACGCTGCTCAACCACACCGGCCGTTCCACTACCGTCAAGTCCGTTGCTCCCAACGAACCCTGCGTCCCGCATAGCAAAGAATCCTAGCTGCGGTACCGAATTCTGCGAATCGCCAACGGACATCACCATGATCCGCGGCACCTCACCCGAGGTACTACTCGCGGTTTCAATTGTCTCAAGCAACGCACCGAACCTGGCATCGAGCGCCGCCAACTGCGGCTCGACCTCCGGCGGTGCCTCACCGGCCGCCCGGAATGCCGCCAAGAATTTCTCGAAGGCAGAGTCAGATCCGCGTTTGCTTGCGCCCGAGGCATCTAGTGTGAGCTGCACATTCGGGTAGCGCACGGATCCCAGGTCCACCATCACGAGATCGCGGCC
>RRZU010304258.1_pt1 | contig 10037 bp, 15 predicted proteins | sample 2165561 | NCBI WGS metagenome assembly RRZU01 (sample SAMN10456909, study PRJNA506462) | wastewater metagenome | isolation source: wastewater sludge | place: USA: Moscow, Idaho
CAGGCAAAGGCATGAGCGTCTCGCGCTCCGCCGTGCTCGATGGCCCACTCCACCGAGTAGCCGGTATACGTCTTGCTGCGCCAGCCTTGTGCTTCAGGGCCCAGCAGGCTTACGCTGCCCACGTCGCACCAAGCGCCGTTGGCAAACAGTTGGAGGGTGCAGCTCGCATTCATTTGCACAGAATTTTATCACTATTGAAGCTGAAATACGTTGTATATGTGATAGATAACTGTGTAAGTAAACCGGAGGCCTGCTGTAGCTTACAACCTACTCCATCAACACTTTAGGCCAACGTCTAGGTACTCGCCTGGATTGCATCCGCTCCCGAGGAATCGGCGCCGCAAGTCTTGGACCCATGCAATGCAGACGTGTGCCAGCGCTGACGCCGGAAGAGGAGGCGCTCTACGGCAAAAATGGGAACTTGATAGGCTCGCCGACGAGACACGCTCTCGTTCGACCTTATTCTTGGAGCAAGAGGCTGCGCAGGGTTCTTACGCAAATACCGGATAAACCACTATTTGCGTTTAACTGGTTATTCCGGTAATAAGCTTTTACTTCTAATAGCGGTAAGTTATGTCCAACAGAACCCAGCCCATTGCCACCGCCCCTCAGCTGGGGGCACTACTGCAAGGCACACGCAAGAGCCGCAAGCTCACGCAGGCGCAACTTGGGGTACGAATGGGTCTGAGCCAAAAGCGTGTGTCTGAGTTGGAGCTCGCGCCAGGCTCATTGAGTGTGGACCAACTCCTGGACATCTATAACCAGCTGGGGCTGCAGCTGAGTATTCAGCCACGCGACGAAGAGCAGCAGGCTACCGATTCCCAGCAGGCGGACTGGTAAATCATGGGGCGCCGTGGAAGCTCCCAACCGCTGGCCATCTGGGCTAATGGCGAACTGGTGGGCCGCTGGACTCCAGCCACCCGCCGACCGATGGAGTTACGTTACGAAGATAGCTGGCTAGTGTCTCGTTCCGCCCGGCCGTTGTCACTGTCGTTGCCCCTGCCGCTTGTAGGCAACGAACGGATTCGTGGCGACCGAGTCGAGTACTTCTTTGACAACCTGCTGCCAGACCGCGGTGTCAGCCGTCAACCTAGTCCCAAACGGACAGCGCTCCTCGCTTAGGAAGCAGTTTTCAAACCATCGCTACACATAGTGCATCAACGTTGATGCGCACTTAGGAAATGTGATGAGTTTGAATATTGCAAAACTGCTGGCGACATTGAGCCAGTCTGCACGTGACCAGAAGCTGCTCGCTCGCGGAAGGCTTGTCAGCCCTGACCAGTTGCACGGTCTTCCGTTCACAAGTGAGGTGATGCCACCCGATGCTTGGCTGCTCATAGGAGAGCTGCACCCTAGGCTTTTTCAGTTGTTGAAGTCTGGTGGACAGCCGAGCATAGATGTGACGCTGCTCCAAGCGAATATCGGCATTTTTTATCTTGTCGTGAGGTATTTAATTGGCGATTGGGAACATAGGTTTGTATTGCCGATGGCGGGAGCATCGGCAAGGGCATATGTGAAGTCCATGGAGCAGTACGGCGTGCATACAGCGCTGACGTCCACGGGAAGCGCTAAGGCATTTTTTAACTACCTGCAGCGCAGCCCTTCGGACGAAGTCGTGAAGAAGCTTCTGTCAACAGACATTCCAGACTTCGTTGGCGACGGGGCTGCGCTGGCGGTGGAGAGCATTGCATCAGCTCTACAACTCCTTGAGCCGCATGCTTTGCCCATTTTGCAGGCATCGACTGAAATCAAGAATGTGTGCGTAACCCTGGTCTACACGGATGAGTTGGCGGCGCAGCTTGAGGCTCTATCAAGTTTGCCGTTAAAGCACTGACATTGAGGCCAGTTGATTTGAGTCACCGCTCCACACAGGGAGTCATACTGATTTCGCCCTCCAAGAGTTCGCTCTTGGAGGGCGTTTTTCATTTCTAGGGAGTGTTATCTAGCTCATGGTAACAATTCAATAAAATTATTTTTAGTCCATTTTTGGATGGCGTCTTGACCAAAATTAAGAGGATGTCGCACAAGCGCGACGATTCGGCGTGATGCATCCGGCGATGTCCCGCTGGCGCCTCCGTGAGAGCTACAGGCCCGCGTCTAGGACGGCATCGTGAAAGTCGTTCTCGTGAAGGATGACCACACGCACGCCTTTGCGACGGAGCGCAACCGCCTTCTCAACCTTGCGGCCGTAGCAGGCAAATGCCCAACAAGGATTGCCTTCGGCGCCGATGACTAAGTAGTGCAGCTTTGCCGAGACGCCAGGCAGCGTTTCCCCTCCAAGCTGTCGGACGAGGCCCTCGAACTCGGCACGCTTGTACTTGGATGAGGCGCCGGTGAAGCAAAACGTCCGCTCGGGGAAGCTCACCTCCGGAGCAACTGCACAAAGCGCGCCGATGGTCTGCTCCGGCCCGTCGAACACCACAGGACGCCCTCAAAGAATGGATGAGGCGTGAGCGGGTGAGCGGCGAACGACCGGGTAGCGAGAGGCACTCGTCCCATCGGCAAGGCGCTATCAAAGTGGACAGGTCTCGAGAGTCTGCATTTGTTCTAGACCAGAGCCTTGTCCGGGGGAATAGTCCTGCTTGCGGTGTCAAGCCGAAATTCGTGGGGGCGGTGTCGACTGCCGCGGAGGCCGAGTACCGGTTGACCGCTCCGTGTATTCCCTCCGCTCGGCTTGCTACGACTGCTGCCAAATCAGCTGAATTGGACTAGCTGGCTGCCGTCGAGGTATCTTGCCACTCCGAGTACAACATCCGTTCGACTTCCAACAAGGTCACTGAGTGGAGTCTGAGCAGTCCTGCCAGGTGAGTTTGGTCAAGTAACTCTACAGAGTTAAGCGCGGCATTTTCTTGGGCCTGACGATTGAAGAACTGGTTAGTAATGCAGACCTTTTTGAAGTCCACCGTTGGATGCCGCCTATAGAAAGCCTCTCCAGTGACCACCTCTTTCACCGCATCCCAGTTCAGTGCGGCACCGTGGGTTCCGCTGGTTTTAGCCTGAATCAACTGGCCCTTCGATGCAGCCAATGCCACGATATCGACGCCGTTGTCTGCAGTGCCCGGAGTGCGATAGCAGTCGTATCCTTGCTTCGTCCACAAAACGCAAGCAAGACACTCGAAGTGCTGCCAGCTCATGCGTAGTGCTGTGTCGAGGGTGAGCTTGGCTGCTAAAAACAGGGACGCCGATTGGCTTTCATAGGGGGCGGGCACAAAACAAACGCGCCGAGACGAGGGTCTTCGGCGCATTGATGCTTTTGCAGGGTGAGAGGGGACTATGCTAGGAGCCGTGCTGGGGCCGCTTTTGGGTTGGGCAATAGGCTTCACAGAGCGGCGCGCGCCAGGGGTAACACGCCGATAGTCCCGCGTCGCAGGCGCGCTAGCGAAAGCAGTTCAGGTTTCCAGCCGTTCCGCTAGGGGTAGCTCACCCCTAATGCCCTGGGTCTGCGTGGATACGATAAGTGCGCTACCCACGCAGCGGAGCCCGTTGAACTGTGACAGCCAAAAATGCCCAGCCGTTAGGGCGTTCTGTCTTAGTCGACACTGGCACCCGAGGAGCGAACAATTTTGGCCCACTTTTCGGTGTCACTTTGGATGCGTTGAGCGAACTCAGCTGGAGAGGACGAAAGCGGCGTAGCCCCCTGGCCAGACAACTTGTCTATCGTCGCTTTCTCCCTGGAAATTTGAGTGATTTCGGTCGATAACTTGCTCAAGATTTCAGGTGGCAAGTTCTTTGGTGCAATCACACCAAACCACACGTCTGCCACGTACCCGGTCACGCCAGCTTCTGCCATGGTGGGCACGTCTGGAAGTGCTGGCGAACGTGATGCCCCTGTCACTGCAAGCGCACGCAGGGCGCCCGATTTCACATGCGGCAATGACCCCGGTAGGTTGTCAAACATCAGTTGAATCTGATTGCCCAACAGGTCAGCCATAGCAGGACCGCTGCCTTTATAGGGCACATGGGTCATCGAGGCGCCCGTCATTGACTTGAACATCTCACCAGTCAGGTGGTTTGTCGTGCCACTCCCGGCCGACCCCATGTTCAAAGTCTCCGGTTTACTCTTCGAGTAGGCAATCAGCTCGGGGACTGTCTTCACAGGGACTTTTGGGTTGACCACCAGAATGTTCGGAACGCTCGCAAACGGCGCTACCGGCGTGAAGTCCTTTTGCGGGTCAAACGGAAGCTTCTTGTACAAAGAGGGGTTGATGGAGCTGGTGCCCACCGTCCCGAAAAGAAGCGTGTAACCGTCGGCGGGCGCCTTGGCGACCAAGTCCGCGCCAATATTTCCACCTGCACCACCACGGTTGTCGACCACCACCGACTGCCCCAGCTTTTCGGACAGCCTCGTTGCCAGCAAACGCCCCAGGTTGTCGGTGGTACCTCCCGCCGGAAATGGCACCACCAACCGAATCGGCTTGCTGGGAAAAGCATCGGCGAAGGCGGAGGATGCAGCGAGCGCAACGACGACCGCTGCAGTGAGCTTGGAAACACAAATCATGGTTCGTCCAAATGTAGATAGGTGGATGGAAAGTAGGTGAAAGGAAAAGTCGCTCAATCAGCAGACAGGTCAGCAAGTTCGGTTAGCTCGCACTGAAGCCTGGTACGTGAATCCGCAACCATCTGCCGAGTGCGCATGGCTCGCTCTTGAGCTTTGTGGAGCTCATCCCGCTGTTGTGCGATTCGCAGGACGACTAGGGAGGGTGCAGGCCCCCCCTTCGCAGAGCGCGACTCAAGGCTGTACGCCGGGTCGAGACACAGTCGCACGGACTGTTCACTCAAGCAAATGGGCCTACCCGTCTGCTCCGTAGCTGCCGCGTTGACCATCTCCGCTGTGATGTCGCTGGCCGGCAAGCCGGCATCCAGTGCCTGACGCACGACAGCCCCCACAACATGATGTGCTTCTCTGAAGGAAAGGTCAGATTCACGGACCAGAGCGTCAGCCAAGTCCGTGGCCGTGGAGAAGTCCGTGCGAGCCTTGTGCAGCATGGTCGCTTCAACTGGCCTCGCGGAATCGATGACCAGCTTGAACAGGACGAGACAGCGCAGGCATTCATCGGCACTCTCCCAAAAGCTGCGCATGCTCTCCCGATTGCCATCGCCGCTGTGGGTAAAGTGCGTACCCTTCACCGCTGACATCGCCGCTGTCAAAAGACCGATGAGGTGGCTTGTCTTCCCCTTGAGGTATTCAACGACCACCGGGTTCTTCTTCTGCGGCATGATGCTCGAAGTTCCCGCTACGCTGTCGGGGAACTCAATCAAACCGAACTCCGGAGTGGCCCACACATAGAAGTCCTGGGCAATTCGTCCCCAAGTCAGCGATGCGATGGTCATCGCAGACATCAACTCCCAGGCGAAGTCACGGGAAGCCACTGCATCTAAGGAGTTCTCCACGCATCCCGAAAACCCGAGCAACCGGGCCGTCTCCTCGCGCTGAATTGGGAATGCGGTGCCAGCCAGAGCACCCGCTCCAAGGGGGCTCGCATCCATATTGACAATGGCCTGCTCTATTCGTCCTGCATCACGCGCCATAGCCTGCGCTACGGCAGACAGATAGTGACCGTAGCTGATGGGCTGAGCGGACTGAAGATGTGTGTACCCTGGCATTACCACATCGGCGTAGGCGGCAGCACGCGATAGCGCCACCTCCCTGGCTGCATTCAACGCATCCAGCACATTGAGCCCGATGTCTCTCGCTCGCAGCCGGTCGTGGGTCGCAAGAATGTCGTTACGGCTGCGAGCCACGTGCAGACGCCCACCCACATCTGAGCCCGCCAGGCTCATCAGTTGCGCTTCGTAGTTGAAGTACGCATCCTCGCGCTGCGGGTCCAACGTGACCGCGTCAGGTCCGTCGCCTTGCATTTTCACGAGCGTCCGAGCAAGCAAAGCGGCAACGTTTGTTGGCACCAAGCCCGCCTTTCGCAACATCAAGAGGTGGGCAGCGTTGATGTCGGTCAGGTAGGTGAACCCACTCGCGAACTCGCGATTGAGCCGCGGTAGGTAGATGTGGTCGCACACCTCCTGTGCGGTGGGTTGTTGCAAACGACGACTTACTTTGGATTCCATGAATTGCCTGCTTCCTGCCACTGGGGAACCGTTCCCCCGAGTTCTTGAGCGAAGTATGAAAACCGCATGACATGCCGTCAAATACGAGTTTTATAGGAACCCATACATCCTTGTTATGCTCATTGGAAATACGCAGAGGTGCAAATGAAGTTCAAGCAGATTGAGACATTCAGGGTGGTGATGCTCACGAGGTCAATGACCTTGGCTGCCAAGGAGTTGCACACCACCCAGCCAAACATCAGCAGGTTCATTGCCCAGCTGGAAGCCGAAACAGGCCTGCACCTCTTTGAGCGGAAGGCAGGAAGACTCACGCCCACTGCGGAAGGGGAGGCGTTCTACCAAGAGGTTCAGCGCTCGTTCTTGGGTATGGACGCCCTCGAGGACTCGGTACGACTGATTCGCCAACTGGGGACGGGGACGCTCCGCATTGGAGCCGTTCCGTCCATTGCCATGAGCGTGATGCCCAAGGTCATCCAGTCGTTCCGCAAACGCTATCCCGACACCCCCGTCTCGATTCACACTAACAATTCCCCAACCGTGGCGAAATGGACGGCCACTCGCTACTGTGACCTGGGTCTTGTTTCGTACCTTGTTGACACTGCGGGAGTTCAGTCAAGTCTGTGGGCGCAAGAACAGGGGGTTTGCATCGTTCCTGTGGGACATCGTCTGTCAAAAAAACGCTCGGTAAATCCAAGCGACTTTGATGATGAACCGTTTATCTCGCTTACACATGGAGATGGGACAAGAGCAGCAGTGGATGCTGCATTCAGCCCTGACCGGCGCAAGCTCATCTTGGACACGCCCTATGCACCCACCATCTGCAGGATGGTCGAGATGGGCATTGGCGTCAGCGTGGTCAATCCGCTGGTGGTGCGCAACATGAGCCTGCCGGGCGTGAAGTCTCTTCGTTTCAATCCCGCTGTGCAGTTCTCTCGCTACGTGCTTATTGCCCAACAGCACACCGTATCGGCACAGATGACTGCCTTCTTACAGTGCCTGAAGGAGGCCTGAAGCCCATAGTGCTTGGAGCACCCAAGCGTTTTTTCGTTACAGTTTTTCAAATGGCCGGCGCCCCAAACTGGGCTTGCAGCTTCTGCTGCAAATTCCGGCGAACCTGCGGGGAAAAACCGTATGTGGGGTCAGTGACGACAAAGTTTTCGGCTGTATGCGGTGGCCAGTCCGCAGTGTCATCATCGATATCCGTTGCAACCGGAAAGCCGGTCGCGGAGCAATGGTTGTATTTCCCTCTCGCCGCGCGGCCGCCCTACGCAATCTTCGCGAGCAGTTGCTATGGTGCCTGCTCGCCGCCAACAAAGGTCCGGTTGTGATTGCCTTGCTGCAGTCTTTGTTTGTGGAGTCCAAACAAACGGTTCCAAGTTCGTTGCTTCCTGAACGCTTGACCCGGGATATCGAGGCGCCGCGGGCTGTTGGGGAAGAGCTTCAGCAAACGCCGCAGGCTTATGTCGCCGAGTGGCTCAGCCAGGGATGGTTGACTCGTCGATTTCCTGCGGGGGCTGCCGAGGAAGAATACGAGCTGTCGGTTGACGCACTGACAGCGCTTCGCTTTGTGACCGGGCTTTTGAAGCCACGTACCACCGCGACGGAGAGTCGGCTACTCTTTGAGTTGCGCAACGATGTGAGCAGGAGTGCCAGGGCAAGCTTCGAGTTGCTTCAGCATTTCAGCAAGCATCGGCCCTTCATTCGCTTGGCGCTGAGACATATGCGACAACTTGTCCTCCGTCGTTCGCTCAGTGCTGCACGGAGATTCCTGGCAAAAACTCAACGCCTGTCCGTTCGACCAGCTCGCTGTAGCTTAGTGGGCGACTCACTGTTTCCCCCTCACGGTTCTGTTGCCAATGCGCCCAGGCGCGATGGGTAGTGGCGCCGTACACGAGTTTGTACAGATAGGACGGAACTCTTACCCCGTTGGCACCAATTTGGAGTGCGTCCTCAGCGAACACGGAGCCTGTGATGACAAACACGTCCCCTTTCGCACGCCGAACATAGTGCCGCGTGTTCTGCTCAATTTTTGACCAAGCGCCACTGTTGTGTTTAGCGTTCTGTGGAACGATATTCGCGAGGCTGAAGCTCTGGGCCATCGCAGACGGGGTGGGCATATGCCCGGCGGGCGCGAGGTGGCCACGGCTGTAGCCTGAGCCCTTGTAGTCCTCCAATTCAGCTCGTTCGCCGCTCGGGAGGCGCGCATCAGCAAAGAAGCGCTTCGCCCGTTTTTCGTCGGCGTCCTCGATGCTCTGGCGGTTGAGCCGCTGCGCTACAAAAACTGGGGTCTTGGTCGCCCCGCTGTGCAGCACGGCAAACGCTTCGTAGCAGAGCTCACGAAGTTGTGGCCGGGGTGCGATGATTAGCGGCTTGCCGTTAGCGAAGAACTGCGGGCACTGCGCGAAGCTTGTAGGCTGCGGCGTCAGAAGCGCTGTGCTGCCGAACTGAGGGGCGCGTGTCCAGGCGATGCCGGGAAGGCTGATGGCGGCCAGCGTCAGTGCAATGAGAAGGGCTACGTGTGAACGAGTCGATGCCGGTGCCGAAAAGTCTGTTGCCTAAAGGCGGGGCCTGTCTTCAGGCCGTCTCGTTGTCGACAGGGTCGGCTTGGTTTGTATTGACAAATGCGCATGAGGAAGAGAAGTCAACGATTTATCAGACGACGTTGGTGTCGTGGGTGACCACGCTCCGGGGAGTGCTGGAAGGACTCGAGGGCGCCAAGGTCGCTGGTCTCCAGTGGATGGGGCCCACAGGCGATGCAGGGGGCTGGGAGCTGACAGATGTCAGCGAAGTGTGGCTTCCCGATGAACGAGAAGAGCCAGTGACAGGGGCGTTGCTATTTAAGGAGTCAGTACAGGAGTGGCTTCTGGATGAACGAGGCGCTCCTGTCGCCGATGAGCGTAGCGGGCGAAGGCAACTTGTTGCCGTTCAAGCCTAGTTCGTCAGTTCTCGGCAGGGCACTTATTGGAGGTGAGTCCGTTTCAGTTCTCAACTCATTGTCGGAACTGGGCAAATCAGGGGAGTTTTGGGCTCTCGGGGCAAAGTGGCCCAGCTCCCAGCATCTCGGGCTCATCAGGCGGCCGTCCCGGAATCTGGTGGTCACGTGTAGCCGTATCGAGCAGTTGCTCTAGGAGTTCTCAACTTTAATGTCGGCAAATTTGGCCTTTGGACCGGCGCCAGTTCTCCACTTATTGTCTGAGTTCTCGACTTTAATGTCCGCCCCCAGTTAGTAACCGGCTGCGCCAATAGATTGACCCAGTGCCTATACGTTGCTCCTTAACTACCTTTTTGCCGGTTAGGAAGGGACGACGTAACGGGCTGCTGTACCACTGCCTTCCAAGCAGAGGGCATACAGAGGTCAGAAATGCTAAAGCAAATCAATGACTTGCACATCTTCCGTTATTCCGTAACGGAGCTGGGTAACGTGCTCTCGTCCCGTGGCTTTCCCCTTTTTTCGCCGGCGACATTCACAGTCACCATGTCCGCAACCTATGGGCAACTTATCGAGCACCACCTGGCCCGACTCAAGAAAAGCATCAGACCCGAGGCTTACAACCAAGTCTCACGAAACCATCTGACAGCGCTGCGGGCGTTCATGCGCTACCACCAGCGAAGCGAAACCACGTCTATCGGGTCAGAGCTTGGAGAAGAATTCGACGCCGCTGTAAAGGGACACCTCGCCGTGTCTGACTTGAGCGAGCGCACCCGAGCTGACAGGCGCAGCATTCTCAACGCGTGGCGGTTGACGTTTGTCGAACAAGGTCTGACCAGCGATGGATTGAGCCGAATCAAAGCCCGCCGCCTCGTCACAGAGGCCGGACAAACGCCGTTTGAAGGTATGCGCGCGGTGAACCCATCTTGAATCGAGGGCAGTAATCGAGGATCGTCCCCACGAAGGAGATCGTGGAGACGATGGAACGATTGATCGATGGAGAGCGCCGGCTGCGGCGCGAGTACAGCGCCGCTTTCAAGGCGTC
>RRZU011351982.1_pt1 | contig 10037 bp, 11 predicted proteins | sample 2165561 | NCBI WGS metagenome assembly RRZU01 (sample SAMN10456909, study PRJNA506462) | wastewater metagenome | isolation source: wastewater sludge | place: USA: Moscow, Idaho
CAGGGTCAAAAAGGCGATAGAGGAGCTAAAAAAAGCAGAGATAGAAGTTTCTCTGTTTATAGATCCGACCGTTGAAGCTGTGCAAAAAAGTTTTGAGCTAGGAGCAGATGCCGTAGAGTTTCACACAGGAAAATACGCAAATCTCTCTCTTGCACTACATACAAACCTCCAATCCACCCATCACAGGATAGAGGAGCTGGATAAACCGAGAAAAGCGCTAAAAGAGGAGCTGGATGCCGAGATAGCGCATATAGCGGGATGTGCCGCATACGCAAAACAAATCGGATTGTTTGTAGCGGCAGGGCACGGACTAAACTATCAAAATGTAACCGCAATAGCACAAATTGAGGCGATAGAGGAGCTAAATATAGGACAGTCTATAATTGCCAGAAGCGTATTTGTCGGACTGGAAAATGCGGTAAAAGAGATGAAAAGGATAATAGCATGAAACCGAAAATCGCAATAAGCATAGGCGACGTAAACGGCGTGGGGCCGGAAATCGCACTTCAGGCACACGAGAGAATCAAAGAGTATTGCGAACCGATATATTGCATACCGAGCGTGATTATGCAGGATGCGGGGCTAAAAATCGGATTGGAGCAGATAGATTTTGACTTTTTGTGTGTTGATTTTGCCTCTGATTGTCCGGTTGAACCGGGTGTCGTATCGGCAAAAAGCGGAGAGCTCTCTTTTAAATCTTTTAAACTGGCGACAAGCTACGCAAAAAACGGCAAAGCCGATGCGGTCGTGACGCTACCTATCAACAAAAAAGCATGGGAGATGGCCGGAGTAGGATACAAGGGGCACACGGACGCACTAAACGATATGTTTGAGACAAAAGCTATTATGGCACTTGGGTGCGAAGAGATGTTTGTGGCACTATACACGGATCATATCCCGCTAAAAGATGTGGCCGAGAAAATCAAAAAAGAGCCTTTGACCGATTTTTTGGTTAGGCTCTATGAGGCGGGCGGTTATGAGAGCGTATGCGTACTGGGGTTTAACCCGCATGCCGGAGATGACGGGGTATTCGGCACCGAAGACGACGAGATAAAAGAGGCTATTAAAGCGGCGAACGAAAAAATCGAAAAAGATATTTTTGAGGGGCCGTGTCCGCCTGATACCGCCTTTACGCCAAAAAACAGGGAAAAATACAAAGTCTTTGTAGCGATGTATCACGATCAGGGGTTGGCTCCGCTAAAAGCTTTGTATTTTGACGAGTCCATAAACGTTAGCCTAGGGCTTCCGATAGTCCGAACGTCCGTAGACCACGGAACGGCGTTTGATATCGCATATACGTTATCGGCTAGCACAAAAAGCTACGAAAATGCAGTCAAAGAGGCTATCAGATTATCCCAAAAAGACAAACAAGAAACCTTTTTGTAAAATTCAAAAAAATTTAAGCGGCAAGACCGCATGACAGGACACACAAAAATGACAATCGAAGGTACATTATCGCTTAGCGGAAGCGAAAAAATAGCCGTTATCTCTTCCAGATTCAACCACATCATAACAGATAGACTGGTAGAGGGGGCAAAAGACAGCTTTGTGAGACACGGCGGAAAAGCTGAAAATCTGGATATCGTACTAGCTCCTGGGGCTTTTGAGATTCCGGGTGTTTTGCAAAGGCTTCTAATCACTCAAAAATACGACGGAGTATGTTGCGTCGGGGCTGTTATCAGAGGTTCTACGCCGCATTTTGACTATGTGTCGGCAGAAACGACCAAGGGGATAGCCTCAATGGGTCTAAAATACAATGCCGCCGTGACATTTGGGGTACTGACTACCGATACGATAGAACAAGCGATTGAGAGGGCGGGAAGCAAAGCCGGAAACAAAGGGTTTGAGGCTATGACCGGACTAATCGAAATCATCTCCCTATACAAGAATATAGGCTAATGGCTACCAGAAGACAGGTCAGAGAGACCGTAGTATCGATACTTTACTCTATAGATTTGGGCAATGAACAAGCCCTAAAATATGCCGAAACGGTATTTGAAGAGCGAAAAATCAGAAACAAGCAAAGGGAATTCGGTCTGCATCTGCTTGAAAACGTCATGAAAAATATCGGAAGCATAGACCAAAAAATCCAGTCCGTTATGAAGGAGTGGGAACTAGACAGAGTGGGGAGTATCGAAAAAGCGATACTCCGTCTAGGAGCCTACGAGATAGCATACGAAGATGTAGACAAAGCGGTCGTAATCAACGAAGCGGTCGATATCGGCAAGCAATTTGGGGCAGAAAACAGCGGAAAGTTTATCAACGGGATACTGGACGCAATCGCAAAAACAAAGGGTGCGGCGTGAAAGTATGCGTAGCTTTGGATTTGCCCTCACGTGAGGAAAATCTAGCACTACTAGAACAAATAAGAGATTTTGATGTCTGGATAAAAGTCGGATTCCGCTCGTATATCAGAGACGGCAAAAGCTTTTTGGACGATATAAAATCCATCAACCCAAATTTTAAAATCTTTCTCGACCTAAAACTCTACGACATCCCGAACACAATGGCAGATGCTGCCGAGGAGATAGCGGCTCTGGGTGTCGATATGTTCAACGTACACGCAAGTGCAGGCAAAAAAGCGATGAAAGAGGTGATGGATAGGCTCTCTCCCCTCCCCTCCCGTCCTCTAGTTCTGGCCGTTACCGCCCTGACTAGTTTTGACGAAGATGGGTTTACCGCCGTGTATGGAACAGACATAAACACAAAAGCGGCGCAGTTTGCCCGTGATGCGCACGAAGCGGGGCTGGATGGCGTAGTCTGCTCGGCTCATGAGAGCGAACTAATCAAATCGGCCACGTCGGACAGCTTTTCGACCCTATGCCCCGGAATCAGGGATGTATCGGACGAAAAAGGGGATCAACAAAGGGTCGTAGACGTAGTATCCGCAAAAGCTATGAAAGTAGATTTTGCCGTCATCGGACGGCCTATCTACAAATCCCAAAACCCAAAAGAGACCCTCCAGAATATTTTGAACAAAATCGGATAAGGTTTGGTAAAAATTACCCGAGGTAAATATTTTTCGTTATTGCAAAAATTTAAAGAGCTTTTAAAGAGGAGTCTGATAGAATTTCGTCCTCTTTTGAGTTGGACAGATGGGTGAGTGGCTGAAACCACACCCCTGCTAAGGGTGCATACCTAAACACTGGTATCGAGGGTTCGAATCCCTCTCTGTCCGCCACCTAACTTTCAAGCCCCATATCTACGGGACTTAAAAATCATATTTTTTTACTGTGCCATGTTGTGTGCCACATTTGTGCAATCACGCCACAAGAAATAACCCTCTTTTTTTGTCATTTCTTTTGACGTATCTTGCATACTTTTCAAGAGTCATTGAACTATCTTTATGTCCTAACATATTAGACACCCAAAGTATATCTTCGCCGTTTGAAATCATCATCGAAGCAAATGTATGCCTCATTTGGTAAAGATTACGGTAAGGAATACCTAATGACTCCAAAAGCGGTTTCCAGTACCAAACGGATATTTTATCCGTAGTGTTAAATGGTTCGCCCTTGTATGTTTCAAACATATAGACCTGTTCGGCTCTGCATAACTCTCTATGTGTTTTGATATGTGCAAGCAAGACATCTATTATCTCAACATCCCTAATGCTGTTAACGGTCTTTGGGAGCGTCTCAACTCCTTGCCGTCTGCTTCGTCTTACTTTGATGATATTCTCTTCAAAGTCCACATCTTCCCACTTTAACCCGATAAGCTCCCCAGTTCGCATACCCGTAAAGAATCCAAGAGCGAAAAACGCTCTCATTTTCTCATCCGCATATTCCAAGATTTTAAATATCTCCTCTACGCTAAATGGCTTTTTCTCTCTTACGTCTACTAGGACGGGGGATTTAATATGCGTAAACGGGTTTTTAACGACTATGTCGTCTCTTAATGCATCATCTAAGATGGTATTAAAGATGGTTCTAATCGTTTTAACCGTTTTTGGTGCAAGCTTATCGCAAAGCTTGTTTTGCCAAATGGCTAGTTCGGACGGCTTAATACCTTTGATGGTACGTTTGCCAAAAGGCTTTTTGATGTGCCTTTCGTAGTTTGAAGCTATTGAGAGACGTGTAAATTCCCGTCTCTCATGCTTATGCATCTCAAACGACATCTTAGCCATCTCGTCGACCGTAATATCTTCGTTTGCTTTCTTTTCTTCTAATTCAAAGAACGTTCCCTGATTTAGTTTATAAACTATCTCTGGGATAATTTTTGTCTGGGCTAGTTTGGTATTTGCTTTGGTTGCTTCAAGCTCTAAGCTTCTTCTATATCTTTTTGACTGATAGAAGAAGTCTATCCACAACTTCCCGCCCCGTTCGTAGAGCTTCATCGGTTGTTTCTCCTTTCACAACCCACTCATCGACGGCAACCCTATCGAATAGAATTTTACCGCCCTTTTTGTAAAAGTGGATGTTTTCAATAAACGAATCATTTTTTAGTTTGTATATATGGTCTTTGGAGTAGCCCAGATAATTTGCGACCTCCTCGACCGTGTACCACCTCTTTGCATTTAGATTTTCCATCTGTCCTTTGATGCTTAGTAGCTCTTCAAGGAGTTTTGGGATTAGTTCCAGATTTTCCAGTCCTATATTCACGGCCTACCCCCTAAAACGGCATAGGCTCATCTTCGATAAGCCCCCGTTTGATTAGCTCTGCCCTTGATATTTGGACTTTATAAATCGCCGTTTTTTCTTCTATGGAGTTAATGTTATGTTTTAGAAGCTCTCCGATTAGCCTCTCATGCTCTTTGAATAGCTCATAATCTCCCATCTTCGCAAAGCTTACGACAGGGTTTAGTCTATATATGGAGTTTGTATCTTTGTCGATTCTAGCGGTATATGTTTCCCCACTCTGTACATCATAGACTTTAAAATCCTCGAAACGCTCTTTTAGCTTCTCCAGCTCCTCTTTGAGCCTGCTTTTTTTATTGAAGCCCTCGGCTATTTTTCTCTCCACCTCTTCATAAAAAGGTGTGCCTATGACTATGCCGTTAAGCTTGGCTTTTCTGCCCAGAATTACATGCTCCTCAATGGCTTTTTGCTCGGTATATGTGTACTCTTTGCGCTTTAGCCGTTCAAGCGTTATTGGGGATTGTAAAAATCCATCTATATGGTAGGCTTCTTTTATATCGTTCCATATAGGCAAGGTTTCCGCCCTGTTGGAGTGTCCGCTATCTATCATCTCTTTTGAAAGAGTGTTTGGGTCTATGAGCCTTATATCATCCATGCATTTTTTGAAGAGATTATCAGCGTTAGCCAGTAGCTCCTCGACAGTTGATATTCCAAAGCTTTTTAGATGAACTCTATGCAGTTCAAACTCCACGTTCCATAGTGGCTCTGCACCGTGTATATCTATGTCATATCCCGATAGATACTCATCCATCAGCTCTATCTTCTCTTTTTTAGAGAATAGCTCTAGCTTTTTATCATACAGACGAAGCAAGAAAGGCTTTTTGCCTATGTATATAGAATTAGTTGAGCTTTTAGAGCCTATGGCGTTAAACTCTCTAAACTGCTTTTTTCTAGTGACGAACATATCTTTTGAGACGGTGGAAAAGTCAACGGATACAAATGCATTTATATCGGCTCTCGTTACCGGTTTAAACTCAGTTACATATCCATCCAGCATAGAGTCTATAAAGGCGACTACGCTTTTTATCCCTACCGTATATATCCCCTGTGCGTATAGTTGCACTTGAATATTGTGTAAACCTTTGTTTGTGTTTCTATCTTTGAAACCTATTTTAAAAAAGCGGCTAGCGTCTCTAAACCAATAAAAGCCCTGCCCCTTGCCTAAAAACCAGAGCGTAACGCCGTTAACCTCTGCGTTTATATCTTCGTTTTTATAACTTACCTCGTTACGGGTAAATCTATCCATGCTATCTTGGCACTGGTCTAGCAGTTCCAAAAATAGCTCTTCATAATTCTCGTTTGACTCCATAAAAAAGTAAAGCGTATCTATCCCAGATACCATTTTTATATCTTTGACAATATTTGTCATGTTTGAATTCCTCAATTAATAATTAAATTAATTGGCGTTTAGGAAGGGGTGTTACTAATACCCCAAACCAAAAGGAATAATCAAAGGCTCTAAACATTGCGGTCTTTATTTGCCAAGCATGGCCAAAGGCCAAGCATTGGCAAAAAGTGACCGCCTTTAGTTTTAGATACGGAGTGCCTAGGCTTTGGATATTAAAGTGCATATGAATATGCAAGCGTTAATACTCAAAAGTTTTTGACAATATTAATTATGTTTGTTTGGCTTGATTTTTTTTATTTTTGTTCTGTGGGGCTTTTTGTGTGCTTTGTTTCTTTTCTGTGCCTATTTGTGCTAACTGTGCTATTTGCGGCTTATTTTTTACTTTGCTTATTATGTGCCCATTATGTTTATTTTACTTTTTATTCGCCTCTATTTATCTATGGTTATTCTCCAAACTTAGATTATTATCTTAATCTGCCAATTGAATGACTAAGACGGGGTAATGATAAGGCTGGTTTGTTTAAGATTAGCTTAAAATTATTTATCTTATTTTGATATTATATGCAATAATGATTACCAGATGGTGGAGGGGGTAGCATATGAAGTATTTTGCTATTGGATGTTTTCACTTTTCCATAAAAAAAGACATCAAATGCTCTATTTCTCAATATATTCAAGAAATAGAAATAGCACTTAATTTATTGCCTTCAATATCCGAGTTAGTTATTAGCTACAATGAAGACGAAGATGATAGTATAATAGATTGTAGTTATACTGGCGACTCTCCATTAAATAATTGTGGAATATTTTGTCCTAGAATTGAAGATTTGAATATAGATTTTAATATCTATATTCCATATAGAATTCAAAAAACGTTACTAGGTTATACAATGGATACGGAGAATTTTATTGTTCGTATGCGAGATGCATATTTTGCACCATTTACAATAGTTGAGTGCGTAAATGGAAGTACCAATGATGCGTCATCGGCCGTTGTTTTAATTAGAGAATTCATAGTAAATGAATTTAGCAAGCTCCAACTAAAAATAAATTTTGAGATTTTAGGTCCATCCCCATTTCATGCGGACTGTACATTGTCATTAGCCAGTGGAATTCCAATTGAGAATAAAGATTGTTCCACCGAAGAGTTGCTGTTTGATGTATCAATAAAGACAAAAAGAGGGTACGATGAAATAAGTTTTTTATATCGCATTGGCGATACAGATGAAGATAACATTATGGATACAATTGCTCAGGAAATTTCAAATGAAATCGGATTTTTTTATTATGTAATTGCCGAAGAAAGGCAGCGCAGTTTAAGATGGGAAATATTAATGGGTGATATTATGCATTTATTGGAAGTAGATAATATCCCAAGATATAAAAAAATTTTAAAAAAATATAAAAATATAAAAAATATAATACAAGATATAGTTTTTTTTAAGGCTTTCTATCTTGCCAGTGTAAACTCAATCAGCAGTCATTATCGAGCAATTTATAAAGATGGACTTCAAACAAACTATTTTAAAGACTATATTGATAACGAAATAAAAGATATGTCCGTATATCCGGTGGACGACATATACCAATTAGCAAATTTCACATTTAACAAGGAAAGTAAAGTATTCGAGCTTTTTGTTGTGTTTTTAGCAGCGGTAAGCGGTGGTTTAATAGGTGCAATAATAACTGTGATTTTCTCCAAATAACTTTCTTATCATTATGCAGCATTGAGAGCAAATAAGCTATATTATTTGGACTGTTCGTTTTTGACTAAATAACTTATATCAATCCTCATAAGCATCTTTTCTATGTGCTATTTGTGATATAAGCATTAGTTTGCCGTCGGTGTATAAAATAACAAAAATCGCAGCTTTTGGGCGATATACTTAGTCAAATAGTGTTTTTCAACCACTCCTTATACCTATTCATAAATATCTCAAACTTATCACTCATCCCCTCTTTAGCCGACCATTGTTTGATATTATCCATATCAAAACTATTTTTTTGGGCAATCCAAAGCGCTTGTTCAAGTGTTCTCTCCGAATTCCAATGATAATATGCAGCTAAACGGTCTTTTATGGCGTCGGTAGGCGTCAACAATCTTAATACGCCAGCGTCAGTTTGTATCTCCGCAACATCGGTTATTAGCTCGTCGCCAACTGCGGGTGGCCCACTAGGAAATTCAATCGCATATTCTGCGTCATCATGATAAAAATATCTTCCGTCCTGCATAAACCCAAGTTGTTTCATGGTTTTGACTATCAACTTGTGACTTTCGTTGTATTGATTGATAAGGTCAATATCCATAGAGGTATATTCACCACAGCTATAAATCTCGGTGCAAAAACCACCTGATAGCGTCGTGATAATCCCAGCCTCTTTTAAGCTAGAGCAAACAAAAGCCGCTAACTCTATAGATGACATTTCGGAAATTGGTTTCATTCAGCGGTTCTTCTTTCAAATGTCGGCTTACCTTTGCGCCTAGGAGCTACCTTTGCTTTTGTGAGCTGTTCGATTAGTTCCGGTTTGTAGGCATCGCGTGCTTTTAGCAATAGTGACTCCAGTTCGTTTAAAAAATAATATCTTGGATTGTATTTATAAATCCTAGCCCTGCCTACCTGAAAACTAACCAAAATACCGGCTATTTCTAGGGCTTCAAGTTGTTTGATTATTTGACTTGATTTTGTGCCATAAAAATCGGCTATTTCGGAAGCGTACCCTTGACCTCTAGCAAGAATATATTGCAATGTATTTTCTTTGTCTTTAGAACCAAATAGAGCTTCTAACATATTGAACTCCTATATAGTTATTATTAACTATATTATAGTGGTTATAAAAAGAGAAGTCAATGACACAGCGCAAATTTACTGTGCCACATTTGTGCCATATTGGAGCCAGAATAAGCTAAATTGAAGAAAAGTGATAGGGTTGCGAACGCCGATATTTATGGGTTTTTGTAGTTTTTAATATGTGGTTGACCCTCGTCCCCCTCTGTCTGCCACCAACTTTTCAAATAATCCACAAATTTTTTAAACCCCCGCAAAATAAGCCTTTAAAACATTTCGCAAGCCCAAATGGAGCTAAGTATTTTTGATTACATCCGACGATTTTAAGGGTATTTTTAAGGGTACGGCATTCAAGCAAATGAATCCGTCACATGGAATAAGCGTGAGAGGGTTCGGTACTTCAAAATAAAAAAGCACCGAACTAGAAAATATAGTCACGAAAAAGCCTACCTAATCTAGGATTATGGCGAATAACTCTTTTGGATTTTTGTGCTCTCTTTTTGATATCTCCGCAATAGACTCGGCATCGCCATTTACTGTTATTCCGGCGGCGTTTAGTTTTGAGATTATTTGGGCCGGCTCTTTGCCGATAACAGGCGCTACTTTTGATATAGGTGCGGCCTCTATTGCCGAAAATACTTTTTTTACCGGACTTTTCTCATCTTTTATTAGTACGACGGCGACACCCCCTATAGCCACCAATAGCACTATCAGCACCATGCTTGCCCTTCTCTTGAAGTGTCCGACAAGCGACTTGTTGTGTGTAGCCATATGCAAAAACGCTCCGACCACAAACAACATACCCACCCATTCATGCACAGCTACGGTTCCACCCGGTTTAAAATGAAAAAACATCATAATGCCGGTGATTGCAACCACCGCAAAAGTAGCAATAGTAATCGGTGTCGAATATTTTGACTGCAACATACAAAAGTCCTTTTTTTGAAAAAATTTTGCTCTAATTGTATGCTTGCTTTTTTAATTAAAAGTTAACGGCAAAGATGCGGTTGATGGTTAGATGGATATAGTGAAAATAAGAGTAATTTTTATGAAACAGAGCAAATTTACTCAATCTCAAATAGTATGTATGCCAAGAGAGGATGAGAGCTAATTTGTAGAAAACTCCTGTTTTAGCATAATTACTATTTTTATGTAAATTATCATCAAAATATAGATATAATATCCATACAAGGAATAATTATGATAGAGCTAATGACTCCATACCAAGTGATGACACAGTTTGCAAACAATATAGAAAAACAGAGA
>RRZU013442371.1_pt1 | contig 10036 bp, 8 predicted proteins | sample 2165561 | NCBI WGS metagenome assembly RRZU01 (sample SAMN10456909, study PRJNA506462) | wastewater metagenome | isolation source: wastewater sludge | place: USA: Moscow, Idaho
GCTTATGACTGGCTTTCTTTGGCAGATCTATAGCAAATTGTGTATGTTGAAAGATGCTGCAGCTAACCTCCAAGAAACATATTTCAAATAGAGGGATGGTTGATAATGGATAGCGCTTATTTTAATAATAATATTTAAAACATTGATTTTATTTGATAATAATTAATAAATCTTAATTTTTTTTAAAAAAGCTCTTGAAGATAAACGGTTTTCTGCCGTCTTGAATGATGATGGTCTGCTTATTTTAGCTGTCAGTACCTATTGTTTTAGGTATATAAATATACTTAAAAGAATATTGAATTTTCCATGGAATTAAACAAGTATTGGTGGTGTATAGTCAAAAACAACAGTAAGAGATGGCATGAAAAACACGGGCTAGATTTGTCGGGATGACTTACCTCATTTCAAAAGATTAAAAATGAGTAAAAATTTAATTGTTATGTAAAAGGACGTTACATGAAAAAAATACCAGCATTGGCATTATTGGCTGTTTGTTGCAATGGAGCGGTTTATGCTGATTTTGTGAAAGACAGCCAAACCGCATTAAATTTTAGAAATTTTTTTATTGACCGCAATAATTCAACCGTTCCAGATGTGGGAAGCTGGTCACAGGCTTTAGGGCTTAAATTCAGTTCAGGCTATACAGACACCCCAGTACAAGTCGGCTTGGATGTCACTTCCAGCTATGCATTGCGCTTATCAGATCATCATGCTGAAAGACCAGATACAGTTTTACCTTTTGATCCGGTAAACAATAAGCAGGAACGAAGCTACAACAAATTTGGCGCGACCCTCAAGCTGAAATATAAAGACTCTGAATTATTGATCGGTGAACTGTCGCCGCGTACGCCAGTCGCTTTTATTGATGATTCCCGTCAATTGGTCACCACATATGCAGGCGTTGCATTTGAAAATAAATCTGTAGACAACTTAAAGCTGTCTTTGGGCCGAATCACGCATATCAATGCGCGTAATGATGATGAGTTTGAAAAACTCAGCCTGTTTGCGCCGGGCAAACCGAGAATGGAAAGCGATGGCCTGAACTATGCAGGCTTTGATTATAACTTCAGCCCTGCCATTACAGGCGCTTACTGGTTTGGACAGCTTGAAGATATTTATCAGCAGCATTATTTAAACGCATCCTACAATACAAAAGTGGGTTCAAGTAAGCTGAAATTGGATGCGCGTTATTTCCATAACAGTGAAGACGGCGATGCGTACTATGGCAAGATTGACAGCCAAACTTTCGGCATTCAGGCTAACCTTGCCAATGGCCCGCATTCATTTGCTGCAGGCGTGCAAAAAAATAAAGGCGACAACAATTTTCCAACTTTTGATGGTTATGCGCCGCAGCCATTTTTGCATACATGGTCAACGCTAGGTTTTATCAAACCTGAAGAGCTGACTTACCATGCATTGTATTCCTATGATTTTAAAGAAGTGGGCGCGCCTGGGCTGCGTGCGACATTGCGCTATTTATATGGCACCAATATTGAACGTCCAGGCTTTTCAGATAACAAAGAAACGGAAGCAAACTTTATTTTGGGATATACCGTTCCAGAAGGAAAACTGAAAGGGCTTGGTGTTGAGTGGCGTTATATTGACACCACGTCCAAATACGGAGCTGGTTACAGTGAAGGAAATGATTTCGTAGAGAATCGAGTCATTACCACCTATAGCTTTAAATTTTAATCAGATTTAAAGCAGCAGTTAAAGGAATAACGAGGAGAAAATAATGAACTTAAAAAAAATCGTATGTGCAACCAGCGTATTGGCGGCTTCTATTTATGCGCAAGCCGATATTAAAGTTGGTGTGATTACCTCATCATCAGGTCCAATCGCCATGGTTGGGATTCCGCAAAAAAATACGATTGATTTGCTGCCGAAAAAAATCGGCAATGAAAATGTCCACTATATTTCACTGGATGATGCCAGTGATCCGACCGCATCGGTTAAAGCAGTAGAAAAGTTAATCAAAGAAAATAATGTGGACGCCATTATTGGGCCGTCAGGGTCGCCCAATGCATCCGCAGTGATTGCAACTGTGGCAAAAGCGCAGGTGCCGCTATTGGCGCCGGTCGGTACAGCGTCTATTGTTATACCGATGAATGCTCAGAAAAAATGGGTGTTCAAGACCACTCAGAATGATGACATTATTGCTGAAGCGCTGATTCAGGACATGGTCAAGCGCAAATTCAAAACGCTTGGATTCATTGGCACAGCTGATCCGTATGGGGAAAACTGGGGCAAAGTAGTAAGCGCTTTAGCTAAAAAACATGGTATTCAAGTGGTGGCGCAAGAAACTTTCCAGCGTCAAGATACCTCATTAACAGGCCAAGCGTTGAAGCTGATCAGTAAAAAGCCGCAAGCTATTTTAGTTGCCGCGCCAGGAAGCGCAGCTGTTCCGCCGCAAGCAGCATTATTTGACCGAGGTTACCGCGGTCAGATCTACCAGACCCATGGCGCTGCATTGGATCAGTTCCTGACTTTAGGCGGGAAGAAAGTTGAAAATACTATTTTAGCGGCTAGCTTGATGCTGGTGATTAACGAAATTCCAAATAGTCATCCATCTAAAGCTGTGGCTTCAAAATATATCAATGCCTATAAAGCGAAATATAAACAAACTCCTGCAACGTTTGGGGCAAATGTCTACGATGCGGGTATTTTGTTAGAAAAGGCAGTGCCGGTTGCATTGAAAACAGCCAAGCCCGGTACGGTGCAATTCCGTGAAGCGTTGCGCAATGCTTTAGAAACCACCAAAGAAGTCGCAGGTACGCAAGGTGTCTACAACATGAGCCCAACAGACCATAGCGGGTTTGACAAACGTGGCCGTGAAATGATTATTGTGAAAAACTGGCAGTGGAAGCTCTTGAAATAAACCTGAGAAATTCAAGCAGTTCAGCAATTAGGGCGGTACTTATGGTATCGCTCTAAGGCGGACTCACCCTCAGGAAAGGCGGGAAGAAGTTATGGATTTAGATATTGCGTTGGTTCTTACACAGGATGGAGTAACCAGTGGCGCAATTTATGCTTTATTAGCATTGTGCATTATTTTGGTGTTTACAGTCACACGAATATTATTAATTCCTTTAGGTGAATTTGCTGTTTTTGGTGCACTCACGTTGGCATCGATTCAGGCAGGTATCCCCAGTTTAATTGTTTGGTTGGTTGCTGCATTTTTTGTAATTAATACCTTATTGGATTTGTATGCCAAGCTCAGATACAAGAGCAGCTTTAATAGCAAAATATTTATCGGAAGCGCACTTTATATTGGGCTGCTATTGCTGGCCATGTATCAGTTGCCGCTTGCAGAGTTGCCGATGTGGGGACAAATTTTATTAACATTAGCCGCGATTATTCCATTAGGACCGCAAATTTATCGTACTTTTTTTCAGCCGCTTGTAACAGCAAAACCGTTAGTTTTATTGATTGTTTCCATTGCGGTGCATGTGGTTTTGGTTGGCTTAGGTTTGGTGATTTTTGGTCCAAATGGCGCACAGACCCAATCATTCAGTGATGCATCGTTTAATCTTGGGCGGCTAGTGGTCAATAGCCAAACATTAGTGATTATTGCTGCCTTCTTTATCATGATTTTTGTATTGTGGTATTTCTTTGAAAAAACCTTATATGGCAAGGCATTGCATGCGACTGCAGTCAATCGGATCGGTGCGCAGCTGATGGGGATTTCTCCGATATTTGCTGGCAAACTGACCTTTTTTATGGCGGCGTTTATAGGTGCGCTTTCGGGCATTCTGATTGCCCCGGTGACCACATTGTATTATGACTCTGGTTTTATTTTAAGCCTAAAAGGATTTGTGGGAGCCATTATTGGCGGTTTGATCAGTTTTCCCGTTGCCGCAATTGGTGCTGTTACAGTGGGTGTCATTGAGTCGTTCTCTATGTTCTGGGCCAGTGATTACAAGGAAATTATTGTGTTCACGCTCATTATTCCATTTTTACTCTGGAAATCCTTAACAACACGCCATATAGAGGAGGACGAGGAATGAAATCTAAATACTTGTTTTTAATTTTCGTCTGTATTGTCTTAATCAGTCCTGTTTTCTTACCGACCTATCAAGTGACTTTGCTGAGTTATATCGGGTTAAATGCTTTGGTTGTGCTGGGTTTGGTTTTAGTAACCGGTGTGGGGGGAATGACCAGTTTTGGACAGGCTGCACTTGTCGGTATTGGCGCTTATGCAACAGCTTATCTGACTGTGACTGAACAGTTGCCAAGCTTTCTGGCATGGACTGGAGGAAATCCGTGGTTCGGCCTATTGCTGGGCATTATCATTACCTTGTGTTCTGCGGTACTGGTTGGCGGTCTGACCCTTAAACTGTCAGGGCATTATTTGCCTTTAGGAACCATTGCCTGGGGCATTTCACTGTATTATTTCTTCTCGACCATTGAGTCTTTAGGCGGCCATTCTGGCATATCCAATATTCCCAATATCTCGATTGCAGGTTATGCCTTTGATACCGGCGGCAAAATGTATTATCTCATTTGGCTGATCTTATTTGCAGCCATTGTGATTACAAAAAACCTGCTCAATTCACGTGAAGGACGCGCCATGCGTGCCCTGAAAGGCGGTCAAGTCATGGCGGAATCGATGGGCGTAAATACCTTCCGTTCCAAAATGATCGTGTTCATCATTGCTTCGGTATTCGCTTCAGTTTCCGGCTGGCTCTACGCTCACACGCAAAGCTTTATTAACCCGACGCCGTTTGGCCTGCAAATGGGGATCGATTACCTGTTTATGGCCCTATTAGGCGGTGTAGGCAGTATTTGGGGCGCAATTTTAGGCGCAGGTATTTTCACCATGGTGCGCCAATGGCTGCAAGATTTCCTGCCGATTATCTTTGGCGCAGAAGGGCATTATGAAACCATTGTATTTGGCCTCATTATTGTTCTTTTGATGCAAAAAGCGCCAGCGGGTCTCTGGCCATTTATTACTAAACTGGTTCCAGCCAAATTTAAACCAGTGGATATTCACCCGCAAATACAGCCTGTTGCAGAACCTCTAGCGATGCAGCCATTAACGGAACCAGGCAGCGTGATCCTCGAAGCTAAAAATGTCACCAAAAAATTTGGCGGCCTAGTCGCGAATAACGACATGAGTTTGACCATTCATGCTGGAGAAATCTTAGCGCTGATTGGCCCTAATGGCGCAGGGAAAAGTACCATGTTCAACCAGATTTCAGGGGTTGATGAACCGACCAGCGGTGAAGTCATTTTTAAGGGGCAAAAGATTAATGGAATCCCTTCGCGTGAAATTGCCGAATTAGGGCTGAGCCGGACGTTCCAGCATGTCAAAATTTTGCCAGAAATGACGGTACTGGAAAACACAGCAATTGGAACGCATTTGCGCGGAGAAAAGGGTGTTTTTTCCTCCATGTTCTATTTGGACCGTGAAGAAGAAAATGTCTTGTTAAATGAAGCCAAGACTCAACTTGAGCGCGTTGGTTTAGGTGATTATCTTTATACCGAAGCAGGCAGTTTGGCTTTGGGACAGCAGCGTATTTTGGAAATTGCCCGCGCCTTATGCGCCAGTCCAAGCTTACTTTTGCTGGATGAACCGGCAGCAGGTTTGCGCTTTAAGGAAAAGCAGGCGCTAGCTGATTTATTAGCGAAGTTGCGAGCGCAAGGCATGGCAATTTTACTGGTCGAACATGATATGGATTTTGTGATGAATTTAGCAGACCGCATTGTGGTGATGGAATTCGGCCAAAAAATTGCAGAAGGTTTGCCAGAGGATATACAAAAAAATGCAGCGGTGCTGGAAGCATACCTTGGAGGTGCAGCATGAGTGATGTCAGCAAGAATGATCAAGGAAAGCCTTTACTGGAAATCTCTAATCTCAGTGTCGCTTATGGCAAAGTTGAAGCTTTGACGAATTTTAATATGCGTGTCAATGAAGGGCAGATTGTTTCTGTAGTAGGCCCCAATGGTGCAGGCAAAACCACATTATTGTCTGCCATTATAGGATTGCTTGGTTCCAAGGGTAATGTGGAGTTTGATGGTTTTATTGACCAGTGTCCACAAGTGGAGCGTATGGTGGTGAGAGGTTTGGGGCTGGTTCCAGAAAAGCGTGAACTGTTCAGCTCGATGAGTATTGAAGACAACCTGATGCTCGGCGCTTTTCAGCGTTACCGTCAGGGGGATCGCCAGTTGCAGCAGACTTTGGATGAAGTCTATAACATTTTCCCGCGCTTAAAAGAGCGGCATAGCCAGCAGGCAGGCACATTATCTGGCGGCGAGCGTCAAATGCTGGCGGTAGGCCGTGCACTTATGGCGAAACCAAAGCTTTTGATGCTGGATGAACCCAGCTTAGGCTTGGCTCCATTAATTACACGTGAAATTTTTAAAGTGATTGATCAATTGCGTGCTCATGGTGTTTCCATTTTATTGGTTGAGCAAAATGCCCGTGCGGCGCTGAAGCTCGCAGACTATGCCTACGTCCTAGAAATGGGTGAACTGTCGATGCAAGGCAAAGGCAGTGATCTGGTGGAAGATCCGCGAATTATTGAAAGCTATTTGGGCATCAACAGCAAACATCAGGATGTTTTAGCGGTGTAATTCAACCACCCACTGAATAATATGAATTTGCATGGAGGCAGAAGTGAAGCCAGATTCAAAGATTCTCGTCTATGGTGCAGGTGCGATCGGTTGCGTTGTGGCTGCAAGGCTTATCCTTGCAGGTCATAACGTGAGTTTGCTGGCGCGCGGTGAAAATTATCAGCACATTAAAGCTTATGGTATTCAATTAGATGACTTAACTGGTCAGCATCATATTCATCCTGTGCAGGTCGTGAGTGATCAGGATGATCTTGAAGCGCAAGACTATATTTTTATCACCACAAAATTTCAGGCTTTAACTGAAATCATGCCGAATTTACAGCGCATGCTGCATCAAGGTACCAAGATTATACCCTTAATCAATGGCATTCCATTTTGGTATTTTTATGGCATTGCGGAGCATCAGCCAGTACCTGCAATCCGCGTTCTTGATCCTCAAAATAAATTAATTCAGCAATTTCCTTTGCGGCATCTGATTGGCGCTGTGGTATTTATCACGGCGCAATTGCAGGGCTTTGGTCAGGTTCAATCAACCAATCCATATTTGCTTATTTTCGGTGAGCCGAATCATCAAGGTTCAGCCCGTTTGCAGGACGTAGCGCAGCTGTTTGTAAATAGCGGCATTGAAGCGCGGCAGGTAGAGAATATTCGGGATCAAATCTGGACAAAAGTCATGGCCAATCTCAGTTCAAACCCATTATCAGTTGTTGCCAATACTACTTTGGAACATATCTATGCGCATGCGAATTTAAGCCCAATTTCCCAAGCGATCACGCAGGAAGTTCGCAGTGTCGCCGCTTGTTATGGGGCGCGTATTTCGATTGATCCCAATACTTTCATGCAGCTTGGTGCAGAAATGGGGCCAATTTATACCTCGATGTGGCATGACTACCAAGATAAAAAAACGTTGGAGCTGGCCAGTATTGCCGATGCCGTTTTTGAATTGGCAGAACAGTATGGCTGTGAGCTGCCGGTTACACGGATTATTTATGATTTAAGCCAATTTTTAAGTGCTCAATCAAGGACGAATGAGGAGTTGTCGATATGAATAGCAGTTGTTTAAATCCGCTGAATGTCAGCCAAGTTGAATGGGAGTTAAGAGTTAAACTGGCGCAATGCTATCACTTGATTGATTTTTTTGGCTGGACAGAGACCATTTTTAATCATATTTCAGCACGCTTACCAGGAGATGAACACTATTATTTAGTGAACCCCTTTGGTTTGAATTACACTGAAATTACGCCAGAAAATTTGCTGAAAGTGGATTTGGCAGGCAACAAAGTGACCCCATCTGAATATGATGCCAACCCCGCAGGTTTTGCTTTACATAGCGCTGTGCATGGTGCGCGCGATGATATCCGCTGCTTGATCCATACTCATACCACTCCAGTCAGTGCGATTGCCCAGAAACAGCATGGTTTCAAAAATGATAACTTTTATGGCGCTCAATTATATGGACGCGTGGCTTATCACACCTTTGAAGGCATTACGTTGTTTGAGGATGAAAAGCAGCGGATGATTCAAAGTTTGGGGAATCAGCATATTTTGGTGTTGCGCAATCATGGTGTCGCAGTGGGTGAGAGCAGTATTGAAAAAGCCTTTTTCCTTCTTTGGACTGTCCAGCGGGCTGCGGAAATTCAATGTTTGGCTGATTCTATGCAAGGCGCTGATGTCCTGCTGGAAGATCCCATTAAACAAAAGTGTGCAGATTTAACGCAGATGCTGATTAATGACAGCGGATTTGCCGATAAATTTTTTAAGGCGATGGTCAGGAAAATGCATGAGAAAGCTAAGGCAGCAGGCGGCGCCTCAATCTCAAACATTTGCCAGCCTGCACATTCTTAAAATCCGCCCATTTAAAGCAATGCCGTGGATCATGGCAGCTGAACCTCCAGCAACTGGCGGTTCAGTCTTAAATCAGACAATAACATCAACTTGATAAGGCTCAGCAGTCCAGCCATAAAAAAGGGATAAGCGCGGCAGAAAGAGATATGCTCTTCGTAAATATGCTATTTCTATTTCATCAGGCAATTTATGGGAAAGTGCATACTTCACTAGGATAATCAGTTTAGCAGTCGGTGACAGTTATGGACAATATAGTATGAATCAATCAACAGTTATAGAAATGGTATAATGACTTATAATAAATGTTTAGATACATAAGAAACTTAAAGTAGTAAAAAAGTTAAATTTAATATTTTTTATTATTATATATCATTAATTTGTTGATATAATTCTACTGCTGCCTATTTTCTAAATATTGAATTAAGCTATTGTATTCAAAAATTATTTTTTATTTCCTGTAGTTTTACCCCTCAACCTGCCCCACATAAAATTTTGAATTGAATTACACTCATCAGTTATTTATCGGTACAGGTTGGACATTTAAATTTCTCAGTTTAGTCTATTTAAAGAACATTGACGTTCAATTTTTACTGGTTTGAAGTTTCTAGGCGAAGGTGAATGGAAACGAAATAAACATCAGCCTGAGTATTGTCACCAATGGCGTAAACTGTATATCGGCATAGACGCTAAAACCTTGCAAATACGGGCTGTACAGCTCACAACAAATAATGTCAGCGATTCACAAGTCCTTGGTGATTTACTTAATCAAATCCCGCCTGATGAGCGTATTGATTCTATCTATAGGGATGGAGCATATGATACAAAATACTGCAGACAAGTGATTTCAAATCGACAAGCATATGCCGTGATTCCACCAAGAAAGAATGCAAAGCCTTGGAAAGATAAGCAAGCGAGATCTATAGAGCGGAATGAATTATTAAAAACAGTCAAACGGCTAGGAAGAGTTCTTTGGAAAAAGTGGTCTAGTTATCATTGTCGAAGCTTGGTTGAAACTAAGATGCATTGTATCAAGTTATTAGGCGATAAACTCAGTGTCAGTAACGTGCAAAGCAAAGTCAGTGAGGTTCATGCCCGTGTGGCAGTATTAAATACATTTACGGAATTATGCCGACCTCATACCCAAGTTGTCACTTAAATTTGGGTTATTTAGGGCAGCTTTAACTTCTAAGTATTGATGCAGCAAAGCTGGCATGAACTAGGGCGCAAAATGCTTTGATTAAAAGTTATTTTAATAATTTTGAATATCTTTACTTAAGATTGCAAAAAGTTTAAGGTGGCTTAAATTCTGTGAACAGATCCTAGATGGATTTGGGCAGCTTCCTTAAATACAGATTTGTGTATGACGAAAAAAACATTTCTAATTCAGCTTTTGGTACTCTTGTTTACATTCCAGAATATTTGGAGTGTGGCAGAGGCTGCCTGTCTGCATGAAATGCCGAACACACCCAATTTAATACTATCTAATCCAATCACTTTAGATGAAAAGACGGATCATTCTAGTCTGGCGCCTTATTCTCTAGAAAACTATAATGAAATCTATGACTATTGTCAGAAGGTTTGCTTTAACGAAAAGTGCAGTCATTTCTCAAATACA
>RRZU012834872.1_pt1 | contig 10034 bp, 17 predicted proteins | sample 2165561 | NCBI WGS metagenome assembly RRZU01 (sample SAMN10456909, study PRJNA506462) | wastewater metagenome | isolation source: wastewater sludge | place: USA: Moscow, Idaho
AAAAATGGCAATGATACACTCGTCATCTATTCGCTTGGAAACTTCTTATCAGCACAAGATGTTAACTATAGAATGCTCGGTGGCATGGCACACTTCACCCTACAGTATAATCAGAATGATAAGACTAAAACGATAAAAAATGTAAAATACACACCGATCGTTAATCACTTCGATGCTAACTTTACAAACTTTAGAATTTATCAATTAAAAGATTATACTCCAGAACTCTCTAGTTCTCACGGACTCTCATTTGAACAAGAAATATCTTACGACTATTTTAAAAATCTAGTTGATGAGGTGATGGGAACGAAGTTTGAAATTGATTATTAAAAAAGAATGTCACTCGACATTCTTTTTTTCTGTAATAAACATTAATGCAAACAAGCAATACAATGCAGGTGCAAGAATAAAAATCATAAATAAGATATATATCAGCATTGATAGAGCAGAGAGAATACTATTTAATTGAAAGGACACAAGATTTAGTAATGGCCCCAGTACGATAACAAACATTACCGCTCCGCTACAAACCTTCATAATGTTTTGACTTCTCAAAGACATTTCACTTTGATCATTTTGAATTTCTTCTGCGATTTTTTTATTAAACTGACCCTTTATTTGTCGAATCATTATTTCTTTTTTACTCATCATCTTTTCCTTTCGTATCTTTATCGTTAATTAAAATATAGGCTAGTATTGAGTACAGTATAAAAATTAAACCGTAAACAACGATAAAGCAATATACAATCAGGATCAACATCGATACTATTGAATTCAGTTTGAAGGATCCAATTGATAAGATAGAAATAAGAAGAACTACCACAAGTACAATCCCACTTGATGCTCTCATAATGCGATCACTTTTAACGGCATTAGCACTTTTATCAAGTTTAATCTCTTTACGAAACTCGCTTGAAAACTCTGCTTTTAGCTGTCTCTTAATGATTTCTTTTTTACTCATCGGACCACCTCCTACACATATCATAACAAAAAAAGAGGATTAGCTCCTCTTAATTGTGTTCACAATCTTCATTTTCGCAACAATTGCAACCTTCATCATCGCATTCATTCATAATTTGATAAGCACTTAAATCAATCGCTTCGAAACTAATTTCAACCAGAGCTTTTTCATCTGGAAGACTATCAACGACAGCTAAGGTACGTGCTGGATATGGGAAATTGAAGTTTTCCTCATATAAACTGTCAAATTCATCTAGATTCACATCTTTAGTAACATATACACTGGCTCTTACAATTTGATTTAAATTCATTTTCATTTCTTCAAATAATTTATTCACATTAATAAACAAAGCTTTCATTTGACTCTCTAAATCATTTTGAATACCTAAGTCAAAATCAATACCCATTTGACCTGAGACAAATACAAAGTCACCAACTTTTAAGACTTGTGAAAACGATCCCTTCGGTTTAATAACTTCTTCGGAATTAATTGCTTTTCTCATATTCTACCTCTTTCCTTCTTCAGTCTCTTTAATACAATAAAGCATAAACTTTTTTGTTTAACTATATTCATATTATAATTGTATTTAAACATTAAACAAGTTTTATACTCTTTCTACTTCAATAAAAAAGATGATCGTTTATGATTCACCTTTTTCTTCCTTTGAACGTTTTACCATTGCTTTATGAATTCTTTTTCTCTCAACATTTCTCAAGAAAGAAGAAAATACGATAAACAAAAAATAAAGGACAATGAGTAATAATACGATAAAAGACATATAATCATTTAAAGATTCTAACATACTGCCTCCTTAGTTTTACTAACAATCAGTAAACCACTAAACATCGTAATGATACACACTACAGTAATAACTTGATGAACAATAAGCATAAACCCAACAGCTTTGAAAATGATTACTGGATTCATCACACTCGGCGTTAAAATTAAAGCAATGATAATCACGACTAAATATTTTAGTATTAAATTAATGGCACTCATGATAATCGCGACTTTAATTTGTGTGTTTTGAAAGTATACTCTATTAATATCGTACACGATTAAAAATAAAGTTGGTACTATTACGTGATTGATTTCCAAAGCTTGAATAAATTTTAAAAAAGAGATGCTTGTGTCCGACATGGATTTTACAAGACTGACAAGATATACCTTATCAAGAGTTTTTATATTATGAACAAAATATAAAATTTCATCAAGAGATTCGCTACGAATTAAAATATATCCTAAGTAGCCCTCATTAACAACCTGAGTACAAAGAAAAAATACGGCTACAAATGAAAGTGCAAGTAACAGAAATTTTTGATTACTCAGTTTTTTTATCAATGAAATCAGCTCCCTTAATAACTTCAGTACGACTGAGGGATTCAAAGCCTCTTTGTCGGTGTACTTCATAAACTACTAAAGCTACGGTATTCGCTAAATTTAAACTTCGGGCATTTTCGACCATCGGTATACGTAAGGCCTTATCTTTATACTTTTTAAGAATTTCAGTACTCAAGCCACTACTTTCATTGCCAAAAATTAAATATATATCATCATCACAAACAAAACTTTCATCACTGTACGTCTTTTTTCCATAACGTGATATTAAAAAATACTGTCCTTTGTGATTTTCTTCAAATTCTTCAAAACTATCATAAATTGTATAATCATCTTCTTTAACATAATCCATTCCTGATCGTTTTAAATACTTATCACTTAATTCAAAACCTAAGGGCCTGATTAAAATTAAATTCGTGTGACTCGCCATACTTGTACGCATGATATTACCTGTATTACTTGGTATTTCCGGTGCGTATAACACAATATTAATCATTTTTATCACCTTTCATACTATACATTCTATAGCCTATTGCCGCAATATTCACAGCTCCAAACATCACAATAAATCTAAATAAAATTTTAAAGACAAGAGCACTGAAAAGTTCTGCAGGAAACAGATTAACGAGTGCATCTACTGAAGCGTCCATAAACCACAGATCGTTTGTAAAAAAAACTTTATGAAAGAGTGTCCAGAATACATCAAAGTTTATATAAGCAAAAAGTCCAATAAAGACTACGATAACCATTACAATACCCGATGTTTTATTAATAGTATCTGTTAAGGTAAATACAGTAACATGTTTTTTTCTTATAAACAAAAAGACGGTTAAGGCAAAGATTATTACTGCACAAAATACGAGGGTGTTGTATGCATCAGCATACAAATTAGCAACATCGATCATATGGTCTTTGTCTTGTTGAGAAAAGATATCAGTTTTGACACCATTAACATCAGCTTCATACACTAAATCACTTGTATACCCTTTAACGTATAATAAGGTTAAGGCTGTCGCTTCCTCTAATTCTTGATCACTAATGTTCATCTTTTTTGCGACGTTTTGCTCGCTTTGAACCTTTGTATAGAAATCAAGTTCAAAGACAGAGGTTGTCACAGCTGCTAAGACTGTAAGCACAAAAATAAAGATCGTTAAAATTCGAGTAGTATTAATATAAAGTTTACTCATTCTCTAAAAACTCCTTTAATTTTTGAAGTGCAATCGCGCGATGACTGATTGTGTTTTTTAAATCATTATCAATTTCAGCCATTGTTTGTTTATATTTCGGAATATAGAAAATCGGATTATATCCAAAGCCATTTGTTCCTTTTAATTCATAAGCAATTTCTCCGTTAATGACCCCTTCAAATAAATGAACATCTCCTTTGCTCGCAAATGCAATTACACTAATAAATCGAGCACGACGATCTTCTTTATCTTTCATGATTTCAATAACTTGAACATTCTTTTCTTCATAAGGCGTATCATGTCCTAAAAAACGAGCACTGTATACACCAGGTTGATTATCTAAAGCAGCGATTTCTAATCCTGAATCATCTGCGATAACATAATCGTAATCATCCATTAAGGCTTCAACTTTTAAAAGCGCATTTTCTCGAAATGTACTCCCTGTTTCTTCAACATCTAAATCAATCTTTAAATCTTCTAAACTAAAGACATTAAAATCATTTAGGATTGCTTTAAACTCTTTGATCTTACTTTTATTGTTACTGACTACTAATAGATCTCTCTTCATACACTCACTCCTAACATTGTATAAAACACTTCATTAATTATATCATATCGACATAAAATTTATTTAACTTTAAATTGATTGTGCTATAGTTATTAAGAGGTGAGCTTATGAACTTAAACATTCCATTTAATTATACAAATCTAAAAAAAATCGATTTAGGTTTAACAAATTCAAATTACATTGTTGATATTGATAAAAAAACATATATTGCGCGGGTTCCAAAAGATGATTTAAAACATCTCTTTGATAGAACTCAAGAAGCAAAGGTACTTGAAGCTTTAAAACACAGTTCCTTTACCTTATCCCCGTTCTATTATGAAGATGGGATTCAATTAGTTGAGTATCGAGAGCATCTGATTAATTTAAATGAATATAAAAATGAGGATCGTATGTATCGCGTTTCTGAATTAATGAAAGAATTTCATAATTCAAACGTGAGTGTTGATGTCGACTTTGATCCGATTCAACAATGTTACATCTATGAAAAATATTCAAAGGATCTTGACATAAACTTAGAAGATTATGAAATTTTCTTTGATACGATACGAAAAATACAATATGAACCCGTTCTTTGTCATAATGACTGGGTTGATGGAAACATTTGTTTTATTGAAGATAAAACATACCTCATAGATTTTGAGTATGCTGGTAATAATGATCGTCGTTTTGACATTATGTCTTTTATCACTGAAAATGATTTAACACGTGAAGAAAAACGTGAGTTTATCAGTCATATGTATCCCTACGGATTAGAACATATGGAAGAAGTGAAACTGTGTATGTATCGAGACTTAAATAACCTTCTTTGGTATTTGTGGGCAAAGATGATGCATACAGTACGTAATGAAGATATTTATGATGAGATCGCTAAGATTAAATTCAAACAACTCAACGAAGAATTTCAAAGACCTTTAAACTTTTAAAAATGCGAACACAATGTTCGCATTTTTTATTTTTGAGCAACGATAAAGATTTTCTCGCCTTCATGAATTCCTTCTTGATCAAAGTCTGTATATAATTTTAGTTTAAAATTTAAATCTTCTAAATGTTTAATCACCGTTTCTAAAGTGAACACTCTTTGTACATGATGTTCTTGAACATGTGAGTCTTCATAAAAAACAAAGTGATGATAGATGTAAGGAGCCTCACTTGTAATCGTCCATTGGAAGTCTGTACCAAGGACGTTCCCTACTTCCATAAACGGCTCTTTAAACTCTTCTAAGCGGTCTTCTGTGTGCATATCAAACATAAACACACCCTCTTCATTAAGAGCGCTATAAACCTTAGAAAAGACTTTTTGTAAATCACTTTCTTCTAAAATATAATTAATACTATCGCAGAAGCAAATAATGTTATCAAATTTCTTGTCATCGGATAACTCTAACATATCAAGTTTATAGATGTCATGAATCAGATGATCTGTATCCTTAAGTCGAATCTCATTTAACATGTCTTCAGAAAGATCTGTAGCATCAAGTTGAAAGGATTGAGCGATTGCCATGCTAATTTCTCCTGTACCGCTCGCAAGTTCTAAGACTGAATTTCCGTAATGATGTTTCTTAAAGAAATCAGTCCACCATTGAACTGCATCTTCATCTTTTAAAAGCGCATCATAATAGTGCGCTAACTTATGATACATCGGCTTTTAATGTTTGCGGATAATTTAAGAATAACTTATCCAATTCATACAATTCTCGCATCTCTTTATTGAAGACATGAACGACAACATCATAGAGGTCAATAACAACCCAACCACTATCTGCTTGCCCATCAATTGCTCGAATGTCTAATTCATCCTCTTTATCAAGACGTACAAGTTCATTAATAATCCCATCAATTTGACGAGAACTATCCACATCACAAATAATAAGATAATCTGTAAATGGGTTCGTTCTTTCAAAATCGATAACATTTATATTTTGTGCAAACTTATTATCTATAATTTTAAGAACACTATCTTTTAACTTATTACTCATTGTTTCGCTTCCTTTCTCTTTCTTGCTTCTTCTCCATCGTGTTTTACTTTTATAAACGCAGCATCAATATCAGTTTTTGCTAAACTAATATAATTTTCAGTGTCATAAGGTCGGCCACGTTCAACCTTATCACTAACATAAATTATTTTCCCCAGTAAGGAATCATCTTCCCCTGTTGTATGATATTTAATTGCTTTTAAAATATCTTCATCAGAAATCTTATATTGAACATTTGCGATATAGGATCCTGTATATTGATGATAAACCTTAGGATGCATTTTTAAATACTCACTAAAATGTTCTTTCATTATTTTAAGTTCCAGCTCTTTATCAAGTTCTTTTGTAATATCATGAAGTAGCATTGCAGCGTACACTTTTTCAGCTTCTACATTATAATATTCAGAAATTTCGAGTGCGACATCGATACAGCGTTTCACATGATTTGCTCTTTTCTCACTTAAATTATTGAAAAGGATTGCATCTTTATACATGTGATGTTGGAAAATCAAATGACGGATCGACTCACTCAAATATTCAAATTTCCCTTCTCTTACTAAGGTCGATGATGCAGGATGATCAAATTCGACAGAATCATAAGCTTCAACGACTTCTTGGTTTCTTCTTACTAAAAGGAAATTAATCATCGACTTCAAATCATCGATACGATACCACTCATCTAATCTTTCTAAATTGTCACTTCCCATAATCCAAACAAATTGACAATCAACATTTTCTTCTTTAAGAACCTTAACTGTATTATATGAATAAGAAGGTTTCGGTAAATCTTTTTCAAGTGTCAGTAATTTTAATCGTTCATCGCTTTTGATAGCTTCTTCGATTAATAAGGCACGGTTCTCAAAATTTTCATAATGTTTATCTTTCAAAGGCTGATCATATGCCAAAATAAACCACACTTCTGAAACGTGACCATCATTGATACATTGTGTTGCAAGTTCAATGTGTCCTGAATGAATCGGATCAAAACTCCCTCCAAAAAGTCCTATCTTTCTCATTTTACAAGATCAATAAGTTTCTTTTCGCTTTGTTTATAAAGAACAATAACACGTCCCACAATACTAACGACTTCACTGTTTGTCTCACTTGATAAAATAACTGCAGCTTCATTAGCACTAACATCCGCTGTCTTAAGAATATTTACCTTAACAAGTTCATGAGCCTTAAGTGCTTGTTCAAGGTTCATAAACATATCTGTCTTAATACCTTCTTTACCAATTGTTAATACTGCCTTCAATGGATTTGCCATTGCTTTTAATTGTTTCTTTTGCGCATTGTTTAAAATCATACGAGCGCCTCCCTTACTAAAACTTCTATATTTTTATCTCTAATTACTGTTACTGTTTTAATTCCAGATTTCATATTTACAAACCCTAAACCATTAATCACAACATCAAAATCTTCTTTTTTAATTGGAAGATATCCTGTGGATTCATAGTCCGCAATAATTTCTGTTCTTGGGTTTCGATCATCACTAAGTTCTCTTTCAAATTGAGCATCACGTTTTTCCATTGATGTGCGATGAATTTTTAGACCATCATTCACATAAAAGATCACTGATGTTTTCTTACTCACTTGTACTGACACTTGAGCAAGTCCTGCAATCATAAAGCTCGTGTCTTTATCAATCTGAAACACCTTTGGTTTAATTTGTCGTGGCACCACTTTTTCAAGATCATCTTGTTCAACATAATACTGCATATTATCTTTTCGAATTAAGCCCGGAGTATCATACAAGGTGTATTCATCCATATCAATAGCGATCAGATCTAAAGTAGTTCCTGGATAACGCGAAATGGTAATATCAGTTTCAGCCATTGCATTAATGAGTGTTGACTTTCCAACATTTGCCTGACCCATGATGATGACATCACGACCATCGCGATAATTATCAATGACATCAAGCAAAGTATCCGCACCATAGTGACCATGGTCACCTGTAAACAAAATCCCTTTAACAGATATTCCATAAAACTTTAATCGTTTTTCAACGAAAGAGACAAGCTTCTGGTTTCCTAAAGTTTCGGGTAATAAATCACGTTTCGTTCCCACGAGTATAATATCTTTATTCAAAAGGTGTCGATTTAACCCTGAAATAATATTACTATCAAAATCAAAGAGGTCGACGACCCAAATGATGAGATCATTACGTTCATTCACCATATTTAAAATATCATAGTTATCAAAATCACTCTTATAAGACTTAACCAGATCATCATAATGTTTAATTCTAAAACATCTTTGACATAAATCATTTTCTAATTTTGGACTATAGCCAATTTCTTCAACATTTTGATCTTGAAGCGTCGCCCCACATCCATTACATTTCTTCATTTGGCCACATTCCTTTCTTTCTTAATCGATTAATGATTCTATCTTCTAAATATCGATTAAATTTTGTAACCTTCATATCTGTTTGTACGATGCTTCCCGTTAACACAACATCAATACCAACTTTATTAGATCCATAAACATCAGTCATCACTTGATCTCCCAAACTTATCATTTCACTTTTCTTCAAATGTTTGAAATCTTTGAAGATTTGTTTATATGTTTTCTTCAAAGGTTTTAAAGCAAGTGGATAAGTTTTTAAATTAAGTCCGTCATTAAAAACTCGGACGCGTTCTTCATTATTATTACTAATGAGTACAACCTCAATATTTGCATCCTTAATCTTCTTAATAAATGTAAGGACTTCCTCATTGTTAAAAGGATCATCCGGAGCTACTAAAGTATTATCAATATCACAAAGCAACAACTTCTTATTATTATCAATTAAGTCTTGAACATTCAGTTGATCAAAACGCTTTATTCTCTTAGTTGGTATAAACTTTTTTAACATTTCATCACCGCACTTATTATAACATAATTAAGCTGACAATAAACTTGTATCATCAAAATAAAAAGGATATTTACATATCCCTTAAAACGTGTATCTTTGATAATAATCATTTAGATCTATGAGCGCTAAATACAAATCACTTGGATGCTCACGACTCCACTTCCAAATACTAGAAGCATATCCATAGGAATGTATCGTTCTATCGTCAGTAATTTGATCGTTTTTTAAAAGCTCCAAGAGACTTTTCATTTCAGGAATGATCATCTCACTTAGTTGCTCTGTGGAGGCTTCTGAAATAACACAAACATTGATCATCTCTAATTCATGGTTCGCAAACTTAATGACAGATTCAATTTTGTTCTTTAACACTTCTTTTTTATTCATTTCATCACTCAATTCTAAGTCTATTATATTTAGATTATGTAATGATTTCAATCGATTTAATTAAAACAAAAAGAAAAGCCCATGTTAGACATGGGCAAACCAAGGATTTGGGGGGGATTGTAAGCACCCTTGCATACTTACAGTTATATAATACACTATTTTGCATATTTTACAAGTGATTAATGTAATTATTGAAAGATTATTCATATTATATTGGTATGATTAATGATTTAAATATTTTTGTAAATTCCCCTCAAGTTTAGTATATAGGACTCCCCCTATGACAACGCAAGAAACAAATTGTCCAATAAATATTGAAACAAATTCTAAGACATATACATTAAAGATAAACGCTTGATGATACGCTACTGCGAATACAATTGGCAAACCAATTGCATTTAATAATACTGGCATCATCAGCGACGCAAATGGAATCTTTAATTTTGTTATCCTGTGATTACGAAGACCATAAGCTAACACTGATGCGATAAAAGTAATTAAAGTTCCAAAAATAATATCTAAAACACCAAAGCCACCAATTCCTAAAGCCACACCAATGGCATTTGTAATTAAACAACCTACTGTAATTCCATAAATTCCATCTTTACTGACTATCGCACTGATGATTAAAGCTTCCGCAACCCTAATCTGTACTACATTAAACGATAAATTCTGTAACGCCATCCCTAGCACAAAGTAAACAGCCGCAATCATTGCGATGTTTGTCATTCTTTTAATTCTATTCACTTAATTTCTCCAATTC
>RRZU010648303.1_pt1 | contig 10031 bp, 11 predicted proteins | sample 2165561 | NCBI WGS metagenome assembly RRZU01 (sample SAMN10456909, study PRJNA506462) | wastewater metagenome | isolation source: wastewater sludge | place: USA: Moscow, Idaho
AGACGGCGACATCAGCATAGACAATCACAACTTAGTGAGAATCTTTGGCCAAGTAGCTGTATGTATAATGGCGGCTTTGGTAACTGAAGCACGTAAACGTAATTTAATCTAATTAGGAAAGTATTAACATGCAGAAACATTTTAAAATCGAAAAAGATATTCTGGCCATTCGTAAAGATGATGAACAAGAAGAAAACTTTGCTAAGTTGGACACTTTGTTTAACGTGTCAAAATATGATCACAGTTCACTTGTTGATTTCTCAAGTACTTACCATGATTATTTGTCTAAATTTATTTACAAAGGCTTGGTTCCGGCAACAGCGGTAAAACAAACTGATCTCATGTTTAAATGGTTAGGGATTGCTGGTAAGCAATTTAAAGTAGAAGTAAAAGATTACGAGAACCAACGCATTTATACAATTTACCATAAAGCAGTGAAGGGATGTTCTGAGCAAATCTTCGATTTCATGAGCATGTTATTGGCTTTACTGGATCTTGATTGGATGTACACTTACAATCAAGACAGTGAGATAAACGTACCTGTATGTATCACCCACGTAAGTGAGCCAAATGAAGAAGGTTTACGTAGTCACATTAGCAATTCATTAGGACACGGCGCGGATGGTAAACTGGCAATATCTAATTTTAATTACTTAAATATTAAATTCTAAAAACTGTTAAAAGATCAAATAGTCTCATTTGAGACTATTTGATTTATGACCTCAAATTAATTATAAAGGAACTACCATGTATATCGAATTCGACCACAAAGCATTAAACGAACATGCGTATAATGCACATCGTTTGAATAAGTACTACGATGCGGTAGAGACTCTGGATAGAAGTTACCATGAAAAGAATCTTTTTGAGAATATTTTTGTTGCACGTAATGACAGTAGGCATGCTTCACCAAATCTAAACAAACCCATCGTTGAATTCATTATTAATTCTACAGATGAAGAAATAGAACAATTCATTGCCAATGAAACAGAATTGTCTGTAAAAGCTGTGCAGTACTGTATGTTGGCCAGTGGTACGCATAGTGTAAGAAGCGTCAGTATATCTAAAATATATTTTAAAAGTGTCTTTGGTGAATTAACAGACAGTAATTTAAAACAGATATTCTTCACAATATCCAATTACGATACTTTGGAAGGTGTAAGGGTTTATCTAAAATATCTAGACGAAATAAAATCAGATGACGCGGTATTAAAAGTTGAATTATTGGAGATAAAAAGATTAACAGAATATTCAATAGAACATACGGTCACTGATGTACCGGATCCAGATAGATTGAGTCTGTATTTATCAACAAGTCATGACCACTTTTCATCTTCTCTGTTAAATACATATTGCCGTCAAGAACAGTATAAAGCTAAATTTGCCATAAGTCGGACAGGTAACTTCTATAATTGGAAAGACCTTAAAGCTCTAACAGAACGAATGGATTATCGTTTCTTGCCAACTGAATTTGCTGAACGTACGTTGAATAATCTTCACGATTACGCGCCAGAAGCAGACGATGATGTACTTGCAGAATTTCTAGATAGGAGGAATCAAGTATTTGAAATATTGAAACGCATTCCAGAAGATCAAATGCACCATTACACATATACCCTTGATCAGGCCGCTATATTTAATTTTAGTAAACATCTAAAATGTAGAAGAAATTATGATTTCTTCGATGTCATACATGCAAATGGTTTCTCTAATTACTTAAAACTCAGTAAGTTGTGCCATTACTTAGAAATTGATCCAAAAGTAATGGAATATTTCGATCATAGTAAAGAAACAGGTCTTGTTTCAAACTTAAATAAAATAGGACTAACAATAGAAGGAGTAGTAAAATCATTATTTAAAGATATGTCTAGTAAATGTGCTGGTAATAAATTCTTACAGAATTTACTTGATCCAAAACATTTTTCTAACATCATTGATTATTACAATAATTTCAATACCGCGTTACAAAGTAACTGGTTAGATGCATATATGGAAACCGAGGAATGTTCACCAAATAAAAGTCAAGTGAGCTTACAAGCGATGATTTTACCAAACGGTGTTAGTTATTTAAATTTATTTGCTACGCTCACTGCTCCGGGAGAGTCTTTCATTAATCGTTCGTACCAGATACTGTTAAGAGAAGCATATACTAACGTAGCCGTGTTAATATACGGATGGCTTTATAAATTCATGGGGTGGGTAGATGACGAATCTACGTATGAAGAAGATGGTTTCCAAGTGGTGGTTAATAACCACACCATTGTAACCAAGTACACTTACAATCTTGCTAACCGATTACTTTCTGATACACCTGCTGGGCTTGCCGGTAGTTTACCTGCAGATATAAATGTACACCCTAAGGACTTTTTTAAAGGTTATGTTAAAATGCTCGGTATGACTATGATCGAGGACTTAAAGGACCCACTTAATCTAGTACCATTTAGAGAACTACCACCTAACATATCTGAATTACCTAGTGATAAGTGGGAACACATGAATTGTGCTTCTAGATTGATCACAGAGGGCAACAGAATGTCACACTGTGTGGGTGGTGAACATTTCATTACCGGAGGTGAACAAGGTGATTTATTCTTCCATTACGACGATGGTAGCAAGTATGGGTTGACAATTCACTTGCCAGTTCAATACTTAGATGACCCAGATCACTACGGTCATTCAGATAATCCGTTTTCTTTCTTTATCCCCAGGGAAGACAGATCGTCTAGAACGTTTATGTTTGACCCATGCATAGATGGTAAAGTAGAGCGCCTGTATGTCTTAGGACAGATTCAGGGTAAACGCAATACGGATCCAGGTGAGGAAGTAATAGATGAAATACTGACTACTCTGAAATCGCATTGTTCATTGCATGATCTATACGAAGATAGAAAGAAAAAGAACTGGTATATAGAAGGTGATGAAAGTTATGCATTATCTGCATAATGTTTAAAGGAATAGACGACCAATTATGGTCGTCTATTTATATAAACTATTAACGAGGAATATCATGGAACAAAATCAATTGACTTATAAGTCTGGTGTATTTCAAACAGCTTACAAGATAGAAAAGTATTACGATGCATTTCAAATGTTATCGAAACAACACGCTGAACAAGTAAGAAGAATTTTAGAGTGTTACGATAGAAGGACATTTGCAGGGTTTAAAAGTAAAATCATTAGCTTCTTTGAAGATAGTAGTATTGATGTCATTGAGGAAACTTTTAAAAATATCTTAAATGTTAATGAAGACTGGTTTAGGCACGCTATATCAGGATTTACAGGAAATAAAATAAGAGCTGCTAATCATGTCTATCTTTATTTTTTACAGCACACAGAAACAAAAAACCTAACCATAGAACAACTGTCATTAGTATATAGGGTAACGAAGTATCAGCACTTACTTGAAAACTATCACTGTGTTTTAGCTAGACCAAAAGAAGCACGAGGATTTTTTACCGATACTGTTTTAAATTACGGCATTGCAAAAATAGAAAATATATTTAAAACACTTAAAGACGTTGATCTTATAAAACAGCATGAGTTAGCAGCTACACTATTAAATAAATGTGTGTTTTACAATGACAAATATCTTTCTAAATTTTTAAATCAAGAAATACCATCTCCCGATGAATTACATTGGAGCAGGTTAAAGAAAGCGTCCGGTATTCATAATTCGAAAACTATTAAACTTGATGATTATCGCTTTATATCGTGTCCTACATTAGTTTCGTTGTTAGTGTCTAGAAAACGTACAGGTAAGGATTTAAATATAAACAAAGTATTAAATGACTGTGAATACGTAATTGATTCATTCAATAAACTCGATAAAAGCTTTATCCCTTTTATCGTGGCTGATGATATGCAACAAAATATTTATCATGACAACAGTATTTTCAGACCTCTTAGCGACGATGACCATGGGTATTTGATACGCGACCAAATGGAGCTGCCTATTAAGAATGAATTAAATCTTCATATGGTGGTAAAAATAAATAGACTATTAGGTAAAGATAATGATAACTTAAAGTATTTCCAACTGACACGTGTCCAAAGTGAACGTACGGATATGACTTTAACTAATATGGTGAATATGGGGTTAACTGGCAAGGGACTTATTTCAGCTTATTTTAAAGCTATTTCAAATAAAGTAAGTGATAATAATTTTCTGTCTGGGATATTCAAGAAAGGTAATCTCGGAAATGCATTAAATACAAATAAAATGTTGGCATCAGAGTATGCTGGTTTTGCGAATAAATTTTCTCCGCTGAATATGTTCACTACATTGAGATCAGGTAACGATTTTTATAATGATAGTGAAATGTTCATGGTTAGATACATGCCTTTCATGGATATGCCTTTATCTACCTTGTTATGTGGAAATCTCAACTGTATACGTAATTTCTTTATAAATAAATCTAGGTCTATTGATGGTGTCGATGGAGACACGTATTTTGATATCATGACTTATGACACTTGTATTATCGCTTGTGTGATGTATGGTTGGTTACATAAGTTTAAGAAATGGAATCAAGGCGACACCATAGTGGAACATAATGGTATCACAGTGATAGTGAATCACCACGTAGTTTTAGATAAATATATGCGACATTTAACAAATGTCCTATGTAAAGGAGATATTGATTTGTTTTTCTCTGACTTACCAGAATCAATAGATGCTCACCCTAAGGACTTTTTTAATGCTTTTATAAGAAAAGAAGGGAAGAAACAATATGAGAGAAAATTGGAACTGACGGAAAAACCGCCGTTCGACAAATTACCGGTCGCACTAACGAATTTACCAAACGACAAATGGAAACACATTAATACTGCTTTAGATTTATCATCTGAAGGAGATAAAATGCGACATTGCATCGGAGGTGACAACTACTTGGTTAAGGCAACAGATGGTGATTTAATATTCCACTACGATGATGAATCTAAAGATGGTTTAACGATACATATCGAAAGAATGAGTCGTTCCGGAATGACTGAAAATAATACTGATGATAACATGCTTCAATTTGATAACGATGGTGATTATTATTCTATTAGTCAGATCCGTGGTAAACGTAATAGAAGAGCGACCCCTGATGCACTAGATGATATAAACAATGCTTTACTGGATTTAGCAATATAAAGACCATAATAGCTAGATGACCAATTAGGTCATCTAGCTAGATATGTTCACTGTTTAAGTTTGGAGTATAGATTTTTTCAAACATATACAATAGATTTGAATTAGGTGGGCTGGAGAGAGTTAGCGCTCTCTCCTGACTCACTATTATTAAATGAATGGCTGCATAACGGCCAGAAAGGTTCATATGAACTTAATTGTAGAAGCACTAAGCATAACAGTGTTATTTATGTCGTTTACCCATATAATATTAGTTTCTGCGGGTAAGCCTGAATTGTCTTATTTTGAAATAGTAAATAAGAAATTGTTTATTAAACGCTATGTCTTTGATAAAGAACAAGATAAAATCAAATTACCATATCTACTGATGATTGGTAGTTTTGCATTATTAGCGTTTGGTTCTGTAGTACAGGACAACATATTTATCGCTATCTTGTTAATAGAAGTGATATGCTATTCTATCAGTAAGGTAATTAAATTTTAAATCAAACAATTTATCTAAATTAAAAAGGACCATACCATGTACAAATCTTTAACCATAATCATGAATAACGTTACGGCTGCTAAATTAGCAAAAGTTAACGAAGTTTTCAATATTGAAAACAAAACCGCTAACCTACCCAACGCATTACGCTCCAAGGAAACACTAGAAATAGTAAAAGACATTATTTCTGTTAATTCGGTAATAATGGACTATACTGGTCTATTCGTGTTCCATACTTCTTCTGCGAACACTGATTTCAATCCTACTGTACAATTGAACTTATTAGCTGAAAATGAATTATTCAGCGATAATGAAATCATTGTGCAGACTTTTGAAAATCGTCAAATTCTTCGTACATTCGCTTTGAGCGGTGGTGAGTTCAAAGAAATCTAATCTAAGGGAAACCGCAATGAAACATTTTGAAAAGTTCACATCATGGCTGGATTTGCCCCAAGCCATCTGTTTCCAAGTGAAAGACATAATTGTCACTCGCTTGGCTTTGGTATGTGGTGACGGCACCATTCTCAGTATCCAGGCCAGCTGTGGCCACTTCTCTGAACCAAAAGAGACACTACATTCTACGACCTTGTATGAAGGCTTTGAAGTATTAGCATTCAACAAGGATCTGGATATCATTGATATGAAAGCTGGTGAAATCAAAACCACAGTTCCTGCTGAACTCATTCAACAAGAAATTGATACTCATAAAGGTATCATGGGTTTAATGCCCGACATAACGTCTGATCCGTATTATATCTGTGGTGATATTGATTTCTCTGGCCTAGGTGTGTTGACTGGAACTCCTCCAACAGAAATGGAAACCATTCCTTTCTATAAAGAGGAAGATGGTAAAGTGTTCATGGGTTCTGTACACAGTACCGGCTTAAGCACACGTTTGACCATCATCGGTGACGAAGCACACATGTCAGATGCAATTGCTTACATGAAAGGCAATGCAATGGATGTAGGTGAAATCAGTGATGCCGTATCTCTAGGTAAAGTAATCTAGGGAATGAAACACATAGCTACTAGGGGAAACCTTAGTAGCTTTTATTTTTTGAACTATTATTAAAGGAAACTAAAAATGAAATATTTATCTGCAATAATGCAATCAGTTTTACAAAATCGTACTTTCGCGTCTATGGATGACGTTGACCCACGTATGGTCGACATCATCAAACGTTTCTCATCTGTGCCAGGTGTGGCAACCACTTTCTCTTGTTCTGGCCATACCTTACCAGAACTATTAGAAGATGACAAAAATGAAAATCGTCCGCATGTAATCTTTGGCATAACCAAAGATTTTGACGTAGCTAAATTCTTCGTTACATTCCACGAATGGCTGGCATCTCTTGATGTACGTATTCGTTACCACGTTCAACCACAGTTGCTATCTGGTTCCTTACTGTTACCAATTAAAGAAACATTCATAAGCCAAATGGGAGAAGACCGGGAATATAGCTATATAGAAATAGCTATGAATTTTATCAACTTGTCACCTCTAGAAAGTATGGCCACATTGGATTGGCTCTGGAATGATTTACTAGATCGTCTTGGTGCTGATCAGGTTAAGGAGAAAACTGTTAAGTCAGAATACTCTTTAGTAGATTGGTTAAATGCAACAACAGATGCGCTTCTCGCTTATTGTAAACGTGATATGGAATTACAATACTCACTGGGGAACGTTGGTATCATTTTAAAAGACTGGTTGAAACGTCTTGAAGCACGTGTTGCTGATAATCCTGTTTTCTTCACACGTGAAGAATTGATGCACGGGATCCCAGGTCAGACAATAGATTTTACATCTGTTGAAGACGAAGTAAATCCACACCACGGTGTCTTCCATATCATTCACAATGGGTTACGCCCATTTGAATTGTGTATAGAAAACGAACACTCGAATAGAGTTTCATTCTCTTTATTAATCAATGGGGAAGAGTACAAAGACATCATTGGTTTTAAAGAAGACGGATCTATTTGTATTGAGACCAATGGTGATACTATATCACAATTGACTAACTAATTAAACAACACAACTAAATAAAGGACTACTACGATGTCTACAACTTACACTGCACAGTTAGTGATTTCCGAAAAAGCAAGTAAAGAACAACATGAAACTCTAAAACGTTTCTTAGGATTTATTGAAGGCGAAGCAAAATCTGATATTTCTCCAGTGGGCGTGGTTATCAATTGGTATGAAAAGAAACTACATACTCTGCTAAATAAACAAGCTACCATCATTGTAGCTTTGGATAAGACTAAAGCTAAGTATGATTTATCTGAAATGACTACATGTCGCATTCGCCCATATAACAGTGGTGCGTTATGTTTTACTTTTTCTGAGTCAGGTAATGTTCTTTCTAACTTGAACGAATTCATTAACTTATTTCTTTTAGATGAGTCACCTGACTTTGCAGAACACTTACGTTTAATGGTCTCTGAATACGACGATGAAGAAAATGAATACACGTGGTATTATTTACCGAAGAACGGTAGAATGGAATTATCCACAGGCCATCACCTGTAATTTATTTTAAATAATTTCAGATATATAATACATAGATGAGGTTACGTGAGTAGCTTCATCCATTAAAACCAAATTATAAAAGGAAACAACCATGGGCGCAGCAGCTATTAAAGCAAAGAAATTAAAGCGTGAACAAGAAGCCGCAACTAAAGCGGAAAAAGCGGAATTGTTTTTACAGCAGCATGTAATCAACGCGAGCAATTACTCTGGCTTCCTAAAGTACCGTTCTGAACATTTCGTGATGGGTTACCGTACCATTTTAATAAATGGTCAATGGTGGTTATTCTCGACCGAATATGGTGCACGTTATAGTCTGTGCATCGACAGCAAAGACACAATGGAAGCATTGCGATTAGCTGACCGTAAACGCAATCGACGCCCAGATAATGTATTTGGTGCAGCAGACATTGCTGAATGTTTAGCAAAGAATACTTCTGTGATCAGACAACACCGTACTGATATATCCTACTATGCCAACGTTATGGACGGTTGGTACGTTGATGTTGAATGGGGTCGTTTTTATCAAGTAACAGAAGCTGAATTAGAAATGTTAATTCAGGTCTGTATTAAATTGAATGCCGAAGAAAAGGAATACCGCGAGGCAAACCCAATCAAGGGCGATCTGTTTCCAGTTGGTCCAGTTGGTGATGAATTCTTCACGCCTTGGAAAGAAGACTAAAATTTAACAGTCGGATACTAATACCGGTGTCCGACTCTTTAACCTTATTACTAAAAGGAATTTGAAAATGAGCGACTTAACTAAAGCGATGTGCGGTGGTTCTTGGGGTGATGATCATCAGTTGTACAATGAGCGTGAAGCTGCTAAAGAACGCCTCGCTAAATTAACCAAGCAGTACGAAGAGAAAGATATCGAGCGCGTAGCGATGGTTGAGAAACACATTCAGAATATCCTGAGTGCACAACTTTCTGTTGTGCGTTTAAAAGAAGATCGTAAGTCACGTGGTAAAGTGCAACGATCTTTTGTAATCGAAAGCGACATCCCGCTCGACCAATATGGCGTGATGGCTAAGGTCGCAGACTGGTATACTTTTGCTGGTAATGAGTTACGTGCGAAAGCACGAGAAGATATTAAAGCAGCGTGGGCAACACGCATACCTGCTCTCGTTGAGGCGTCAGGCATGGAACAAGTTGGCGATGAAGGCTGGTTGATGGGCGACTGTCTGACTGAATTAGTAGTCAGCTGTTGTGGTAAAAAATAAACTATTTAAAGGAAAATAACTAGACTGACTACCTCCGGGTAGTCAGTCTATTAATACCTATGATGTTTATTTTTTATTTTGAGAGATGTTACCATGGATCAATTATTCCACATTAGCTTTAGAGATAACTTACCTTCCACATTGGTTCCACAGATACCTGACGACGAAGAGGAAGAACAAGAACCACAAGAAGTACATGAGTTCTCTGAGAACCTACCATTACGGGTATGTTTCTCTCCAACTGTGCAACAGTGTTTCTTAGCAGTATATCCAAACGTATTTAGATATTTCGAAGAAGATAATTATCCACACATGGATTTCTATGTCTACGCATATGCTAGGCAGAAAACCCCTAAATTTATCCAGCCGGAAGAATTACATAAGAAAGTTTGGGATAGTCAAGTAACTGGTGAAGTATCTTTTATTAGTCCTGTTAAAGTAATTAAAGTAGCCAAGATTAGATTCTATAATAACCCCAAAGCAATAGAAGTATATGGCCACCCGTTTGGTGATACAAAAAGAAAGAAACAATTCCTAGGACCTTTATCTGATTTCGATATCATTGAAACATATGCTAAGAATATACCATTACAAAAAGTAACACTATCTGACATTACTAAAGTATTAAAAGACTGGTGAGATTGAACATAGATATTTTCAATG
>RRZU010776775.1_pt1 | contig 10031 bp, 9 predicted proteins | sample 2165561 | NCBI WGS metagenome assembly RRZU01 (sample SAMN10456909, study PRJNA506462) | wastewater metagenome | isolation source: wastewater sludge | place: USA: Moscow, Idaho
ATGCTTATCGAAATGATTACCCCAAAGGTCAAAGAGATAGAGGAGAAGTTTGGTCAGGGTATTGGATTGACGCAAGAAGATATAAATACATTGCTGCTTAAAAGCCAATATAATCATATCAATCATCTAGATCAAAAACTAGACGAAGTGACGGCGTCTGTTGTGATGCTTGAAGGAAAATTCCAAAATCTCGAAGGTAAATTTCAAACATTTAAAGCGGAGATGGTAGCGGAGTTCGAAAAAAGAATGGGCTCTTTGGAGACAAAGATGGAGACTAGAATGGGCTCTTTGGAGATAAAATTTGAACAAGCCCAAGTAAAAATGCAGCAAACAATTATTACCACCATGAAGTGGTATATCGGCGGAGCCGGAATCGTCCTCGTCCTCTTAAAAGCTCTTGATATTTTTGTAAAATAATAAGGGAGATCGGCAAAGCCGCCCCCTATTTTCTATGCAAATGCCCATAAAGCTTTCGCACTCTATCGTCAAGCGGCGCGATAAGTCGATAAAAAGCGGGAACCACAAAAAGACTCAGTAGCGTAGAGAGCAAAAGACCACAGATGACGGTAACCCCCATAGGAGCTTTCACGCCAGAGCCTTCGCCTACAGACAACGCAAGAGGTAGCATCCCAAAGCACATCGCCGTAGTCGTCATTAAGATAGGTCGAAGACGCGAAGCCCCCGCTTTTAGCGTCGCCTCGTCAAGCCCCATGCCATCCTCGCGCAAGCGATTTGCCGCGTCTACGACAAGGGTGGAGTTTTTGCCCACAAGCCCAAGAAGCAGCATAAGCCCCATCATGCTAAAAAGACTCATATTCATCCCCGCCGCATAAAGACCGATAAAAGCCCCCGTAAAACTAAGCGGCAACGCGCTCATAATAACAAGCGGCTGAATCGGCGACTCATAAAGAGAGGCGAGTATCAGATAAATCATAATAACCGCCGCGCCTATTGCGATACCAAAAGCCTCCGATGTCTCACCCATATATTTAGCGTCGCCCTCTAGCTCATAGCTTACGCCATCCATTAGCCATTTATCTTTGTTTTGCATAACCTGCTCCAAGAGAGCGTCTAAGGCCAAGTCGTCTTTTAGGTCGCTTCCGACTAGCGCTTGCTTTTGCCTATCGTGTCTTTTTATCGCGCTAGGCGACATAGTGTCTGTGATTTCGGCGATAGTTGATAGTAGTATCATCTCGCCTCTATCGTTTTTGACGAGCAGATTACCGACCGCGTCTTTGTCGCTTCGCATCTTATCGTCAAGACGCATGGTGATGTCGTACTCTTTGCCTCTCTCTCTTAAGTATGAGACCGCGACGGCTCCCGAAAACGCGCTTGCCACTATCCTTGCCGCGTCGCTTGTTTTTACTCCGAGTTTTGCGGCGTTTTCGCTGAGTATTTTGACTGAAATCTCCGGCGCTTTTGGCTTTATGTTGCTTTGAACCGCCGTAGTTCCTTTGATGGTTCTCAAAAACTCCATTAGTTTTAGCGCGCTAGCCTCCGCTTTTTGCGCTTCATCGGCTTTGATAATCAGCTGAAAAGGGGTGTTTATCTCGTATCCGCCTACGTCGTTTACCTCTGTGGCGTTGATACGAAACCCTTTAAACTGTGCAAACTGCGTTCTTGCCGCCTCCATAATCTGCGCTTGCGTCCGCTCTCTTTCGTCTATCGGCTTTAGCTTGACATAAAGACCGCCCTCGTGAACCATCGACGAACTGCCCAAAAACAGCGAACACTTCTCGACTTCGCTCATATCGGTAAGCGTTTTTTGTATCTGCAAACTTACTCTTTTCATCTCCTCCATCGATATTCCGGGGTCTGTTTTGATGGTTACGTCAAACTGGCTTTTATCCTCTTTTGGCATAAACACCATTCCAAGAGCGCCTGAGAGTACTATGGACGCGGTAAATAAAAGCAGGGCGGAGAGCAGAACTGTTTTTCTATACCGAAGAGCTTTTGATAAAAGCTTCGTATATCCAGACTCCATCGCCGCAAAATAACGCTCAGTGGATAGATAAAACCGCGTGTGCTTCGGATTTGCGACAAGCGCCCCAACCATCGGAATTAGCGTCATGGCGATGATATAAGATATTACAACGGCGGCTACGACGGTAAGACCAAAACTTGTAAAAAACCGTCCGACAATACCGCCCATATTTGCGATAGGCACAAAAACCGCCAACAGCATCGCCGATATAGCCAAAACCGAAAACGCTATTTCACGCGCCCCCTCTTTTGCTGCTTCTATGCGTCCCATACCGCTTTCTAGTTTTTTGTAGATATTTTCTATGACGACTATCGCGTCGTCGATGATGATACCGATGGCAAGCGTGAGAGCGGTGAGGGTGAGCAGATTTAGCGTTTGTCCGCTAAAACCCATTACGGCTAACACGCCAAGTACAGAGACGGGCAGAGCCACGCCCGCCACAAGCGTAAGAGTAGCGTTTCGCAAAAACAAAAACACCACAAGCGTCGCCAATATACACCCCCAAAGCAGGTCAAACTTGACGCTGTCAAGAGTCGCTTTGATAAAGCCTGTGGAGTCAAAGACGACGCTTAGGTTAAACTCTTTTGAGAGATTTTTTAGCGTTGGCAGCTCTGATTTTACCGCGTCCGCTAGGGCTATTTCATTTGCTCCGGTGATTTTTTTGATTTGTATCAATACGCCTGATTTGCCGTTTAGATTTGCGTAGCTTCGCTCATCCGCCACGCCGTCTTCGACGCTCGCCACATCTGCTAGTAGTACGCCGTCTTTGATTTTTATATTTTTGAGCTCATTCACGGCTTTTGCATCCGCGTCTATCGATACGACCCACTCTTTTTTCTGGGCTATTATCCTGCCGCCGTCCATTTTTACGTTCTCAGAGCCGATTTTTGAGGCGAAATCGTTTAGGTCTACGCCGTATTTTGCTAAGGCTATTGGGTCCGGATATATTTTTACTAGTTTTTTTCTAAGCCCCAATATATCGACCCTGCCTACGCCGTCCAGCCTTTGGAGCTTTGGCTTGATGATTTCGTCGGCGTATTTCATCAAAGCCTGCGTTTTGTTGGCGTCGCCGCTCAAAAATAGCGTGATAACGGGCGAGGAGTTGATGGAGAACTTATCCACAACAGGTCTTTCTATCTCAGATGATAGAGCCGCCGATGAGACCTTGTCTCGCACGTCGTTTACCGCTTCTTCTATCGGCTTGCTTAGCTTAAACTGCGCGACGACTACGGATACGTCTTTAGAACTCTCCGAGGTTACAAATTCAAGCCCCGAAATACCGCTTATCGCCTCTTCTATTTTTTCGCTTACCTTGCTCTCTACTATTTCAGATGAAGCGCCTTTGTATACGGTGGTGACGACGACCACCGGAAAATCCACGTTTGGATAGAGGGCGGCCGGCATCTTGTTTAACGCCGCAAGCCCAAAAAAGAGTAGCGACAACGCAAACATCACGGTGGTGATAGGGCGCGATATGGCGAGCTTGTACATCTTATTTCGCCGTTTTTATTTGACCGTCGCCAAACGAACCGACCTTAAAGCCGCCCCCTTCAGTCTCAGCCGTTAGTTTTTTGGTTTGCGCGTCAAGCGTCGGATATATTTTGGTTATTTTGACGCATCCCGCTTCGACTTTGCCATTTAGGTTGTAGCAGAAGTTTTGCCCTACTTTGACGCTGGAAGCGTGTTTTGAGTCAAACTGCAACACTAGCTTTACGTCGTTTGAGATAAGCCTAAAAAGTCCTTTTGGACTGATGGCGGACATATCGCCCGCTTCTATATTTTTTTCCGCGATAACTCCGGCAAACGGCGCTTCAAGCTTCATCTTTGAGGCTCTCTCTTCATGGTAACTAAGCGTATTTTTTGCTTTTTGAAGCTCTGAGTTTAGCTTTTCTAGTGTGTTTTTGTCAAAAACGTCGGCGCTTTTTTCGTGACGCTCAAATTGTCTGGATAAAAACTTATAATCAGCCCTAGCCGTCTTTAGCAAGGCTTGCTCTTCTCTATCGTTTAGCGTGAGCAGCGTTTGCCCTTTTGATACTTTTGAGCCTACGCTGACGTTTATATTTTCCACAATACCGCTAACGCTCATGTTTAGCAAAGCCTCTTTTGTCGCCTTCGCCTCAAAAGTGGCGTATACGTCCGCAAACAGCGAGCAACTTAGCGCGATACTTAAAACAAAAACAGTTTTTTTCATCTTATTTCCTTTTGGTGTGTAAGTGTGGTTATATCGACCCCCAAAGCGTATGCAAGACGCGCTTTAGCTAGTTCTACCTCGTTTTTAGCCGCTTTTGCCCTGCTTATTGCGTCTTGTTTTTTGCTAAGTTCGGTCAAAAAGTCGGTGTAACCTATTAGGTTTACTTCAAAACGTTTTTTTGAGTAGCTATACGCCGTCTCTGTGGCGGTAAGGGCGGACTTGGCGGCTTGTAGTTTGGCTTTTGCCGCGTCTAGCGCGAAAGCTTTTAGTTTTGCGTCTATTTTGATTGAGTTTTCTTTGTAGGCTAGGTTTTTTGCGGCGGCTAATGTCTGCAACTTTGCCGCTTCTCTATCTTTGCTTATCGCGCCAAAATCAAAAAGCGTCCAGTTTAGTTGCGCGCCGATTTGGGCGTTGTTTTCAAACTGTTTTTGCATACCGCCCATATCGTCGTATGTTGAGTAGGCGCTTTTTTTGACTCCGCCTTGCAAGATGAGAGTAGGAAGGTATGTGTTTAGCCCCTCCGCGTGTCTCAGGCTCTCTACGCTTAGTTTATCCGCCGTTATATCAAGACGGTTTGGCTCCTCAATAGCCGGGGATGATAGCGGACTCCATACCAGCTCGCCCGTTTGCGCGCCCGTTAGCAGTTCAAGCCGTAGTTTTGCCTCTTCTTTGTACAGCTTTGCGCTCTCTTTTTCATAAAGCGACTCTTTTTGCGCCGCGTTCATCGCCTCTAGGCTATCTTTTGTAGCCAAGTCGTTTGTTACCAAAACCGTCAATTTCTTTATATGCGACTCAACCTCTTGGAGTTTAAAATCCAAAGCTTCCAGTCTTGCTAATGCGTCAAAATAAGCGTAGTAAGTCTCAATTACTTCCATACTTAGGGTTTGCCTCACAAACTCGCTTTTATATTTTTGAGCGCTCGCCTCTTTATCCGCCGCGCCTAGCCTTTCTTCTCTTTTGAAGCCGTCAAATAGCGTGAGGCTCGCCGTTAGCTCCGCGCTTTTGACCTCTCGCGGCTCAAACGCTACGGCGTTCGCTTTTTTGTACGCCGTTGCCGTCGCTTCCAGCTTCGGATAGGACGCTCTTTCGGTCGATTTTTTTTGCGTTAGCGCGCGCTCTTCGTAAAATCTTTGCGCCGCCAAAGAGTCGTTATTTTGAACTTTTTGGAGTAGTTCGCCAAGCGTCTCTCCGATAGCAAAACTAGAAAAAATACCAACCAAAACCGCAACCCTTAGCCTCACTCTTGCTCCTTTATAAAAGCTTTTAACTCATCCAAATACGCTACAAACGCCGCTCTACCTTTTTGGCTAAGCGAATATGAGGTTTTTGGCTTGCGCCCCTCAAAACTCTTTTCAAACTCAATATATCCGGCGCCTTCAAGGCTCTTTAGGTATCCCGCCAAGTTGCCGTCCGTTAGTCCCGTCTCCTCTTTTAGTAGTTTGTACGAGAGCGTTTCGTTGACTGAGAGCATGGATACTATTTTTGTCCTGACCGGATGGTGCAGGAGGGGGTCAAACATCGCATCTTCTTTTAATCAAAAGTCTCGCTCCAAGATACGCAAACATACCGGATATAAAAACCAAAGAGAGCGTTTCGCCGACTCTGTTTAGGGCGCAAAAATGTTCGTCCGTTGGCGCGCTAGGCAGATAAAAAGAGCCGCCAAGCACATAAAGAGCCGAAACTGCTACAAGCGCCAGCCCCAGTTCGCCAAAAAATCTTCTACTCACCGCATTCTCCACATACATAGAAAAACCTATCGCAAAAATCCAAACTCCATAGATAAAAACAATAGCGTCAAATCTTGCCATTGCCACCGTCAAAATCGACGCAAATCCTATAGAGCTTAGATAGATTGTCCTAAGAGCTCTTAGATGCGGAGTGCAGGCGTGGTCGTTTTTTTGCATCTCTTTTGAAAAAAACCATCCGCTAGCGCCAAATCCGACGAGCAGCATAATCGTAAAATATACCCCCAAAACAAGCTCGTACGAAACGCCAAAACGCGCGACAAACCACTCAGACCAATCCCCCGCCGTAATACCTATCGCGCTTAGAGCCGCCCATACAAAATAGTGCCCCGGGGATTCGGGCATTATGTATCCTTTGTTGATTACCGCGTTTTTTATCGTTTCTATCTGCTTTAACGCTTCTTCTTTATCCATATTACTTCCTTAATTTGACTTCTTGCAAAACTCTCTATGAAATGAGCGCTTCTGCAACTATAGGGTCAAAATCTTCGATTTTGGGGACCCATAGTGAAGCCTTAGCGAATGAGTAGAGGGTTTTGCAAGAAGTCCAGTATTTTTTATGGGTAAATAACTTTCAAAACAACGCTTTGCGTGTTTTCGACGAGGACGTACGATTCATCAAATGTGGGCGGTAGTATTCCACCCTCAAATCTGCTGACGCCATACGGCTCTTTTGGGACTCTAGTCCAATATCTATTCAGTATTTTATCGTTATTTTCGTCGCAATATCCCGCGACGGCGTATCTACCGGACTTTTCAAGTCTAAAATCAAACTTTGATAAACCGCTTTTTACAGGGCTTACCAAAGACATACGACAACCTCTCTCGTTTGGCGGAAACTTCTCATCTTCGGCGCAAACGGAAAATTTGAAGTGTTCGCAAGCTTTTTTTGCTTCGACATTGACGGTTAGTTGCGCCGCTGATAATGCGGCGCTAAGCGCGAAGAGTATAGTTATATGTTTTATTGTCATCTTTTAAACCCTTTAATTAATTCTCACATTTTGAAGCATAGCTCCAAAATGAGGTCTTCAGCAGACGGCTCTCGCGACTAGTCGCTCTTGAAATTTCATATTTATCCATAGAGTTCATTTTATCTTTTTGCCGACCATGAGTCCGCCGTATATCGCGCCGCTATATCCGCCGCCTATTGCGCCCCATGCGCTTGCATTGTGAAGATTTGGAAGAATTTTTGCAAATTTGTTTCTAAACCTACCTGATTGGGGCAGGGTTTGGGCGTATCCATATATAGCCCCTTTTGGATTTTTGGTGTATCTCTCGTTTGTCATGGGGGTTGCGGCTTCGTATGAGAGCATATCAACCTCTATATCGGGATAGATTTGAGAAGCTCTTTTTATTAGCGTCTGCGCCGCCGCTATTTTTTTATTCTGATACTCTTTCGCGTCAAGTGAACTCCAATCGTCGTAGTTGTCTGTGACAAAAATAACTAGCAATCTCTTGTCTTCATCGCTGAGACCGCTATCTATAGCCCCATAGTCGGTTATTGAAAAAGCTCTTTTTTCAAATGGTAGATAGACGCTTTTTTTCATATCTTCAAGGCTTTTGCACTCGTCAAAAACAAATGTCGTGTAGTTTCTGCCCTCCGGCGCCTTTTTGCCTTTTAGTATGATATATACGCCAAAGCTTGACGGTGATAGCGTCGCGCCGTGCGCCCAATCTCTTTTTAGTTTAAGAGACAAAATTTTGGAGCTTATGGCGGATATTGCCCATATAGGCGAGGCGTTGTTTACGACCTCGTCGCAAAGCATAGTTTTTTGCTCTTTTTTGTGTGTGTATTCTACACCTGTAGCCGTGTCGCCCTCTACGATGATTTTTGCGACTTCTGCGTTTGTTATTACATTCCCGCCGTTTTTTGTTATCGCTTTTGCCATTGCATCCGATAGTTTTTGCGAGCCGCCTTTTACAAACCAGCCGCTTTTTGCGTAAAAGCTATATTGCGCGACTGCAAACAGTAGGGCTGAAAGCTTTGACGCGTCGTCGGTATAGTAGCCGAGATTGGCGCCCAAAACGCTTTTTATAGCATCCGCCTTGAAGCATTCGTCAAGAAGCTCTTTTGCGCTTCTCTTTTCATATTTGATGATGTTTTTGAAAAAAAGAGGAAAAAGAGCTAGCTTGAGATATAGCGTAAAAGACGGCTCCATAAGCGCCTCCACCTCTTTTGATATAGAGCCTACAATCTCAAAAAATCTATCAATTCCGGCTTTTTCGTCAGCAAATCGCGCATATAGAGCTTTTTTGATACTCTCTACGCCGCTAGGCATGACAAAATCGGTTTCGCTAGTTATCACCCGATAAAACTCAGGTACTTTTACAAACTCAACACCCTCTAGCCCCATAGACTTAAGCGTCTTTAATTTTTTGGAGTCCGCCCCCATATCGTCAATCTCATGCAACACACCCTCAATCCATACGCCGCTTCTCTTCCAAGTAGTCGCATACCCGCCGACTCTAGCAAAACGCTCCAAAAGAGTCACCTTATGACCTTTTGCCCCAAGAGCCATCCCAGCCGCGAGTCCGCCCAGTCCGCCGCCTATAATAACTATACTTTTCATTTCAAACCCCTAAAAAGTTAAATCTTGAAAAGTATAGCAAAAGTACTTTAAAATATAAAGTACTTTTGCTAATATGCTCATCAACTATCCCGCAAGCCGCTAGTTTGGCGTTGTCAAGTATCCTTGCGACGTCATCAGTGTCTGCATTTTTGATATTTTCCCAATTTATGCGTTACAATTCCAAAAAATATATAAAACACCAACCTTGCGCTCTTTTGGCGCGTAAAAACCTCTTACTCTCCCGCGCTAACGGGCAGCTTTAGAGGGATGCAAGGGACATTTCTGTCTCTGCCGCAAATATGAGCTTCGCTCGTATTTGCGCGCAAGGTGAGTCAAAGGCAAAATGTACTCAACGATAATCACAACCCCAATAGGCGACATGGCGGCGATAGCGGACGAGAGCGCGATATATTCGCTTGATTTTTGTGAAAGCGAAATGGAACATGAGACGAGCGATAATCCTCTACTTTTACGTTTACAAACAGAGCTAAACGAGTATTTTGAGGGCAAAAGACGGGAGTTTGATTTGCCGCTCTCTTTGATGGGCACGCCTTTTCAGACTAGCGTTTGGGAGACGCTCAGGCGCATTCCGTACGGACAAACCATCTCGTATTCAGAGGAGGCGCGTATGCTCGGGCGACCTAGCGCAGTGCGAGCGACGGCGAGCGCCAACGGCAAAAATCCTCTCTCTATTTTGATTCCATGTCACAGAGTCGTCGCCTCAAACGGTAGCATAGGCGGATATAGCGGCGGGATTTGGCGTAAGGAGTTTTTGCTTGATTTGGAAGCCAAGCATAGGATAGAAGCATGATTTTTAGAAAAGCTGTTTTGGAGGATATAAAAGAGTTAAACAGACTGCTTAGCGCTCTTTTTTCACAAGAGGCGGAGTTTGTTCCTGACGCGCAAAAGCAGGCAAAAGCGCTGACGATGATTATAAACGACGCTTCAATCGGCGATATATATGTGGCGCAAAAAGATGGCAAAGTGGTCGGGATGGTCAATATTTTATACACCATATCTACGGCTCTTGGCGAGAGGGTAGCCATCTTGGAGGATATGATTGTGGATGAGGCTTTTAGGGGGCAAAATATTGGTTCCGCGCTTATAGAGCACGCTATAGCAGAGACAAAAGCTGCGGGATGTAAGCGAATTACTCTACTTACCGATGGCGACAACACAAAAGCGCACGGCTTTTATGGCGGGTTTGGATTTGTGAAATCTAGTATGGTTCCTTTTCGACTACAGCTATAAGTTATATTGGTCGGCAAAAGCGGCTTTTTGTCTTTATATGTCAAGCGTAATAAAATCTACAAAACCAATACAAGGAAATTTCGGATGAACAAAGTACTACTGCTAAATCTCCATCAAAAATACGATTAACGAGGGATATGAGGTGACGGCTGAGCTTGAAAAGTTCAAATGGGCGGATTTGTTTTTTGTTCAGTCGCCAGTTTATTGGATGGGACTGCCTTGGCTTGGCAAAAAATATATAGACGAGGTGTTTTCCGGCGGCGCGCAAACAGTCACATATGCGAAGAAAA
>RRZU010141199.1_pt1 | contig 10028 bp, 5 predicted proteins | sample 2165561 | NCBI WGS metagenome assembly RRZU01 (sample SAMN10456909, study PRJNA506462) | wastewater metagenome | isolation source: wastewater sludge | place: USA: Moscow, Idaho
CGAACGGCAATTCGTTCTGCCATCGCAGACGACGTGGTGATTGAATCTCTTGGCATCTCCACCCAGCGGATGACCTCCGTGCTCTGGGACTCCGAATCCGGGCGCGCGCTCGCCCCGGCCATCGTCTGGCAGGACACCCGCTACGCCGCCGAAGTCACGGAATATGGCGAAGAGTGGAACGCTTTCCTCTTCCCACGCATCGGGCGGACTGCGGGAATCCAGTCCCCGTTCCTGTGGGCGGCGCACCAGATCAAGGAGAATCCGGCGGTCGCCAAGGCACAGGCCGCGGGCACTCTCCGCTTCGGCTCGATCGATACATGGCTGCTGTGGCACCTCACGGGCGGAGAAACCTACGCCACAACGGCAACACTGGCGAACACGCAGGGCGCCTACCATCTGGGCACCGGGGACTGGGTCCGCGAATGGCCCGAGGCTCTGGGCTTCCCCACGGAGATTCTCCCATCCATCGAGGACGACGGCGTGGAGCTCGGCCGGACCATGATGGCCGTCGTCGGCATCGAGGTTCCGATTCGATCCGCCATTGGTGATCAGCAGGCCGGCGCGATCGGGCTCGGGGCAATTCACCCGGGTCAAGTGATGTGCGTGCACGGCACCGGATCATTCGTGGACCTGCAAACGGGCACGGAGATTCCGCCGTTCATCGGGCTCAACGGGGCGTCCTTCCCGATCATCTCGCACCGGATCAATGGCGTGACCTCCTACGCGGCCGAGACCTTCTCCTCAACCACGGGCTCCGCCGTGGATTGGCTGTGTCAGAGCCTCGGATTGTTCTCCGATGCCATCGAGGTGGGGCGCCTCGCCGCAACGGTCGATGATTCCGACGGCGTCATGTTCGTCCCGATGCTCTCGGGTTACGTGCTGCCCGTACTCGAGCCCAACGCCCGGTCGGTGATATCCGGTCTGAGCCGAACCAGCACCAAGGCACACATCGCACACGCCGTCATGGAGGGCATCGCCCAGGTGGTGATCTCCTGCCAGGAGGCCAGCCAGCAAGTGGCAAACACCGTGTCCCGCGAGATCATCGTTGGCGGCGGGATGTCCGCATCGGATGTACTCATGCAGATGCAGTCCAACCTTTCCGGGCTCAGCCTCATGCGGCCCGCGGGGTCCGAGGTGGCAAGCCTTCGCGGTGCAGCCTTCGTGGCCGGGCTCGAGTTGATCTGGGACACCCTTGACGACGCCGTCGCCACGATCGGTGAGGCAACGACTTTCAGCCCAACGATCACGTCCATGGAACGCGGCCAGCTCCGGGCGCGATGGAACTCGCGCCTCCTGGCCGAAGTCCACGAGGCACGGTCGTGATCAAGCCGACCCCCGCGGCAAAACCACTGCACCGCACCGCCACACAACCACTCGCCAACGAATTTGAGTAAGGAAGAATTCAGATGGATACCAGCAGATTGAGTCCCAGGAAGTCGGCGCGCAAACAGCAAGCCGCCTCCGGGCCGCTTCAGTTCGATCGTGCCACAGCAATCGATGAACTCGGTGCACTGCACTTCGACATTCTCGTGATCGGCGGCGGTATCACTGGCACCTACGCCGCTTTCGATGCCGCGTTGCGCGGCCACAAAGTCGCGCTCATCGAGAAGGATGATTTCGCTTCCGGTACGTCGTCCAAGTCGTCGAAGATGATCCACGGGGGCCTGCGCTATCTCCAGCAGGGCAACGTCCGCCTCGTGGCCCACTCTCTGCTGGAGCGCCAGCGCCTGCGCAACAACGCCAGCTTCCTTGTGCAGCGCCTGCCGTTCATGTTCCCGATCATGACGAAGGACGGCGTCTTCGATCGCCGGCTCTCGCTCGGGTTCGAAGCTGCTCTGACCGCCTACGATGCACTGGGCGGGTGGCGCGAAGGGGTGCTCCACAAGAGGCTCTCCACACCGGAGGTTCTGCTTCAGGCACCCACCCTGCGCCAAGAGTACTTGCTGGGCGGGTACATGTTCTTTGATGCGCGCGCGGACGATGCGCGCCTCACGCTGACCATTGCACGTTCCGCGGCGGCCGCCGGGGCGACGGTGGCCAACTACGTCAAGGCCACGGACATCACCCGGAGCGGCGGAAAGGTCAGCGGAGCCGTTGTTCAGGCCGATGGCCGCGAGATCCGGGTCCGCGCCGATTCCGTCATCATGGCCACCGGATCGTGGCTGCGCGATTGGGACGGCACGGCGCCTGATACCGATGCCCCGACGATCAGGCCCGGGAAGGGCGTGCACATCGTCCTGCCGTGGATGAAGATCCGCAACACATCGGCACTCACGTTCCACGCCCCCGGCCAGAAGACCCCGGCCACGATCACCCGCTGGGGCGATCATGTGGTGGTTGGCAGCACGGACACGGACTATGACGCCGATCTGGATCAGATGTACTGCACCGGCGCTGAAGCTCAGGTGTTGCTGGACGCCGTCAACACGGCCTTCGACACCGATGCCACGATCGCCGACGTCCAAGGTTCGATCGCCGGCACCCGACCACTGATCTCCAAGGGCAATACGGACGACACGTCGGAAATCCCGCGCAGCGCCGAGGTTCGCACCGATCCCGACGGCCTGATCTCCATCTTGGGCGGCAAGCTGACAATCGGCCGGCACATGGGCGAACAGGGAGTCGACGCCGCAGAGAAGGTCATCGGCAAGAAGGCCCGCTGCCGCACGGTGAACACGCCGTTGCTGGGAGCCGCGGGTTATGACGCCCAGTCCTTCACGGCCAGCGGCGGCAGTGCCGAGCACTTCGGCGAGCGCTATGGCACCGAGTCCCGATTCGTTGCCGAGCTCATCGCCCACAACCCGGATCTCGCCACACCCATCGTTGCGGGTGAACCCTTCACAGCCGGCGAGGTCGTCTACGCCGTCCGCCACGAAATGGCACAAACCCTGGACGATGTCCTCTCCCGCCGCATGCGCCTGCGCATGTTCGCTCGTGACGCTTCGGCAGAAGCGGCCGAGTCGGTTGCCTCGATCATGGCGCCCGAACTCGGCTGGAGCGAGGAACAAACCTTGGCCCAGATCGCCGATTACGTATCCGACATTCGCACCGAACAAGCACTCATGAACACAGATGACAAGGAGCCCCAGGCATGATCAGCAAGCAACTCACCGTCGCCGGCTACGCCGACGGCTACTACACGGTAGGCGAATTCACCCAGCCCCGCTGGCAGTCGGATGGGCTCACCAAGCCAATCACGGGAACAACACCGCGCTACGCGGCCGGCGACGCCGTCGTCGTCCCCCACAAGATCGTCAAGGAGCTCGAAGAACTCGCCGACGCGATCTACACCGGCACCGAGGAGACATCCGCTCACACCCGCGACTGGTGGCCGGGCACCATGCTGGCCCAAACTGCCGGCGATCCGGCAACCCCGGACGCCGTGACCGTGGAGGTCTCCTCGGTTGAGCAGATCCAGCGCGTCATGCGGATCTCGCGCGAGCATTCCATCCCCGTGACCGTCGCCGCCGGGCGCTCCAACGTCACGGGCTCCACGCTCCCGATGCGCGGCGGAATCGTCCTGGACGTGCACACGATGAACAAGATCCTGAGTTTCAATGAAACCGATTTCACGGTTGAGTGCGAGCCCGGCATCTTTGGCGATGTGCTTGAGGAACACCTCCAGAATCACTGGAAGGCAACCGTTGGCCATTGGCCGCAGTCGCTCGGCCTGTCCACCGTGGGTGGTTGGGTCGCTTGCCGCGGAGCGGGTCAGCTCTCCACGCGGTACGGCAAGATCGAGGACATGGTGACCGAACTCGATGTGGTTCTGCCCAACGGTGAACTCGTCACGCTGGGTGGCTGCCAGCGCGCCGCGGTGGGTCCGGACCTCAAGCAGGTCTTCGTCGGATCGGAGGGCATGCTCGGCGTGATCACCCGCGTGGTGCTGCGCGCGCATCCCCTCGCCGATTACGCGAACTACGCCGCCTACGAGTACGAGGATTTCGCCGCCGGCCTCAACGCCTGCCGCGACATCATGCGCACCGGTGCAACCCCGGCGGTCCTCCGCCTGTGGGACAACTTGGAGGCCGGTCACTACTTCGACAACGGCGGCAAGTCCATCCTGCTCATCGCGGATGAGGGCGAGCCGGAGCTCGTGGACGTGACCGTCAAGACGGCTGCTGAGGCGGCTGGCGCTACCGGCACCAAGATCGAGGCCGAGCCCATCTTCAAGCACTGGTTGAAGACCCGGTTCAACGTTCCCTCCCAGAACACATTCGATGGCGAGAACTCCTGGCTCGCGGACACACTCGAAATGACGGCCAGTTGGAGTAAGCTGCCCGCGATCTACGACCGTGTGTGTGCGGCGATGATGGCCGTCCCCGGCATGCTCGCCTGCACCGCGCACCAGTCCCACGCCTACACGGACTCGGCCTGCGTGTACTTCACCTTCCAGGCCGTGGTGCCGATCGCCGATCGCGCCACGTGGTACCGCGCCGCATGGGATGCCGCCAACGAGGCGATCATCGCGGAGGGCGGCCAGCTCTCCCACCACCACGGCATCGGCTTGGTCCGCACGCCTTACGTTCAGGACTCCCTCCAGGGCGGATACGGTGTTCTGCGCGCCATCAAGGATTCGCTCGATCCCGAGCACCTCCTGAACCCGGGCAAGTTCGATTTCTAGGAGGCTTGGCCGGCCCAGCCATTGCTAAGGTGACCGGGCCGGCGGGCCAGTCGGGGGTCCCATCAGACAGCTCGGTGCTGGCTCGCCGCGTGTGGTGCTGGCACGCCACGTTCGGTGCTTGCGCCACGTTCGGTGCTTGCGCCACGTTCGGTGCTTGCGCACGAAGTCGCAGTTGTTACACGCGACTTCGTGCACAAGCCCTGGATCTCGCGGTTTGGAGGTCTCGCACGCCGATGATCTCGCATTCCGCTTCGCCTGCTCCCGCGCTGCTGATGCACCCACTTTCTGCTCGCGCTGAAAGGTAGATCCCATTCTGCTCGTGAGGTGGGGAGCCCAAGACGGAAGCACGCCGACCTCGACCCCGCTGAATCCCCGCATCCGGCCAGCTCATGGTGCTGATTGATACACTGGGAGCCGACCAATGGAGGCAATCATGGCGAGGGATTCAGCCTTATCTGCTGCGCGCATACGCCAGCTCGCACATGTGCCAGCGGCGCGCGCGCTCTTCACTCACCTGCGTGATCACGACGTTGTTCCCGTCCTTCGAGGAGAACAGGCAATCCGCACGTTCCTTGCCCAGCCGACCGAATCGTGCGTGGTCGGCGATCTGAGCATTCTGCAACTGAGCAACGCACTCCCCCAGATATTGGGACGCAATATCCATCCCATCATCGACATCGATGCGACTGGCGGAATCCAACGCGATCGCGCCGGGCTCGAATGGCTCGAATCCTTGGGAGGAACCGGCATATCAACCACCCGGCTCTCGCTCATCCAGTTCGCCGGGCCACATGGGTTCATGACCATCCAGACCCTCGTTCTTGGAGGCGCAAGCCTGCTCTTCTCGGCACACGCCTCCGTCAGCTCATCGCGTCCGCACATTGCACTCGTGTGCCCAGCACCCGTTCTGGACCGGCTCGATCAGGACGAGCTTGCAAAGCTTCGCCCGTTCATGACATCCGGATTCGTCCGAAATGTCGCAGATGTTGAGGACGCCCTCGCCCACGGAGCGATCGGCGTGACATCGTCGGTTCCCGAGCTGTGGCATCACAAGCGCGCAGCGAGTCTGTGAGAGATCACGCCAACAGGTTATGGCCAACAGCAGTTGTCGCGTGCAAGAACACGTGAGGCACGAACACATTTCGCCATCGTGAGTTTATGTGGCGGTCAGAGCGCACGCACTGACTTAATAGTCAGATGGTGAAGCCTCACCGCCATGAAAAAATCCAACGCATCTCAGAAGCGGCCATCGTGAGTTTATGTGGCGGTCAGAGCGCACGCACTGACTTAATAGTCAGATGGTGAAGCCTCACCGCCATGGAGAAAACCGAGACGCCCCGGAAGCCGCTCGCGGCCAAATCGCGACGCCGTGTCCTCCCCATCTACACGAGAGACCGTGCCATCCAACGCCCTCCGGCGGCCAAGTGCGTCGCATGGAACTAGGGCGTGTCTCCTTAATGTGAGGTGAGGCTCGCGGGAGACTGGGTGAGTGAGTGATCAGAAGGACCGTTTTGAGGCGTTGACGGATGAGTAGTGGGCTCGTGTTGAGCCGCTGTTGCCTTCGAATGAGGGCTGTCAGGGCCGCCCGTTTGAGAACAATCGACGCGTCGTCAACGGGATGATCTACCGGTACCGGGCTGGGATTCCGAGGAGGGACCTGCCTCGGGAATTCGGCCCGTGGCAGGTCGTGTGGAAGCGCCACCGCTCCTACGCCCGTCACGGCGTGTGGGATCACGTGCTGGCCGAGATCGTTGCCATGGCAGACGAGGTCGGGAAAGTGGACTGGACCGTGAGCGTAGATGCCACGATCAACCGTGCTCACCAGCACGGCACCAATACCTCCCGCCCTGAGCAGGACACAGGGGGCTCTGTCGAATTACAAGAAATCCTGGACTGGCGAGTTTGAGCCGACCGGGCATGGGATCGGACGTTCCCGCGGCGGGCTGACCACGAAGATCCACCACGCCGTTGATGGGAAGGGAGGGCCGCTGGCGATCGTGGTCACCGGTGGGCAACGCAACGACGGGGCCATGCTCATCGACACCCTAGAGGACATCTACGTCCCCCGCAAACATGGCCGGGCGCGCACCACACCGGATACGGTGCTGGCCGATCGCGGCTACACCACCGCCGGGAACCGGTCCTACCTGCGTTCTCGTGGCATCAAGACCGTCATCCCAGAGAAAAGCGATCAGATTGCTGCCCGCAAACGCAAGGGTTCCAAGGGCGGGAGACCACCCGGACTCGACGCGGAAGCCTATAAGGGCCGCAACGTCGTTGAGCGCTCTTTCAGCCACCTCAAACAGTGGCGAGGACTCGCCACTCGCTACGACAAACTGGCCACCACCTACCGCTCAGCCGTCGTGCTCCACGCGGTCATGCGCTGGCTCCAAGTCGATTTGGGAGACACACCCTAGCGCTCACCGCCGCCACCTCCGGAATCTCACTCGGTGGTGAGACTTCCGAACGGGTCCGGATCTCCCCATCCCATGTCGGCACCATCCAGATCGTTCCAATCGGTGACGTGCATCGCGATCAATGCGGTGGCGAACGCGATCACGCCGCGGAAAGCTTCGCGGATCACGGCACCATCTTCCGTCAGCGTGCACATGCCGAGCTTTTCCAACTCACTCATCTTCCCCACCATGAGGGAGTCGAGTAACGGTTCCAACGGAATCGATTCGCCCTCCCCCACGCCGACACTCTGCGCGAGTGCCTCTGCAAGATACGCGACCTCATTGACGAAGATCTCCTCCGGGCCGAAGACCAGATTGCCCTCTGCTCCCCGAACGAACAGTTCGGCAACGAACGTTCCGGCAAAGGCTTCCACCTGCTTCAGCGGGGCCGAAGCCTGCAAGTCCCACGTGGCCGCATACGCGCCCGAGATCACTCGCGTACCTGTCATTCGAATCAATCCTGTCGATTCCAGCGCTTGCCACCACGCCGCCAGAACCGGAATTTCCCACATCGATCGCACGTGGAACGTCGCGGATTGTTTGTCCTCGTACAAGGGCGGTCGCTTGTTGACTCCCACGGCCGAGATACCGAGCAATCCGGCAACGTACGCAATGTCCGAGCGCAGCACGCTGCCCGTGCTCGTGACGCGCCGCCCTCCACCGATCCATCCCAACAGCTGATCGACAGCCCGGACGATGGAAAGGCCACTGAGCCCTTCCCTCCTCAGGTCCGGATCCACCTCATCGGCCACCGCAGCGGCCTCCAGGATGAGATCCATCAGCGAGTCACCCGACTCCCCCGCCCGCTCCACAGCCTCATGAGGTCCGTACCATTCGGAGGATTCGCCGGCCTCGCTCATCCGAAAATGAATGTAGTCATGGAGCGCTTCGACAATGGCATCGAAGAGTTCGGGATCATCGCCGTTCTCGGAGGCTTCGGCGGTCTCAAGCAACAATTCCGTATCAGCGGGATCGTGAGCGTCCAATCCGGCGCTCACCGCGAAGGCCGCGATGTCCCGGAAGAACGCGGCCTCATTCGACACCTCGAGCTCCGCGCCTTCGGAATTGAGCTGGAGCCACCCGGAGAAGCGTTGCAGCAACGCCTCGGAATCCGGTCGTGGCAGTCCAGGCAGCGCGTGCAAGCCCGGCAAAGCCGACTGCGCTCCGACCACAGGTCCGGACTGGAGTTCGAACTCGGGCAGAACGACGCCGCCGTCTCCCAAGAGCTCAGCCGAAACCTCACCCAACTCCACGCCCCGGTGCGCTGCAATCGCCGAAATCGTGGCAGCCACGATCAGTGCCCCACCCTCGAAAATCGATTTCCCGCCATTGGACAGGTGCATCTCCTGGAGCGAGTTGAACGATTGCCCCAAGCGCGCCGTGGCGAGCACATCACGGGCGGCTCTTCTTGCGTCGTAGTTCCCCCACACCGGGATTCGGATACCGGTCAGTGCCGGAATCAGCTCCGCGTTCGAGTAGCAATCGTCCAGGAACGTGACGCTGACCCCAATGACGTGAGAGATCGCGGGCATCGTATCGCTTGGCTCGATTGGCACGGTGTTGAGTATCTCCCGCGCCCGCTCCCACCTGCCCGCCACGAGCTCCTCAATGAAGCGGCGCAGAATCGCAAGCGCACGCTGCCGGTCGAGTCCGATCGGCGTGAACAGCTCCATGTTGTGCCGTTCCACGGCCCGGCCCAACGCCTCGTTCAACTGGTCCGGGTCCACTTCATCCAGATCATCCAGATCGAAGCCCTCGTCAGCGAGCAGCGGCGCCACATCGTCCAGCAGCCTTGCGGCCATTCCAGGTTCGTGAATGATACCCCGCTCAGCAAGGAAGTCTCGGAAATCCGGGTCATCGAAAGGTGAGGTCATGAACGCAACTATACGTGGCTGGCATGGGAACCCATCGAAGTTGATCCACAGGCTCCGCCGCGGCTCACAGATCGAACTCCTCCAACTGCGAACGGTAGGCGGCGAGCATCGCAATTCCCATGCCCACCGCGCCATGAAGCTCTTCCGGGATGAACCGGACGCCGTCACGTACGGTCCACAGCCCGGTATCGTCCAACGCGTGCAGTTTGATCCTCGTCACGGTTGTGAGCAGGGGTTCCTCGGGTGACGGCACGCGGACCTCGTCTCCCGGGTTCGGCTGCATCATCTGCTTCAGGAGGATGATCTGATTCGTGAGCGTGGCGTCCGGCCCAACCAAGAAGTCATTCTGCGCATCCTGAATGCAGTGCTGGGCGATGAACAGTCCCACGAGGGATTCGAGCAAGCGCACCTGATCTTCGCCAGCGGCCCACCATGCCTGCGCGGTATCGCCGAGGCGAACCTTCGATCCGGACACCTGGATCAGCTCAGTCACCTGCAACGTCTCCCACCACGATGCCAACATGGGAAGCTCACTCATCGATTGCACGTGGAGGGTCCCGGAATCATCATCCTCATCGGGGACCGGTCGCTTGTTGACTCCCACGGCGTCAATGCCCAGCAGCCCGGCCGCAAAACCTATGTCCGCGCGCACGAGGTTGCCGGCACTCGTGACTCGCCGCCCCTTCCCGATCCACGTCAGGAGTTCCCCGATTCCACTCACGATCGGCAGCTTCGCCACCGCTTCGAGGCGGCGGCCGGGATCCACGCTCTCGGCAGCGTTGAGGGCGTCAGCCAGTTCAGTCCCGACGAGACCGCCGTCAGCCATCGCCTTCTCCAGAACTTGGTGAGCCTCATGCCACGCGGAAGGATCCGCCTGCTGGTGGGCCAAGGCATTCTCGGGCCCGGCACCCTGAGCGCGCTGCGGCACGTTCAGTGGCGCGGCCAACCGGAAATGGACGTAATCGTCCAGAGCTCGCAGCATGAAGCCGAGAAGCCCGGGATCCTCCGCATTGCCGGAGCCGAGGACGGAATCGACAATCAGCTCCATGTCCTGAGGGACGTGGACATCCAGAC
>RRZU011211556.1_pt1 | contig 10027 bp, 5 predicted proteins | sample 2165561 | NCBI WGS metagenome assembly RRZU01 (sample SAMN10456909, study PRJNA506462) | wastewater metagenome | isolation source: wastewater sludge | place: USA: Moscow, Idaho
TAAATGCAACAATGTTGCATTTGTGTTTTGCGAACTCTGGTTTTGGCCAAAAAAAAGCCGGCGAACAGCCGGCTAAATTACGGAGTTTCGATTGCTGGTTATTGGAACGCTTCGGCCCGCTTGATCAGGTCATCCAGTCCCGGCTCGTTCGGGTTGCGCGGCTTGCCCGGGTGAATGATGGCGACCTGGCAGTTTTCAGCAGCTTCGACAAGCTGGGCAAAGGTGCCGGCATTGATGTCGGCGATGAAAGCCTGCTTGTTGCCGTCATAGACAAACATCTTGTCATTGATCTGGATGCACTCGTTGCACGAGGCACAGCGTGGTGTTTCGATGTAGGCCTCGTCAGACGACTTTTCCACCTCTTTCTCTGACGGGGCTGCGACAACAGCGGCGGGCGCCGGGGCTGGAGTGGTTGTCGGTGCAGCCGTCGGTGCTGCGCTGGCCGTTTCGATGACCCGGCTGCTTTCTTCCCAGGCCGATTTTTCGCGCGCCACCAGGTTTTCAGCGTGCGAGTTGTGGATGCCACCCAGTTCCTGCAGGCTGTTCCACATCGTCTTGCAGCGACGTGCTTCGCGTACGATCTTTTCATCGACAAGCACGCGATGCAGGACACTGGCCGGGTCGACCATGAGCAGATACGGGACCGATTCGACCTGTCCGCGGCGTTCCTTGTCGATTTTCTCGGCAACCGGCGTCATGTCCTTGCTCCAGGCGGTTTTCGGGACCTCGGCAAAGTGATTGCCGTAACGCTTGTCAAGCGCGACAAAGTCGATCAGCGTGTAGGGAACCGGCTCACGGACTGTCTGGCAATGTTCGTCCTGATAAACCAGATCATGCAGCGTCCAGTCGTTTTCAAGTTGGGGGTTCTCTGCAATCGAGAAGCGTGCAGCCCAGTTGTTACCCGCAGAGGGATCGAAGGTGAACGCCGGAAAGAGGCGAGACTCGCGCGCAGCGGCGGCGACCAGATAGGGCGGGATGCCGGCCGTGTTGGGCGAATCGCCCGAGTAGATGCTGAACACGGCGGAACCGGCGTACTCGAGCCCTTGCTGTACCTGCTGACGCATCTGGATCAGGTTCGAGGCGGGGGCCTGCAGTACGAAGACGCCAAGACCCATGGTCATGCGTGCCAATTGCTTGTTGCGCAGGGTGAAGGCCATGTGGCCGTTCTCGATGAGTGACTTTTCGAGAATGTCGTCGCTCTGCACCAGAATCTTGAAGGGCAGATCGGCGGAGAGAATCTCGGTGAGTGTGCTCTGTTCCGGGCCGGAGAGCGTGGTCGCGTTCAGGCGCACCAGATAATCCGGGAAGAGTGCGAGCGCTTCCGGGTCGAGACCGTTTTCACCGAAAGAATCAAACAATGCCTCGTGCCGCGCTTCGCTGTATTCCCCCTTGATCTCCAGTTCGGCCATGGCAACGGCGCGAGCGAGTTCGATCGCTTTGGGCAGTCGGTCGCGGTAAGCCTTGAGTGCGCCGCTACAGGTATCGAACGTGAAGGAGTAAGGTGTATTGCCTGCCCCGGATTTTCCGGTAGTCGGGAAGAACTTCTGCGCCTGAAGCGTCGAGATCAGCCCGAGCACGCGTTGGCGGCGTTTCTTGGGCAGCGTTTGCCGGGCTGTCACTTTTTTCAGGATGCTCGACATTGCATCGTAGTCGAAACTGTTGAGTGCGCCTGCCCCGAAGGAGTGTTTGAGGTTCTGCGCGCTCTTGCCGGCATCGGAATTGATGTAGTCGGCCTGGATGATGTCCGAGAGCTTGACGATCAGCCGGTTGATGTCTTCGTTGAAGCGTTCGGCGCGCCGCATCTGGGTGATGCCCCACGCGTGACCGAGAAGCCGGGTCGGGAGTTCGGCTGAACAGTCGAGCACCTCTCCGTCCACATTCAGGTTGGCGCGTGCCCGCGCCAGACTCTCGGTGATCAACTTGTCCTGCTTGACCAGGACTTTGGCAGCTTTGTCCCATAGTCCCGAGAAAAGGCCCTTGGCACCGCTGGCAACGAGTGTCCGGATTTCCTGCTCAAGGCGCAGGACGTGTTTCCGGATACGGTCACCGTCAGCGCCCTGGGCGACCTTGCCCAGAATCGTGTCGACCAGCCCGGAGAGCGGTTCGGCAAAGCGGTCACCGACGGGTTCGTCGATGAGCACCAGCGGGAAATCGTAGCGCAGGTGTGTCAGGTTGCGATAGCCGGAAAACAGCGCCGGACGCAGCTTGAGGCTGCCGATGTCTTCGAGTCGGGCGGGCTGTTTCTTGCCGGTCAGGTAGAAAGCAACGAAGGATTGCAGATCAGCTTCCATAGTATCTTGCCATCTCATGAGGCCCCGTTTCGAATTGAAACGGAGCACTGTTTATCAAGTTGCCCCTGCCGCAGTCAGTAGAGGCTTCCACGTGCTTGCGTTCAGGTTCAGACCGAGTACTTGTCGAACTCGTATTCCAGTCCTTTCCGGACGGTGTCGTTGGTGCGCAGGACGCCGGTCTGCCGGGTGTCTTCGTAACAAGGAATGTCGCGGTTCTGGTAAAGAATGCCGACCGGTACGACGTCGGTGCTCGAAGCGATCTCGCGCGCCCGGTTCATGTCCAGCGGGTCATGCTTGAGCTGGTTCTTATAGACCTTGGCCAAGCCGGGGCTGATTTGCAGCGAGTTTTCGTGGTGAAGCAACTGGACACTATCCGGCTCCTGCATTTCGGCTTCGTGCAGCTTGGGCAGCCATTCCGGGCAACGTTGCAGGATGCGCACAAAGGAAAACCCCTTGTGGTGATGCGCGGCCTTGACGATTTCAAACAGGCTCTCGGGAATCCAGTCGACCGCCTGGGCGATGAACGAGGCGTTGGCTACACCGAGCGCGATGGTCAGCGGGTTGAGCGCGTTGAGATAGCTGCCGCGCGGGGTGGTGTTACTCTTGGTACCCAAGGGCGATGTCGGCGAGGCCTGCTTCTTGGTCAGCCCGTAGATCTGGTTGTCGTGCAGGAAGACGGTCAGATTCATGTTGTAGCGGATGGCGTGAATCCAGTGCGCCGCGCCGATGCTGCAACAGTCGCCGTCGCCGGTGTTCACAAAGATGGTGAGGTCGGGGCGGGCCAGACGGACGCCTTCGGCGACGGGCAGCGCCCGGCCGTGAATGCCGTGGAAGCCGTAGGTCTTCATGTAGTGCGGGAAACGGCTGGAGCAGCCGATGCCGGAGACGAACACGGTTTTTTCCGGGCGCAGACCCTCGTCACGGCACAGCCGCTGGATGGCCGCCAGGATGGCGTTGTCGCCGCAGCCGGTGCACCAGCGCGGCACGCCGCTCTGGTAATCCTCAAGCTCCAGCTTTTCGTCGTAGAGGTCGAGCAGATATTCGGTGGCAGAGAATTTCATGGCTTGGCTTCCTTATTGACCGAGCTTTTCGAGGAGGACGCGGCGGATGGTGCTGGGCTTGACCGGGATGCCCTTGACCTCCGTCCAGCAATCGACATCAACGAGATAACGGGCGCGCAGCAGGGTGGCCAGCGCGGCGTAGCGGCGGTTGGTGTCATCGATGATGGCATCCGCCGGGTTGTCGCTCCAGTTGGTCTCGATGGTCATGACCTTCTTGAAGCGCTGCATGATTTCCTTGATGCCGGGTTGCATCGGTTGCAGGAAACGCAGATGAATCGAAGAGACTTTCTTGCCTTCGGCCCGCAGGGTCGCCGCGCCTTCTTCAATCGCCCCCTTGGTACTCCCCCAGCCGATGACCAGCAGATCCCCTTCCGGCTCACCGACCACTTCCGGCGGCAGCAGGGTTTTTTGCAGGGCGGCAATCTTCAGGCTTCTGGCGCGCAGGCCTTCCTGGTTGATGTCCGGGTCGTAGGCGACGTGGCTCTGCCGGTCGTGGGCCAGGCCGGTGACGGTGTGCATGCCGCCCGGCTGGCCGGGGATGAAGCGACGGGCGATGCCGGTGTTGGGGTCCCAGTCGTAGGGCTTGGCACCGGCGGGAACGGCGCTCTGGTCGATCGGCGGGGCCAGCCAGGCCTCGTTGAACTGCGGCCGGTTATAGGGTTGCTGCGAGGTAGCCAGCGCCGCGTCGGAGAGAATGACGACGACGGTATTGAACGATTCGGCGATCTTGCGCGCGGTGATTACCGAGTAGAAACATTCCTCGATGGTCGCCGGGGCCATCACCACCTTGGGCGCATCGCCGTGGCTGCCGAAGATGGTCGTCATCAGGTCGCCCTGTTCGGCCTTGGTCGGCTGACCGGTGCTCGGGCCGCCGCGCTGGACGTTGACCACCACCAGCGGGATTTCGGCCATCACGGCCAGACCGATGGCTTCCTGCTTGAGCGAGTAGCCCGGGCCGGAGGTGATGGTGACGGTACATTTGCTGGCGTAGGAGGCGCCGATGGCAAAGGCACAGGCGGCGATTTCGTCTTCGGCCTGATGCACGACGCCGCCGACCTTTTCGAACACGTCGGAGAGGTAGTGCGAGGCCGAAGTCGCCGGGGTGATCGGGTACATCGCGCACAGTTCCATGCCCGAGGCCATGACGCCCAGGGCCAGCGCCGTGTTGCCGTTGGTGGCGATCTGCGGGTGTTTGGCCGGGGTGGCCGGGATGCTGTAACGGAAGTCGAAATTGCCCTCAGCCCACTGATAACCGGCTTCGAGCAGCACCACGTTGGCGTCGATGATGCTCTGCGCCTTCTTGCCGAAGGTGAGCGCAATTTGCTCACGCGCCGCTTCCAGGTCGAAGCTGTAGAGGTAGCACAACATGCCAAGGGCGAACATGTTCTTGCCGCGCTTGGCATCCGGCGTGATCTTGTGGCACTCATCCTCCATCGGGATTTCGCGCACGTCGTAACCGGCTTCGACGAGGCGCTTGTAGGTTTCGCTGTAGGTCGTCGAAACGTTGAGATCCTTGTGCTTGCGCCACATGCTTTCAAGCAGGATGATGCAGCCGGGCTTGAGCTCGCGGGCACGCACCCGGCCGAGCAGCACCTGTTCGTTGAAGGCCACCACCAGATCGGTCTGGTCGCCGCCGTTGGTGATGTAGTTCGCGCCGATACGGATGCGGTTGCCGCTGGCCCCGGCCACGCTACGGGCGGGCGGGCGAATTTCCGCCGGGATGATCTCGGTGGTCCAGATGCCGTTACCCATGCGCGCGGCAATCGAGCCAAACGACTGCCCGCAGCGCTGTGCCCCCTCGCCGGAATCGCTGATGATCTCGACGATATGCTCGCTGAGGCGGGTCACCTTCTTGCCGTCAGCCTGCTTGCTTTCGGCCTTCTTGCCAGGTTTCTTCGTGCTTTTCTGTACACTCATATCGGAACTCCTAAGGGGAAGGGAGAAGGGGGGAGGGGGGAAGGATAAAAGCTGTTGCAGCGGGAAAATCCTTGCTGCTCGTCAGGGCATCCTTCTTTCTCCTCCTTCCCGTTATCAGGCGATTCTGACGCGGGCAAAGTTTCTCTCGCGCTTGTCGATGCCGAAGCTTTGTTCGTTGCCGCTGTCGTAATGGGCGCGGCTGTCACGCAGACCCAGATAGGCCTTCATGCTGGCGGCAGCACGACGTCCGGCCCCCATGGCTTCAATGACCGTGGCCGCGCCGGTGACGATATCCCCCCCGGCAAAGACCCCGGCCAGCGAGGTGGCCAGGGTTTCATCGGTGGCGATGTAGCCCCACTTGTTGAGGTGCAGCCCGGAGGTCTGGCCCATGATCGGGTTGGCGTTGGTGCCGATGGCGTAGACCACCATGTCGACTTCAAAGTCGAACTCGCTGCCTTCGACCGGCACCGGGCGGCGACGGCCCGAAGCGTCCGGTTCGCCGAGTTCCATGCGCACGCAGCGCATGCCGCGCACGTTGCCTTCACCGTCGTTGAGGATGGCGATGGGATGCGTGAGCCAGTGGAATTCGACGCCTTCTTCCCTGGCGTGATGCAGTTCTTCGGCACGGGCCGGGGCTTCCTTGTGCGAGCGGCGATAGACGCAATAGACCTTCTCCGCACCCAGACGCACCGAAACGCGGGTGGCGTCCATCGCCGTGTTGCCGGCCCCGATGACGGCGACGCGGCGACCGATCGGCTGCGGCGTGTCGAAATGGGGGAAGTCGCGGGCGCGCATCAGGTTGCAGCGGGTCAGGAGTTCGTTGGCTGAGAGGACACCGTTCAGGGAATCGCCGGGGATGCCCAGGGTGGTCGGGTAACCGGCGCCGACACCGACGAAGACGGCGTCAAAACCCATTTCGGAAATCATCTGTTCGAGGGTAAAGAGGCGTCCGACCAGCGTATTGCATTCGAACTTGACGCCTAGCTGGATGAGCTTGTCGATTTCGGCATCGACCACCGGGTTGGGCAGGCGGAAATCCGGGATGCCGTATTTCAGCACGCCGCCGGCCTGGTGGAAGGCTTCGAAAACGGTAACTTCGCAGCCGGCCTTGGCCATATCCGCCGCGCAGGCCATGCCTGCCGGGCCGGAGCCGACGATGCCGACCTTGTAGCCGTTCTTCTCGATGTAGGGAAGGTTGGTCCAGCCTTCGCGGATCGCCGTGTCACCGACAAAGCGTTCGAGTCGGCCGATGGCCACCGCTTCCAGCGAATCGCCGACGGTGCATTTGCCTTCGCACTGGTTTTCCTGTGGGCAGACGCGGCCACAGATGGCCGGCAGGAGGCTGGTCTGCGTCAGGATGTCGTAGGCACCACGCAGATCCTTCTCATTGATTTTCTGGATGAAGCCGGGGATGTTGATGCCGACCGGACACCCCGAAACACAGGGCTGATCGGGACACATCAGGCAGCGTTCGGATTCGCGCTGTGCGTCCTCGGGCCGGTAACCGCAGGCCACTTCCTCAAAGTTTTTGGCGCGTACCGATGCCTCCTGTTCGGGCATCGGAGTACGTTCCTGGGGGATTGTCCGGATGGTTTTTTTCTTCGCCATGATTGACCTTTCAGGGAAGGGAAAAGGGTGAAGGGGGAAGGGTGTGTCGAGGGGTCGTTGCACTGAACGGGTTCTTCATGCGCCGGATTTCAAGGGCGCATCAGGCGTGAGCGGCTTTACCCTTCGCTTTTCCCCCTTCTCCCTTCCCTTTCTTCGCGTCGATGGATTTCTGCAGGTTGCAGGCTTCTTCCCAATGCACCAGCGCGGCGTGTTCCTCGCCCTTGTAGCGACGCAGACGGGTCATCATGTCGAAGAAATCGACCTGGTGGCCGTCGAAATCCGGGCCGTCGACGCAGGCGAACTTGACCTCGTTACCGATCTTCACGCGGCAGCCGCCGCACATGCCGGTGCCGTCGACCATCAGCGGATTCACGCTGACCATGGTCTTGATGTTGTAGGGGCGGGTGGTGTCGGCGCAGCCCTTCATCATGATCATCGGGCCGATGGCGATCACTTCGTCGATGTCACGCTGGCGCAGCATGGCCTGTTCCAGTCCAGCCGTGACCATGCCCTTGATGCCGACCGAGCCGTCATCGGTGCAGATGATGAACTCATCGCAAACGGCCTTGAATTTCTCGTCCCAGAAAACCAGGTCCTTGTTGCGGAAACCGACGATGCCGATCACGTAAGCTCCGGCTTCCTTGTAGGCGCGGGCCTGCGGATAGACTGGTGCTACGCCGAGACCGCCACCAATGCAGACGACCTTTTTGGCTTCGCCGATATGGCTGGGAACGCCCATCGGGCCGACCAGGGCATAGAGCGAGGTGCCGACCTGGCATTCCTTCTGCATCTCCCGCGTGGTCTTGCCGACAGCCTGGATGACCAGGGTGATGGTGCCCTTTTCGCGGTCATAGTCGGCGATGGTCAGCGGGATGCGCTCGCCCTGTTCGTGCAGCATGGTAATGACGAACTGCCCCGGCTTGGCGGCTTTCGCCAGCAACGGATGATGCACCTCAAGCAGATAAGTGACGTCGGAAAAATCCTCGCGCGCCACGATTTTGAAATTGCTCATAATCCTCCCCTACGCTCTTTTTTCCGATCCCGGATGCTTGCCGGGTGTCTGTTGGAACTCGATGCTTGACTGTCGGTGCCGAGCTTCACGCACTGACCAGCCTGATGCGTATGACGTTATTTTTACTTGCTTTCCGCTACAGGTACAACCGTTCGATTGTTATATGTTGGTGCGGATATGGAATGAACTTTTGTTTTCTGTTTGTCTGAGAAAGGTTTCTGGTGAAGAGAATTTGACGCGACGCGTCAGGCAGATGATACTTGACATCGTTGCTCAGGCTTGCCTGGCAAGGCACCTTCCCAACCGGTATCAATAAAAAGGAAACGATATGCCAGAGAACTCTCTGAAATACCTGAAACTTCTGTCGGAGAAATACCCCTCGATCCAGGCGGCGTCGACGGCGATCATCAATCTGACGGCCTTGCTCCAGCTTCCCAAGGGAACCGAGCATTTCCTTTCCGACATTCATGGCGAGCATGAGGCTTTCCAGCATGTGGTGCGCAACGGAGCCGGTTCGATCAACCGCATGATCGAGGAAACTTTCTCCAATGCGATGTCCCGCGCCGAGCGCCGCAATCTCGCCACGCTGATCTATTATCCCGAACAGAAGGCCCCGCTGATGCTGCGCAGCGTCGCGGACAAGGACGAATGGTGCCGGCTGACGCTGGTTCGTCTGGTCAAGTTCTGTCGCAACCTCAGCGCCAAGTACCGGCGCGAAACGGTGCGCAACTTTCTGCCCAGGAATGTCGCGGAAACCATCGAGGAGCTGCTCTACGACCAGGAAGGCGTCGAGCACAAGACGGCTTACTACCAGAGTCAGATCGAGACCATCGTTTCAACCGGCAGCGCCGTGGTGTTCATCACCTGCCTGGCCGAACTGATCCAGCGCCTGGCCGTCGAGAAGCTGCACATCATCGGCGATATCTACGACCGTGGGCCGGGAGCGCACCTCATTTTTGACGACCTGATGGAACATCACCAGGTCGATATCCAGTGGGGCAACCACGACATCCTGTGGATGGGCGCGGCCGCCGGGAGCGAGGCCTGCATCGCCAACGTGGTGCGCGGCGCGCTGCGCTACGGCAACATGGAAACGCTGAGCAACGGTTACGGGATCAGCCTCTTGCCGCTGGCCTCGTTCGCCATGGAAACCTACAAGGACGATCCGTGCAGCCTGTTCCGTCCCAAGGTGGATCCCAGTGAAAATTTCGCCAGCGATGAAATCCGCTTGATGGCGCAGATGCAGAAGGCGATCACCATCATCCAGTTCAAGCTCGAAAGCCAGCTCATCAAGCGGCGGCCGCAGTATCTGATGGAAGACCGCCTGCTACTGGATCAGGTCGATTATGCGCGCGGCGTGATCAATATCGGCGGCACCGAACATCCGTTGCTCGACACCTTCTTCCCGACCATCGATAGTGCCCAGCCCGACGTGCTGACCGAGGAAGAGGCCAACGTCATGGAGAAGATGAAGCTCTCCTTCCTGAACAGCAAGACGCTGCAACAGCATGTGCGCTTCCTCTTTTCTTCCGGCAGCCTGTATCTGGTGCATGACGGCAACCTGCTCTATCACGGCTGTATCCCGATGGACGAGAACGGCGAGTTCATGGGCTTCAAGGTGGAAGGACAGTCGTTTGCCGGCAAGCGCTTTCTTGACCGGCTCGACCGGCTTTCGCGCCAGGGCTATTTTGCCGAGAACCCGGAGCTCAAGCTGTACGGCATGGATGTCATGTGGTTCCTCTGGTGCGCGCCGCAGTCGCCGCTGTTCGGCAAGGAGCGCATGGCGACCTTCGAGCGTTATTTCATCGCCGACAAGAGCACGCACAAGGAAAAGCGCAACCAGTACTACACCCTGCGCGATACCGAGGAATGCGCCACGCGGATTCTTCAGGAATTCGGCGCCGATGCGGAGAACGGGCATATCATCAACGGACACGTTCCGGTCAAGGTGGTCAAGGGCGAAAGCCCGATCAAGGCTGGCGGCAAGCTGATCGTCATCGATGGCGGTTTTTCCAAGGCTTACCAGAACGAAACGGGGATTGCCGGTTACACCCTGGTATCCAACTCACGCGGCATGCTGCTGGCGGCGCATCAGCCTTTCGAATCGACGCACAAGGCGATTTCCGAAGAGGTGGATA
>RRZU011760370.1_pt1 | contig 10027 bp, 7 predicted proteins | sample 2165561 | NCBI WGS metagenome assembly RRZU01 (sample SAMN10456909, study PRJNA506462) | wastewater metagenome | isolation source: wastewater sludge | place: USA: Moscow, Idaho
ACCCATTGCCGTTTTTACAGCAACTGTTGCTGCGCCGGAAAGCTGTGCAGCAACGCCGTTGACCGTATCTTCACTCGGAGAAGTCGGTGCTTTAATCTTCTCCTTAATTGCCGCCTGCTGTTCGGGCGTGAGGTTTAAACTCGGATCACTTAAAAGGTCTTTGAGTGCTGTCTGATAACCGCCTTGGAATACATCGGTCGAAAGTGCTGCCGCCTGATCTGCTACCTGATCTGCGCCGACTGCCGCATCATCGGCTGCCTTCTGCACGTTGCCCTTGATCTCTTCCGCCGTCTTCTGGGAAGCAACTGTTGCCGCGTTGCTTGCAGCAGCTTCGGAAGCCGCTTTCGCTGCGCCGCTCGCCGCGCCATCGAAAACCTGTTCAGCGCCTGCGCCGAGCTGTGCTTTGAGCGCTGTCATATCCGGGATTTCAACGGTTTCCAGCTTGCCGGAAAGCTCGGTCATTTTGTCTTCAAGCGCGGTCTTCTTTTCGGAAGCCTCTACAAGGCCCGGGACAAGCTGCTGATTCATGACGCCCGCAAGCTGTGCGGTACTGTTCTGCAGCTGAATAGCGCCGAGGGAAAGCTCGCCGGTCTTCGTTGCCAAGAGTTGTGCGTTTTCAAGCAGGTTTTCCGTGCCGTTTGCAAGGGTCTGTGTGCCGTTCAAAGCGCTGTCCACGCCGGCATCGAACTGGCTGTAACTCGAAGCAAACGTGTCAAGGCTTTCGACAAGTGTGCCCACAGCGTCATCCAGTGCGCCGGAACCATCCTTCAGCTGATCGATTGCATCGGTCAACTCATCCATCGTGTCGCCAAGCTCGTCGGAAACCTCATCGAGGTCGAGGTCGGAAAGGTTCGGAGCTGCGGCGAAGAGAAACGTCGGGACGGTGCAGTCCGTAACATCCGCTTCGAGGGTAAGGGTATCGAGCATCAGGTCGTCGAGCTTATCAAAGCTGTCGGGGAGCAGGTCGCTGACGGCTTCCTTCATGCCCGGCATCGCAAGGTAGCAGGCAACCTGCGTTTTGGAATCAGACTCCACAAGACCGTGCTCTGTCGTGATGTTCTTGAAGTTTTCGCTCGGCAGCACAGCCGCCGCAACGGTGAAGAACGGGGTATAGACGGTGCGCTTTTTACCGTTTACGGTCACTTCTTCGCCGGTGTTGTTCGTCAGCTTAACGGTTGCGACAAGATGGCCGCTCTGACCCTTGAGTTCATCGGCCGTAACCGCCTTGCCGTCCAGCGTATACTCGATGGAAACGCCGACCGGCGCCTGTGCGCTGTTCTTGCCCTGATAATAAATATCGGTTTCGTCCGTCGTCCACTTGAGCGTATTGCCGGACTGTTCCGGCATCACGTCGCTCTTGAGGTTCTGGATATCGGAAAGGCCGCTTTCGTCGGTAACGGCATCAAAACCGTCATCGCTGTGCAGCCAATCGCTGGTGATCTGCTCCTGCACGGAACCGTCTGCGTTCAGGATGAGATAAGAGGTTTCTTTTTTCTCAACGGTAGCATCCGCCGCGAAGGCCGGGGCAGCGCAGCCGAGGAGGAGAAGTGCGGAAATCGTAGCCGCAACGGATTTTGTAAGATACTTACTCATATTGATCGAGATCCTTTCTCTGAATCGATTATGCCTTTTTCTCGGTGATTTCGGGCTTTTTCAGCCAATGGAACGTGGTCTTTCTGAGAATTGGTTCCGTGATGACAAGCAGTGCCGGCAACACAAGCAGGATAACCGCCATACTGATGAGTGCGCCGCGGCTGATGAGCTTGCACAACACGCCGATGAGCTCCATACGGGAGACGAGGGACACGCTGAACGTTGCCGCGAAAAAGGTGAGACCGCTTGTTAAAATACTCTGACTGCACTGTTCAACGGCAATTTGAGCCGCTTCCTTTGCAGTGTGACCCGCGTTACGCTCTTCGCGGAAACGCGTGGTCATGAGGATCGCATAGTCGACCGTTGCACCGAGCTGAATGGTGCCGATAACGATGCTTGTGATAAACGGCAGCGTCGTGCCGGTGAAGTACGGAATGCCGAGGTTGATCATGATGGCGCTTTCAATCGCCGCAACGAGCAGCACCGGAACAGAAGCGGAGCGGAACACGATGGCGATAATGACGAACACGACGATGATACTTGTGATGTTGACGTTATTGAAGTCGACATCCGCAACCTCGATCAAATCTTTCGTCATCGCGCCTTCGCCGGTGATGACGCCGTTCGGGTCGTACTTTTTCACAATATCGATCATTTCGGAGAGCTGGTTATTTTGCTCGTCACTGCCGCTCTTATAGGAGGAGTTTGCAAGGATCATCTTGTGGCCGCCGGCCTCGAAGATGTCGCGCACGTCGTCAGGAATAAACATTTCCGGGATCGCGCCGCCGACGAACTTTTCATAGCTCAAAACCTGGTGAATGCCGTCCACGTCGCTCAACTCATCGGAAAGATCGGAGAGATTTTTTTCGGAAAGGGTATCGTCCACAATGATGAAGTGGGACGTTGTCATATCGAAGTCTTCCTTCAAGCGGTTCGTACCCGCAATGCCGGGAAGGTCCTGCGGAAGCGCATCAAAGATCGTGTAGTAAACGGAAGTCTTTGATTGTGCAATGAAGAACGGAATGAAGATTATGATAAACGCAATCAAAATCGGCACACGGTGCTTCACGACGAAGTTCGAGGTACGCTTGAGCTTCGGGATGAACGTGCGGTGCGTGTGCTTTTCAATGGCACGACGGAACGTCATGATAAGGGACGGTAAAACCGTGATGGTGCAGATAACGCCGAGCAGAACACCCTTTGCCATGACGACGCCGATGTCTTCGCCGAGCGTAAGCTGCATGGTGCACATGGCAAGGAAGCCCGCAATCGTTGTAAGGGAGCTGCCGGTAATGGAGGAAAACGTCTTTTTAATAGCCGCCACCATGGCGTCCTCATCGGATGCCGCCGTCAGCTTTTCTTCTTCGTAACGGTGCAGCAGGAAGATGGAGAAGTCCATCGTAACACCGAGCTGCAGGACCGTTGCCAATGCTTCCGTAATGTAGCTGATTTGGCCGAGGAAAATGTTCGTGCCGAAGTTATAGACGATTGGGAACAGCATGCCGAGCATGAAGATAAGCGGCACAATCGTTTCTTTCAGGCTGAGGAACAGAATCAGCAACGAAGCGCCCACAGCGCAAAGGATATACAAGGGCATTTCTTTATTGATGAGGCTCTTGGTATCTTCCAAAATAGCCGACATACCACCGATGAAGCAATCTTTATTCAAGATGTTCTTGATATGCTTCTGCGCGTTCATCGTTCTGGCATCTGCGCTCGGGGCATCGAACTGAACGATGAGCATCGTTGCGCCGGAATCGTTATAGAAGAACTTCTGAATATCGCTCGGAAGCATTTCCTTCGGCGTCGTCACATCGATAAAATCGCTCGTCCACATGACCTTCTGTACGCCTTCGACCCCTTCAAGATCGCTTTTCAGTTTTAAGGTATCAGGCGTAGACATGTTTTCAACCGTAATCATGGAAACCGATGCCATATTGAAGTCATCCTCCAAATACGTCTCGCCGATCATGGAATCCAGATCTTTCGGCAGGTAGGTCAAAATATCGTAGTTAATGTAGGTGCCGAGCGCACCGAACACCGAGGGGATCAAAAGCAGAACCGCTAAAACAAGAATCAGCTTTCTGCGCTTCACGATCCATCGTGCAAAGTGCTCCATTTAGCACCGCTCCTTTCATTCGGGAACCATCCCGTTTATTTCGTTATGTAGTTTAGTCCAAAAATGACCAATAGTCAATATTAAAAGTGACGAACTGTGTGGGCAAAATAAATTGACTATTAGTCATTTTATTCAAATCTGTACAAAATGTTGTTTTTGGCTTGCTTTTTACGGTGTATCCGCCTTATACTATAAGACAAATAAAGTGATTACACAGGTAGATTTGAATGTTGGGAGGCCACAGCCATGCGCGGCGGTGTTGAACAGAAAAAAGAACAGAAAAAGGAGGGGCTGCTCGAGGCGGCCTATCAGCTTTTCCTTGAAAAGGGCGTTAACAAGACCTCGGTCGATGAGATCGTAAAGAAAGCGAACGTCGCAAAGGGTACGTTTTATCTGTATTTTCACGATAAAACCCAGCTTCTGCAGCAGCTCACATACCGCATTTCCGCGCGTGTTTTGAGTGAGGCCTATGAATATGCGGAAGAGCATAAGACCGGCGTTTTTGTAGAAGACATCATCCTCATGGTCGATTACATCGTGGAATACTTTAAAAGGAGCCGTCTGACACTGCGGCTTTTGGAGCGCAATTTCTCCTGGCCGATGATTGAAAAGCAGCTTGATCTAAGAGAAGACCCGTTGTGGGACAAGCTTGTCACTGCCATTGAGAGCAGCTCGCTCGCCGTGGGCTGCACAGAAGATGTCTTATATAAGCGCGTGTTTTTGGTGGTTGAGCTCATCGGTTCCACTTGCTTTGCCACGATGATTGAAAATAAGCCGGATACAATAGACAATATGAAACCCGTGCTTTACGACATGGTGCGTAAGATGCTTGCGTAATGTAAAGCGTATCGACTTTATAAAGTTGAGTTGCTTTGTAAAGCCATATTGACTTACACATAAACCTCCCGGGGTAGGTTTAAAGCTCGCCCCGGGAATTTTCTATGTTCGATTGAACTTTTTCGCAAGATATAGTAAAATAGAAATCAATAGTAAAATAGAAACCAAAAAACGAGAAGACACAGAACCAACAGAACGGAGATCATTTGAACCTATGGATAAATCGGAAATCCTTGCACTGCGCCGCGCAGTGCTGGAAAAAGACTTTGCACGCATGAATGACCGCCAAAAGCAAGCCGTGTTCACCGTAAACGGCCCACTGCTCATTTTAGCGGGCGCAGGCAGCGGAAAAACAACGGTGCTCATCAACCGCATCGCGAATATCCTGCGCTATGGCGACGCGTACAACAGCACCTATCTGCGTGACGATCTCGATGAAAATGATATTGCCGCATGCAAAGCTTATATTGAAAACGGCACGCCGCTCACAACGGAAACACAGGAGCATTTGAGTGTTTCTGCCTGCGCACCGTGGCGCATCATGGCTATTACCTTTACAAACAAGGCTGCAGGCGAGCTGAAAGACCGTCTGTGTGCCATGCTGGGCGAGACCGCCAACGACATTTGGGCATCGACGTTCCACTCCACCTGCGCGCGTATTTTGCGCCGCGACGGCGAGCGCATCGGGTATTCCTCGCACTTTACGGTGTACGATACCGACGACCAGCGCCGCTTGATGAAAAGCATCTTAAAAGAGCTCGATATTTCGGAAAAAAACATCACGCCAAAATCGATTTTGAACGAGATTTCCCGGGCAAAGGATTCTTTAATCTCGCCTGCTGAGTACGCCCTCACGGTCGGCGACGATTTCAGATTAAAGATTATCTCCCGCGCGTATACAACGTACCAAAAGCGTTTGGAAGACGCCGATGCTATGGACTTTGACGACCTCATCAACAAAGTGGTGGAGCTCTTCAAAAAGTGCCCGGACGTTCTGGAATACTACCAGAACCGTTTCCGCTATCTAATGGTTGACGAGTATCAGGACACAAACCATGCGCAGTACACATTTGTGCGCATGCTGGCCGAAAAAAGCGGTAACCTCTGCGTGGTCGGCGACGACGACCAAAGCATCTACAAATTCCGCGGTGCGACGATCGAAAACATTCTGAGCTTTGAAAATACGTTTCAGAATGCGACGGTCATTCGTCTGGAGCAGAATTATCGCTCGACGCAGAATATTCTGGACGCCGCGAACGCCGTCATTGAGCATAACACCGAGAGAAAAGGCAAAACGCTGTGGACGCAGAACGGCACCGGCGCCATGATCCACCTGCACACGGCGGAAAATGAAACGGATGAAGCCGAGCGCATCACGAAGATCATCTTAGACGGCGTTGCTGCGGGGCGGAAATTCTCTGATTACGCTGTTTTGTACCGCATGAACTCACAGTCGCTGACATTTGAACGCAATTTTGCAAAATCCGGCGTACCGCATAGAATTATAGGCGGCACGCGCTTCTACGAGCGCCGTGAGATCCGCGAGATGATCGCATATTTGAGCGTTATCAACAATCCGAGTGATGAAATGCGCCTGCGCCGCATCATCAACACGCCGAAGCGCAGCATTGGCGACCGCTCGGTCGAAGTCGCGGCGCAGATCGGTCAGCAGACGGGTGAGACACTGTTTGAGGTCGTCTCGCACGCGAAAGGCTATCCCGCACTGTCCCGTGCCGCAAACAAAATGACGCTTTTCGCCGCACAGATGCAGGGACTCATCGAGCTCAACAACGACGAAAAAGTCACGCTCGGCGAGCTTTATGACGAGCTTGTGGAGCGCATCGATTACCTGAATTTTCTTAAGACCGACGACCCGGAATCCGCAGAAGACCGCGCCGCGAACGTGCAGGAGCTTGCTTCCAACCTGCGCCGTTTTGAGGAGGAGAACCCCGAAGGCACGCTTTCGGCTTTTCTCGAAGAAGTTTCGCTCATCACGGACATCGATAATTACGATAATAACGCCGATTCCGTCGTGCTCATGACGGTGCACTCCGCAAAAGGTCTCGAATTCCCGGTGGTGTTCCTGCCGGGCATGGAGGAAAACATTTTCCCGGGCATGGCGAGCGTATATGTACCGTCCGAAGTGGAGGAGGAACGCCGTTTAGCGTATGTTGCCATCACGCGTGCAAAAGAGGAGCTGTACATTTTCCACGCGGAATCCCGCATGATCTTCGGCATGACGAACCGCAACCGCGTTTCACGCTTTGTGGAAGAGATCCCGGAGACGCTCGTCGAGCACACCCGCTCCCGCGATTACAGCGCGCGCCCGGTCTCTATGCCGAGCTTCGGCGGCGCGAAGCCGTTCGGGGAAGCACCGAAAACAAAATCCGTTGCGGAAGCCGGCGGATTCACGCCGAAGCCGCGCGTAAAGCCCGCGCCTGCCGGTACATACCGCGTAGGCGATACTGTCCTGCACAAGGCGTTCGGCACGGGTCTCATCGTTTCCGCCACGCCGATGGCGAACGATACGCTGCTCGAAGTCGCGTTTGACAAAGTCGGCACCAAAAAGCTGTTTGCAAACTTCGCAAGACTGACAAAAGTATAAAAAGAGTAAGCCGTGCACCTGTTTTCAAAGTGCACGGCTTATATTATTCAAATGCGGTTCTAATTTTGTCTGCCGCAGCCACAGCCGCAGTCGCTCGCTTTCGGCGGGAAAAATTCGTCGGTCGGGAAATCAATCTTGCGGAACAGCTCGCAGGGATTGTCGCCAGAGGTGACGCATTCCTTATCCGGAATGCAGAAATCAAACGCGGGAATGAGCATCTGCACATTCCGCACAATCTGCACGATGGTAAACAGGCCGATCGTCACGTATACGGTGTTTTTCTGCTCTACCGTTTCAAACGCGCCGCCGTAACGGCTTGCAATGCAGTCCGGGATCACGCAGCAGGGCTCGCAGCCGCAGCGGCAGTGCTCGCAAAGCTTTGCGGAAAGCGCCACCGGCTGCGCAACCTGCACAGTCGCCTTGGGTAAGACCTTATTGCCCTGTAAATCGGCTTCGTCACGGCAGCTCTCGCTTGTAAACATCTTCACGTTGCCCTCACTGCCGTAGAGAATGACCTTCTTATTGAAAATTGAAATACCGCTCACGCGTTCGCAGCCCACTGTCGCGCCGCCGTACAGCTCCAAAGATACGTCAAAGAAAAACGTGAGATCAATGGAATAATACCCGCGGTTAAAGGGGATCGGCTGCATATCAATGTACACAGAGATTACATCAACGTCCCGCACCCGCACATTAGCGGAAGCGTCCACAACGGGCTGCACCGAGGCGGGAAACAGCACACGTAAATCCTCTAAGCAGTCTTTATCTGAACAGGAATCGTAAATACGCATGGCATCTATGCAGACGGCTTCTTTTAACGCTGCGCCGTTTTCGCAATCGGGTGTCCGCTCATTTTCAGCCATATTTGTAAACCTCCTTTGTGGTTTCTCAATGCCATTGTACGGAAAAGGGCGGGTATTGTGCCTGTCCCGCCGTTTTGCTCGGTTTTTTCGCATTGTAAGAAATTTTTCGGTTGTATATTTCGCCGCAGTTTGCTATAATGAATAGGAATGTACCGCGCTGCGGTGCAAAAAGTCGGCAAAGCCCGGCAAATTTACGCAGAAAGCAGTAAATGAAACTTATGGCATTGATTGTAATTGAAGGTCTGGACGGCAGCGGCAAAGGCACGCAGGCAAAGCTTTTGTATAATTACGCCTTATCGCGCGGCCACGCACGGCAGGTAACGTTCCCGGATTATGACTCTCCGTCTTCATCGCTTGTAAAAATGTATCTGAAAGGCGATTTCGGAAAAGAGGCGGGAGACGTGAACGCCTACGCCGCAAGCGCATTTTACGCCGTGGATCGCTTTGCAAGCTACCGCATGAAGTGGAAAGACGATTATGCAAGCGGTGTGCCGATCATCTCCGACCGCTATGTGACGTCCAACATTGTATATCAATTAAGTAAGCTGCCAAAAACGGAGTGGAAAGCGTTCGTTTCGTGGCTTGAAGACCTGGAATATGAAAAATTCGGGCTGCCGAGGCCGGATCGTGTGATTTATCTGGATGTGCCGCCGAAAATTTCCCAAAGGCTGCTCACAGAGCGCTACGCAGGCGACACCACCAAAAAAGACATTCACGAAAGCGACATACATTATCTGCTACATTGCAGGGACTGTGCACTGTACGCCGCAGAGCATTTAAACTGGACCGTATTAAACTGCGCCGAGGGCGACACCTTGCGCAGCATTGAAGATATTCATCACGAGATCAAGGAAAAGCTGGAGGATTTATTATGATCTATGTATTTCTTGCAAACGGATTTGAAGAGATCGAAGCGCTCGCGCCCGTGGATATTCTGCGCCGCGCAGAGCTTGAAGTAAAGACCGTCGGCGTCGGCGGCAAAACAATCACCGGCTCCCACGGCATCACCGTAACAGCTGACATCGAAGAAAAAGACGTTACAACGGACGATATGGAGCTGATGATCCTGCCCGGCGGCATGCCCGGCACACTGAATCTCGAAAAATCGCCGATCGTCACAACCTGCGCGGAATACTGCGCAAAGAACGACATTTACCTTGCGGCAATCTGCGCTGCACCGAGCGTTCTCGGCCATCTCGGCCTCCTGAACGGTAAGGAAGCCATCTGCTTCCCGGGCTTTGAAGGCGAATTAAAGGGCGCCACAATCTCCGAAAAGCCGGTCTGCGTAGACGGCAAGATCGTCACGGCAAAAGGCATGGGCGTTGCCGTGCAGTTTGGCTTGACGCTTGCTGGTCTCATGGTCGGCAAGGACGTTGAAAAGAAGATCCACGACGGCATTCAGTGCACGGATTGATGACCGATATAACCGAAAAAAACGCACTGCGTCGAAAAATGCGTGCGGCACGCAAAGCCTGCACGGATCGCGCTACACGGGATGACTGCCTTTTGCAGCGGCTCATGGCACTTTCGGTGTACCAAAAGGCATCGTGTGTTTTGAGCTACGTAAGCTTCGGCACGGAAGCGGATACGCTCAGAATTCTCGATCGTGTACTTGCAGACGGCAAAGCGCTTTACGTACCGAAATGCGTGCCAAACACGAACCGCATGGTGTTTTACCGCATCTCGGCTTTACGCGATCTTTCGCCGGGCGCTTACGGCATTTTGGAGCCGAAAGAAGCAGAGGTTTATCAAGATGAAGCAAGTGCGCTGTGCCTTGTGCCGGGACTGGCGTTTTCAGCGAACGGCGCACGGCTCGGGTACGGCAAAGGGTACTACGATACGTTTTTTGCGCAGCACCCGGTTTTAAAGCTCGGTCTATGCTACGATTTTCAGCTCGTGCCGCAAGTGCCGACGCAGCCGCACGATGTGCGCATGGACGGTATTTTGACCGACAAGCGGCTCGTTTTGACGGCAGATGAAGAAAGGATGGAATGAAAATATGAGTGATAA
>RRZU012372261.1_pt1 | contig 10027 bp, 7 predicted proteins | sample 2165561 | NCBI WGS metagenome assembly RRZU01 (sample SAMN10456909, study PRJNA506462) | wastewater metagenome | isolation source: wastewater sludge | place: USA: Moscow, Idaho
AACGGCGCGAATGGTTCGCCTCGGGCGGCGGGCGCCCGCAACGCCGCTTGCCGGGCGTGATGTTGTTCGATTTGCTCCTTGACCACCTGTTGATGCTTGCCGGCATAGGCCGAAAGCAGGTAGTCCTCCACCGCTTCCGACACCTCGCCGCGCACGACCACCGTCGCACCGCCGCTGGTCGGGCGGATTTCGATGACCGCCCGCAATTCGGCGGGCAAGGGCAACACCGGGGCGCATGGCACCGACAGCACGCAATCCGGTAGAAGGGGCCGGGTTTCGGCGGCGGCTTCGTCCGGGAACAGGCTAGCGGAAGCGGGCGTTACCGCTCCCGCCGCTTCGTATTTTTCGAAGCCCATGTTGTGGACCAAGCGGTCGGTCAACTGGTTGGCCGCTTCGGAAAAACTCGCCGCGATGACGTGGGTGTAAGCCCGGTTCAGTTCAGGCGTGGCGCGGGCGCGGGCGTAGGGCATCCGCAACACCCGGCCGAGCAATTGTTCCACGTCCTTGGCCGAGCGCGATTCCTGCAAGGAGCACAGCACGTAGGCAAAGGAGCAATCCCAGCCTTCCTTGAGCGCCTCCACGGTGATCACGTAACGGATGGGACAGGCCGGATCGAACAGGTCGGTCCCATCCATCTCTTTTTGCGCGCCTGTCGCTATCTTGATTTCGTTGCGGTCCAGCCCCGCGCCGTCCGGGCTAATCAGATGTTCCAGCAAAACCTCCACCGTGACCTCACCGCCCTTGGCTTGGGCCTGGAACAGCAATATCGGGCGGATGTAGTCCGCTTCCCGCTGGGCCAGCGTTTCCAACCGCTGGCGGGTCAGGAGGGCATCGCGCACTGCGTCGCGCCAGCCGGTCGGATGCTCGGCCAGCACGATGGGCAGCTTGATCATGTCTTCGGTTTTCAACGCTTGGGCCGACACGGCATGAAGCACGTTGCTGCCGCCGACCGGGGTTGCCGTCAATTCGATCACGCAGGCGGGATTGAGGCGCTTGAGCGTGGTGAAGCTGGTGTCGGTCTGGTTGTTGTGGGCCTCGTCCACGATGACGATGGGGTGGGTCAGGTGCAGAAAATTGGCGCGCGATGCCTTGACTTTGCCGAGATCGGCGGCGGTGAGGTAGGGCTGGCTTTCCAAATCGACCGGCTGCACCGTGTCGAGATTGGCGGTTTGCCGGGGCGTCAACCCCTGAAAATGCGGTTCCAGCGATTCGTCGTAGGCGTAGACGTTGCGTTGCGTTTTCTTCTTGTCCTGCACGCGGAACGCCTGAATGGTCGCCACCAGCACGATGGCTTGCCGCCCGACTTCGTAGGGATTGACCGTGGCGAGTTGATCCAATTCGAGCACGCGCGCCGGTTGCGGCAGGTCGCGCTCCAAGGCTTGGCGATAGGGATGGCCGGCGGTGTTGAGCGCCGCTGCCGTCTGAGTGCGGATGGTGTCCGAGGGCGTCAACCACAAAACGACCGGCGCGTCGGTGTCGCGGAACGCTTTGCCGATTCGCGCCACGGCATGGGCGGCCAACAAGGTTTTGCCGCCACCGGTGGGAAGGCGCAAACAGACGCAGGGAATCTCGCCGAATGCTTCGTTTCGATAGGGAAGCTGGTTACCATTCTGTGTAACCGCCGGGGCGCATTCCCGCCAAGCCGTTTCGATCCCGGCCACGCGGACTCGCCTCAAAAAGCGTTCGAGGATATCCAGCGCATCATCTTGATACTTTTTGAGAGCGAACATCAGCGCACCCGCACGTCGTAGGGGATTTGCTTGAAATCGATGTCTTCGGCGACGAGTCGCGCTGTATCCAGGCGGGTCATTTCACCGTAGATCACCTTGCGGCCAGAATGCGGATACTGTTCGAGCAGTCGGGCCAGCACGGCGGCGGTCAACACGTTGCCGCCTTGCGGGCGACGGTCGCCGAGAATGCCGTTGTAGAGCAGGTAATAAGCGATGCCGGCGTGTTCGCCGAGAAAGGGCGAGTCGAAGGCTTGTGATGCCGCCTGCCCGGTCTCGAAGTGCCAGAGATACGCGGCCAACGCGGCGAAGCGCACCGCCGGGTTGATGCCACCATCGGCGAGAAACACCGGCTCGGCCAGCGTGTAATAGCGAAACCCGCCACCGCCTTGCCAGCCAACGGCTTGGGAAATGCCGCCCTGTTCGCCGGCAATCACCTTTTCCAAGCGCGGGATGCAGTGGGTTTCGCCGTGTTCGCCCATTTCGATGCCGATCCAGCGCCGACCCATTTTGTGAGCGACGGCGGCGGTCGTGCCGGAACCGAGGAAGGAGTCGAGAACGAGATCGCCGGGGCTGGTAGCCAGCGAAAGAATGCGATAAAGCAATCGTTCAGGCTTCGGAGTATCAAAAGCGGTATCAGCGCCAAACAGGTTATTGATTTCCTTCTTAGCTTCCTGATTATGCCCCACTTCAACATTAGTCCACCACGACCATGCGCGAACGCCCTCGTGTTCGACGAGATAATTTTTTACACGCGGGCGGGAATTTCCTTCCTTGCCAAACCATAAACGGCCCTCATCCAGTAGCCGATTAAATTCACTTTCGATATTGGCCCAGCATCGGCCTGGAGGCGGCTCATATCTAGTGCCAGTGGGTGTAGTAACAACATACATTTGATTGGGTCGCCAGCCTTGCGCGGTGAAGTCAGTTGATGCCCATGAACCGCGTGGGTCATTGTCAGGATTTTTGAATTGAGCGGCCTGTTCTGGAGTCAAAGGAACGCGATTTAATGCAAATCGTTCTTTGTTCTTCGCATACAGCAAAACATGGTCATGAGAATCGCCAATAAATAACCGCGCATCGGGCGAGGTGCGCTTTTGCCAAAGCACATTGACAACAAAATTACCCCGCCCAAAAATCCAATCCATCAAAACCTTAAGATAATGCCCCTCGCTATCATCAATCGAAACCCAAATGCTCCCATCTTCCGCCAGCAACTCCCGCAACAGCACCAGACGCGGATACATCAACGACAGCCATTGGGAATGCTCCAGCTTGTCGTAGTAATGCTCGAACGCCGATTGAGTGTTGTAGGGCGGATCGATGTAAATGCACTTCACCCGGCCCCGATAAAACGGCAGCAACGCCTTGAGCGCCAGCAGATTATCTGCACGGATCAGCAGGTTATCGGCGCTGGCATCGCCATGGCCGCGCTCGAAGCGCAGCAGGTGATAAGGCACGTTGGCTGCCTGCGTGATGGCGTGGGCCTTGTTCGTCCATTCGAGGTGCGGCATGGCGGGCGCGGGTGGATTCCAAGTAAAGTGCCAGCATTGTAGCCCGGATGGGAAGGGTTCCCACCCATTCGCCTCAATCGAGCCTTGCCGCCAGATGGCATTCCGCTCTTCCGTAGTGGTCGGGTGCGGATAGCGAGCGCGGCTTGTGATAATCTGCGCCAAACCGCCGCCCAACCACCGCCGATGCCGAAAATCGCCACCTGGAACGTCAACTCCCTCAACGTGCGCCTGCCCCAAGTGCTGGACTGGCTGCGCGACCAGCAGCCCGATATCTTGGCCTTGCAAGAAACCAAGCTGACCGATCCCGACTTCCCGACGCTGGACATCGCCGAGGCGGGCTATCAAGCGGTTTTCGCCGGCCAGAAGACCTACAACGGCGTGGCGATTCTCAGCCGGCTGCCCGCCAGCGAGATCGTGACCGACCTGCCGGGGCTGGACGATCCACAACGGCGGGTGCTGGGCGCGACCATTGGCAAGGTGCGGGTGCTGAATCTCTACATCCCCAACGGCCAAGCGGTCGGCTCGGACAAGTACGCCTACAAGCTCGCTTGGCTGGACCGGCTCGCCGCCTTCGCGGAAACCGAACTGGCCCGACATCCCCGCTTGGTGATGCTGGGCGATTTCAACATCGCGCCGGACGACCGCGACGTGCACGATCCCGCCGCCTGGGCCGGCCAAGTGCTGTGCAGCGAACCGGAGCGGACCGCGTTCCGACACCTGCTCGCTTTGGGCCTGCAAGACACTTTTCGCCTGTTCCCACAAGAAGATCAATCGTTTAGCTGGTGGGACTACCGCGCCGCCGCCTTCCGCCGCAATCTCGGCCTGCGCATCGACCACATTCTCGCCAGTCCGGCCCTGGCGGCGGCCTGCACCGCCTGCCGGGTGGACAAAGCGCCGCGCGGCTGGGAGCGCCCGTCCGATCACGCCCCGGTCATCGCCGAATTCGCCATCGACCTCAACTGAAGCGAGCCCTCATGGACCATCGACCCCGCAACGTGCTGGTGACCGGCGGCGCCGGCTTCATCGGCTGCAACTTCGTCCGCCACCTGCTGGCGACCGACCCCGACCTCCGCATCGTCACGCTCGACTCGCTGACTTACGCCGGCTCGCTCGACAACCTGCGCGAGCTGCCCGATCCGGCCCGGCATCGCTTCGTGCAGGGCGACATCTGCGACCGGCCGCTGGTGGATCGGCTGCTGCGCGAGCACGCCATCGACACCGTCGCCCACTTCGCCGCCGAGAGCCATGTGGACCGCTCCATCACCGGGCCGGCGGCCTTCGTGCAAACCAATCTGGTCGGCACCTTCACCTTGTTGGAAGCCGCCCGCGCCGCTTGGCTGGACGGAAAAACGGCGGATCGCTGCCGCTTCCATCACATCTCGACCGACGAGGTGTACGGCACGCTCAAACGCGACGATCCGCCGTTCCGGGAAACCACGCCCTACGCCCCCAACTCGCCCTACTCCGCCTCCAAGGCCGGCTCCGATCATCTGGTGCGGGCTTATTTCCACACCTACGGTTTGCCGGTGGTCACCACCAACTGCTCCAACAATTACGGCCCGTTCCAGCACGGCGAGAAGTTCATCCCCACCGTGATCCGCTCCTGCCTGCTGCAAAAGCCGATCCCGGTCTACGGTGACGGCAGCAACATCCGCGACTGGCTCTACGTCGAGGACCACTGCCGGGGCATCGACGCGGTGATTCGCGGCGGCAAGCCCGGCGAAACCTACAACATCGGCGGCTGCAACGAGTGGGCGAATATCGACATCGCCAAGCTGATTTGCGCCCTGCTGGACGAGCGCCGCCCGCAACGCGCCCCGCACGAACGACTCATCACCTTCGTCACCGACCGGCCCGGCCACGATTGGCGCTACGCCATCGACGCCGGCAAGATGGACGAGGAACTCGACTGGCAGCCTCGGGAAACCTTCCAAAGCGGCATCGCCAAAACCGTGGACTGGTACTTGGAGCGCCACGCCGCCGATCCCGCTTGGGGCGGCATGGCTGGCTAACATCGATTGAAGGAGACATATCCGTGCTGCAAATCGAACCTCGGTCCCTGATCGGCACCTGGCGGCGGTTCGGCCTAGCCGGTCCTGTCTACGAGATTATCGCGGAAGGGCAGAAACTGCCTGCCGGCGACGAAACCCTGCGCATCCGGGTGATCGAAACCGGCGAGGAACTTGAATACAAGCTCGCCGATATTCTCGACGATCCCAAGGAACGCTGATGTTTGCCATTGCTTTTGATGAGGCTGTCATCACTTTAAGCACAAGACAGTTCCGCCAGCGTTGCTCGTCGTCCGGTTCCTATCCCTATTTCCCAATGTATCCGCTGACCCTAAAATCCAACCCATGACCCAACCCGCTTTCCAGCATTTGCGTAGCCATCCCATTCCCGCTTTACGGCTGGAATTCCAGGAATACCGCCACCGCGCCACCGGCGCCCGGCATCTCCATCTCGCCGCCGACGATCCGCACAACGCCTTCATGGTGGCGTTCCTGACCGTGCCGCAAGACTCGACCGGCGTGGCGCACATCCTCGAACACACCGCGCTGTGCGGCAGCCGGCGCTATCCGGTGCGCGATCCGTTCTTCATGATGATCCGGCGCTCGCTCAACACCTTCATGAACGCCTTCACCAGCAGCGATTGGACCGCCTACCCGTTCGCCAGCCAGAACAAAAAAGATTTCAACAACCTGCTCGATGTCTATCTGGACGCGACCTTCTTCCCGCTGCTGGACGAGCGCGACTTCGCCCAAGAAGGCCACCGGCTCGAATTCGCCGCGCCCGACGACCCCGACTCGGAACTGACCTTCAAGGGCGTGGTGTTCAACGAGATGAAGGGCGCGCTCAGTTCGCCGGTGCAACGCTTGGGGCTGGCGCTGCAAAGCCGGCTGTTCCCGACCACCACCTATCACCACAACAGCGGCGGCGATCCCGAGGCGATTCCCGATCTGACCTACGAGCAACTCAAAGCCTTCCACGCCCGCCACTACCACCCCTCGAACGCCATCTTCCTGACCTACGGCGACATTCCCGCCGCCGAGCATCAGGAGCGTTTTGAGACCGGGGCGCTCGGCCAATTCCAGCAGCTTCAACTCGATCTCGCCATCCCGGACGAACGGCGCCACGCCGAACCGGTCGTCGATCTGATCCGCTACCCGCTGGACGGCGTGGAGGAGCTGGCCGACCAGACCCATATCGTGCTGGGCTGGCTGCTGGGGCCGATCACCGACCCGCTGGCGACGCTGCGGGCGCGGCTGGTGAGCGACGTGCTGCTGGACAACAGCAGTTCGCCGCTGCGGCACGCGCTGGAAACCTCCGAGCTCGGCGCCGCGCCGTCGCCGCTGTGCGGCTTCGACACCTCGACCCGCGAGGCCACCTTCGTCTGCGGCCTGGAAGGCTCCAATCCCGAGCACGCCGAGGCGCTGGAGGCGCTGGTGTTCGAGGTGCTGCGCCAAGTCGCCGCCGACGGGGTGCCGCAAGCGGCGGTGGACGCTGCCCTGCACCAACTGGAACTGAGCGAGCGGGAAATCACCGGCGACGGCTTCCCCTACGGCCTGCGCCTGCTGATGGAAGCGCTGACGCCGGCGATTCACGGCGGCGATCCCGTCGCCGCGCTGGACAGCGATCCGCTGCTGGAACAACTGCGGGCGGAAAGCCGGGCGGCGGATTTCATTCCGCGACTGACCCGAGAGCTGTTACTGGACAACCCGCACCGGGTGCGGCTGACCATGGCGCCCGACCCGGAATTGGGCGCAAAGCAGGCGGTGGCCGAGCGCGAGCGGCTGGCGGCCCTCCGCGCGGCGCTCGCCGAGGCCGACAAAACCCGCCTCGACGCGCAAGCCCAGGCGCTGGCCGAACGCCAGCAGCGGCAGGACGATCCCGAATTGCTGCCCCGGGTCGGGCTGGAAGACGTGCCGGCGGATTTGAAAATCGCCGAGGGCGTCGCCCGCCCGGTCGGCGAACTGCCCGCCCACTGGTACGCCCAAGGCACCAACGGCATGGTCTATCTGCAAGCCGTGCTCGACCTGCCGGCGCTGGATTCGGATGACCTGGATTTGCTGCCGCTGTTCTGCGCCTGTCTGACCGAAGTCGGCAGCGCCGGCCGCGATTACCGGACCACGCAAGCCCGGCAGGCGGCGGTGACCGGCGGCATCAACGCCCGCGCCAACGTGCGCGGCGGCGTGGACGACATCACTCAGGTCAAGGGCGTGCTGGTCATCGCCGGCAAGGCGCTGGCCCGCAACCACGCCGAGCTATCCGATCTGCTGTGGGAAACCCTGACCGCCGCCCGCTTCGACGAACTGCCGCGCTTGCGGGAACTGGTCGCGCAGATGCGCGCCCAGCGCGAGGAAGCGATCACCGACCACGGCCATGCGCTGGCGCTCGCCGCCGCCAGCGCCGGGCTGAGCCCGGTGGCGGCGCTGAACCATCGCTGGGATGGCCTGCACGGCTTGCAAGCCCTCAAAGCGCTCGACGATACCCTGGACGATGCCGACGCGCTGCGCGCCTTCGCCGGACGGTTGGAGCGGTTGCGCGACCGGCTGTGCGACGCGCCGAGGGAACTACTGGTCGTCAGCGAAGCCGAGCGGCAGGACGCCATCGCCGAGGCGCTGGCCGCCCGCTGGCGGGGCGGTTCGGGCTCGACGATCCGGCCGTTCGCGCTCGCGGCCCCGGACCCGCAGCCGCCGCGACAAGGCTTTCGGATCAACACCCAAGTCAATTTCTGCGCCAAGGCTTACCCGACGGTCGCGTCCAACCATCCCGACGCCGCAGCCTTGCAAGTCCTGGGCGATTTTCTCCGCAACGGCTATCTGCACCGGGCCATCCGCGAACAGGGCGGCGCCTACGGCGGCGGCGCGGGCTATCATCCCGACAGCGGCGCGTTCCGCTTCTATTCCTACCGCGATCCGCGATTGGCCGACACGCTGGCCGACTTCGACCGGGCATTGGACTGGCTGCAAACCCACGACCATCCGCCCCGGACCCTGGAAGAAGCGATTCTCGGCATCATCGCCGCCATCGATAAACCCGGATCGCCCGCCGGCGAGGCCGTCACCGCCTTCTTCGGCACCCTGTTCGGCCGCACGCCCGAACAGCGGCGCGCTTTCCGGCAGCGCGTGCTGGAGGTCACCTTGGACGATCTGAGGCGGGTCGCGACGACCTATCTCCACCCGGAGCAGGCCCGTTGCGCGGCGCTCGGCAACGCGCGGACCCTGGCGGAACTGGCGGATTGGACTATCGTTGCGGTTTGAGAGCCCATAAACCCTCACCACCAACCCCTCTCCCACGGGGAGAGGGGGAGTTTCCGCACTGGCTCCGAGAAGCTTTTTAAACCCCTCTCCCCGCGTGCGACAATGCGCTTCAGACCGCTCTGAGAGCGTCTCCCGCAAGCGCGCATCGAGCGTGCGGAGCCTCCGCGCCGCCTTGAATTGACCTGTGAAATTGGGAGGAATAGCCTTTTAGCCCTCCATCGCTCGAACTGGAACCAACCGGCAGGAACGCCCCCGTCGCCAGGAAAACCACCATGGAAATCTTCGTTTATCACACGCCCGATCTCGTCCCCGACCTGAGCAGGAATGCCCGCAAGGGCGGGCTCAATCTCGACATGCCCGCTTGCGCCATCGTCATCGACGTGTTGCGCGCCACCACCACCATGGCGACGGCGTTGCAGTCCGGCGCCGAAGCCATTCAGGTGTTCGACGACCTCGACGAGCTGTTCCGTCTGAGCAAGAAATGGCCGGCCGACCAACGGTTGCTGGCCGGCGAGCGCAGCGGCGAAAAGCTGGACGGATTCGATTTGGGCAACTCGCCGTCGGAATGCACCCCCGCCCAAGTCGGCGGCAAACGGATCTTCATGAGCACCACCAACGGCACGCGCGCCCTGGAGCGGGTGCAGCAGGTGCCGATGTTATTGACGGCTTCGCTGACCAACCGCGCGGCGGTGGTGCGCTATCTGTTGCAGGAGCAGCCGCACACCGTCTGGATCGTGGCGGCCGGCTGGCGCGGCAGCTTTTCGCTGGAGGACACCATCTGCGCCGGGGCCATCGCCTGCGGGCTCAGCGTCGAGCGCAACAGCGACTGCGCGGGCGACGACGAATCCATCGCGGCCATGGCCCTGTTCGAGCGCTGGGAGAATCGGCTGCCGCAACTGCTGCGCTACGCCCATCACGGGCGCGGCTTAGCGGCGTTGGGCTGCGAGGAAGATCTGGACTACTGCGCCCGGCTGGACAGCGTGGGGGTCGTCCCGCTGCAAGTCGAACCGGGCGTGCTGAAACCGGCGCGGCTGTATTGAACGATACCGTTCCGGGCCGATCTGTCCGGCGCGGCCGCAGGATCGCGCCGCCTCGCGCGGTGGCCGACCGTCGCGCCTTTCGCCTTTTCATCGGTTCCGGCGCGATGGCGGATCAGCGACCGATCAGCCGTCGCGAGCGTTAGCGGGCGATGTGCTTCTGCCCTTCGCCGGCGATGAAATCGAAAAGCTTCTGCACGTTGGCCGACGGCGCACCCTTGGTCAAAGCGGTCACGGGACGGCCGACTTCCGGAGTTTCCGGCGAATGGAGGCTGCTCTGATCCTGGGACGCGAGCGGACCCGCGCCGACCGCGCCGGGAGTTCCGGCGATCATCTTCTTCAAATCGCTGGCTTCGGCTCGCAACGTCGCCTTGGTGGCCGTCACCTGCACGGTACCGGCCGAGGGTGCCCGTGAAGGAGAGTTGCTCGATTGCTTTGTCACGTCGATTGGAAATTCGCGAGCGCTGACGGGTGGCCGATTGATGCTC
>RRZU011929447.1_pt1 | contig 10026 bp, 8 predicted proteins | sample 2165561 | NCBI WGS metagenome assembly RRZU01 (sample SAMN10456909, study PRJNA506462) | wastewater metagenome | isolation source: wastewater sludge | place: USA: Moscow, Idaho
CCTCGTGGGCAATAATCCTGCCTCAGAAATTTACGTGCGTAACAAAAAACGTTCATGTGAAAAAGTCGGTATTCGCTCGCTGTCTTATGATTTGCCAGCTTCGACCACACAAGAAGCTTTGTTGCAGTTGGTTGCCACTTTGAATCAAGACCCTGAGGTTGACGGCATTTTGGTGCAACTGCCACTCCCCGAACACATCAATCCAGAAACCATTATTGAAACCATCGATCCGAAAAAAGATGTGGATGGTTTTCATCCCTACAACGTCGGTCGTTTGGCGTTAAAAATGCCGCTGTTACGTCCCTGCACGCCACGCGGGGTGATGATTATGTTGGAACACGCCGGCATTGAGGTCAAAGGCAAACACGCGGTGGTGATTGGGGCATCAAACATTGTTGGGCGGCCCATGGCATTAGAGTTGTTATTGGCTCGTGCTACGGTAACAGTTTGCCACTCGGCGACAGCTGATTTAGCGGCAGAAGTGCGGCGGGCAGATATCGTTGTGGCAGGGGTAGGACGGCCTTTCTTTGTCAAAGGCGATTGGATTAAACCCGGTGCCGTGGTGATTGATGTCGGGATTAACCGTCTTGAAGATGGCAAAGTAGTCGGGGATGTTGATTTTGCCGCAGCACAAACCGTGGCATCGGCCATTACCCCAGTCCCAGGTGGAGTAGGTTTGATGACCGTTGCGACATTGCTGCAAAACACCCTCGATGCAGCCAATTTACACGCGAAATAATTGAGGCACAGCCAGACATTGCCCCAGCGGCGGTGTCTGGTTTGCTGGTCTTTGATTTGATTTTTCTTTTCACCGGATGCTTTATGTCGCACAAACATTCCGCCACTTTGTTGATCTGTTGCCCAGATCGCAAAGGCTTGGTGGCAACCATTGCTAATTTTTTATTGTCTTACAACGCCAATATTTTGCATGCCGATCAGCATCAAGATGCCGATGGAGGCTTATTTTTGATGCGGGTGGAGTGGGCTTTAGACGGTTTTACCTTACCGATTGCTGATTTTGCAGCAGCATTCGAGCCGATTGCCCGTGAAAATCGGATGGAATGGAAAATGGCCCTTTCGGAAAACAAGCCGAAAATCGCGATTTTTGTTTCCAAATACGAGCATTGTTTAATTGATTTGCTGCATCGCTGGCGTATTGGTGAGCTGCACTGTGAAATTCCCTTGATTATCTCTAACCACGAGGATTGCCGCCGCATCGCCGAATTTAATGGGATTCCCTTCCATGTCGTACCGGTCACACGGCACAATAAAGCGGAACTTGAGCAACAACAGTTTGCCTTATTAGAGCAACATGGCGTGGACCTGATTATTTTGGCGCGCTATATGCAGGTGTTGTCGGAAGAATTTGTGCAACGCTACCCCAATCGGGTCATCAATATTCATCACAGTTTCTTACCTGCTTTCGATGGAGCCAAACCGTATCACCGCGCACATGCTCGCGGGGTGAAACTGATCGGTGCCACCAGCCATTATGTCACCGAACAATTGGATGAAGGCCCGATTATTGAACAGGAAGTCACCCGAATCTCTCATCGTGATGATGTCGATGATTTGATTCAGAAAGGACGTGATTTAGAGCGGATGGTGTTATCTCGCGCGGTGCGTTGGCATTTAGACAACCGCATTCTGTCTTACAACAACAAAACGGTGATTTTCGACTAATGTTTGCCCGACTTGTGCAAGATGCACTTGATTTGATGCGGTTTAGAGTCCGGCCAATTGGCCACTATCAATATCCGCTTTCGGCAGTGATTCTGTGGTTATTATGTTTGGGATTGGCGTCGGCTTTGGTTGCCGACACCTTTACCGGCGGCATGGCCAATCGACTGGCTTTCTTTATGGCAGTCAATGTCGTTGAGAGTGGCTTATTGGCGTGGTTTATGGCGTGGTGGTTGCGCCAATCTGGTTGGCAAGGCCAAGAATCTTTATTTGGATTGGTGGTGTTGTCGCACACACCACAACTGCTAGAACCCTTGTTATTGGCGGTGCCGGCACCGCTCGATAGCTTTTTAGCCTTTGGTTTAGCCGCGTGGGGCATCACCATTCTGGTTCAAGCACTCCATCTGACCACCGCCATAACACGCGGACGGGTGATCGTCGGGATGATTTTGTTTATGCCGATAGCGGTGTTTGCACTTAGCTTGATGTTGGGCGCCGCTGCGCATCAGGGATGGATTAACTTGCCACAGGAACTCACCACACCTGAGACCACCCCCACTACCCCAGCGCCAACTGAACCGACCCCACCGAATCACAGCGGGGTGATGGACAGTTAGTCGTGGCTGTCTTCGCCATCGCTAAAGCCACAAAAGACTTCACGCATCAGTTTTAAGACTTCTAATGTGCGTAAGTCACCTAAGCGATAGTAAACCCGATTGGCGTCTTTGCGTGTTCGCAAGACGCCTTTTTCACGCATCACGGCGAGGTGTTGCGAGATATTGCTTTGTGAAGTACCAACCTGTTCGACAATCTCTTGCACACTGACTTCGCGGTCTTGCAACACAGAAATAATTTTTAAGCGCAGCGGATGTGACATTGCCTTCATGGCACGAGAGGTCTGCTCGATATGCGTATAGTTGGATGGCAAGGCCAGGCTCCGGTAAAAGGCGGTAAAAACCGTTACAATCGTAAGTTGTTTGGCTGTAAACATCAACAAGCCCTAATATTAACCACCGAATAGATTCTTGCACTATGTCGAATGTAACCCCTGTTTTGCTGTTGATTTTGGATGGTTTTGGTCATCGACTTGAGGGAGAGGACAATGCAATTTTGCATGCTCAAACCCCCAACTGGGATCGACTGCGCCGTGAATACCCTTATACAACCTTAGATGCTTCTGAACACGCGGTTGGTTTGCCTTCGGGTCAGTTTGGTAACTCAGAAGTCGGCCACCTGAATATTGGCGCTGGGCGGGTGGTGCAACAAGATATCAGTCGCGTAGACCTCGATATTGAAACCGGTCAATTTGCCAATAATGCAGTCATTACCGAAGCGATTGCGACAGCAAAACGTCAAGGTGTGCTTCATATCATGGGCTTGTTGTCAGATGGCGGTGTTCACAGCCATGAAGTGCATATCCATGCCTTAATCCAAGCCGCACACACCGCCGGTGTGCCAGCGATTTATGTCCATGCCTTTTTAGATGGCCGTGATACCCCACCACGCAGTGCCCACACCTATCTTGATCGATTGAGCACCGTCTTGGCTGGCTGCCCACAGGCACGCTTAGTCAGCATGGTCGGTCGTTATTGGGCAATGGACCGCGACAAGCGTTGGGAGCGTGTGTTGCCGGCGTATCAGTTATTGGTGGAAGGCAAAGCCGCTTATCACGCCGCAGAGGCCACCTCCGCGCTTGATGCCGCTTATGCCCGTGATGAAAACGATGAGTTTGTGCAGGCCACAGTGATTGGTGAGCCGGTCAAGATGCAAGATGGCGATGTGGTGCTGTTTATGAATTTCCGCGCCGATCGTGCCCGCCAACTGACCACCGCGTTGACCGATCCAGCCTTTGATGCCTTTGCTGCGCGGCGGGTGGCTTTCTCTTATTTTGCTTCATTGACCAGCTATGGCGAGGCCTATCAACATCCGGTGGCCTACCCACCCCAAAAAATCCGGCAGACTTTAGGTGAGTATTTGTCTGGCTTGGGTTTACGCCAGTTGCGGATTGCTGAGACAGAAAAATACCCTCATGTTACCTACTTCTTTAACGGTGGTGAGGAAGCGGTGTATGAAGGCGAAGATCGCATTTTGGTGCCATCGCCCAAAGTGGCAACCTACGACTTACAGCCGGAAATGAATGCCCCCGAAGTCACCGCCCATATTGAACAGGCCATTGCCTCGGGACAGTACCACGCAATTATCTGTAACTACGCCAACGGTGATATGGTCGGTCACACCGGTGTGATGCCAGCAGCGATTAAAGCGGTTGAAACCCTCGATCAATGCGTGGCGCGTTGTGTCAGCGCGATGCTGGCAGCCGGCGGTGAAGTGTTGATTACGGCCGATCATGGCAACTGCGAACAAATGCACGACCATGCACATAACCAAGCGCATACCCAACACACCTTAAATCGTGTGCCATGTTTGTATATTGGTCAGCGTGCGGCGCATTTTGTTGGCGAGGGCGCATTACGCGACATCGCCCCTACGCTGTTGGCAATGATGGGCTTGTCCCAACCTGCAGAGATGACAGGCCGCAGCTTATTACACTTTGATTGATTGCGAAGTTACTATGAGAAAGCTGCCGGTGGCGGTATGGCCTTGGTGTGTGATTGCCTGTTTGGGTGGTGGAGCGGCCGCGATGACGTGGGCGGCTCCCGAGGCTTTGCCCAGTTCCCCTGCCGCGCCACAGGCAGACTTAAAAGATATTCGGCAACAGATTCAAACGCTGTCGAAAGAAATCAAAGAAACAGAAGAAGACCACAGCGAGGCCAGTGATGCGTTGCGGCAATCTGAAATTGCCATCAGTCAGGCCAAGCGTGCGCTGGCTTCATTGACCGAGCAAAAAGACCGTTCGGAAGGTGAACGCGGCCAAGTTCGACAGCAAATTCAAGACATTCAACAGGGGATGAAAGCCACGCAGGAACGTATTGCCCGTGTGTTGCGTAATCAACACCGTGTGGGCGAAAGCGATGTCCTGAAACAGTGGTTAGACCAAAAAAATCCCAATCAAAATGCCCGCGAACAAGCGTACCAACACTATTTAGCGCGGGCAGAACATCAAGTCATCAACCGTTTGCGTGAGCAGCTCGGCGAGTTACAGCGTTTATCGGCGCAATTAGCCTCTGAGAACCAGCGTTTACAAAAGATTGCCGGCGAACAGCAGCAACAAACGCAAAAGCTCGAAGCAGAAAAACAACAACGAGAACAATTAGTCGCCAAACTGTCGAATCAAATTCGGCAACAGCAACAACAAATTGGCAAATTACAGGCTGATGAAAAACGGTTGACGCAATTGATTGAACAAATCAATCGTGAAATTGAACGTAAACGGCGTGAAGAAGAAGAGCGCCGACGCGCAGAAGCCAAGCGCCAAGCCGAATTAGCCGCCAAACGCAAAGCAGAAGAAGCCAAGCGTCGGGCGGAACTCGCTGCCAAACGTGAAGCCGAACGCCGAGCACGAGAACAAAAACTGGCAGAAGCCAAAGCTGCACAAGCGCGTGCCGCAGCGCGTGCTGAGGCAAAACAAGCGCAACAACATCGTGCGGAAGTGGCTCGTCTTGAAGCGGAAAAACGCCGTTTTGAACAAGAGCAAGCCAGCCAAAAAGCGCAAGAAGCGCGTGTTGCAAAACAAGAAGCCGAAGCGGAACAAAGCAGCAAAACCACACCGCCGCCCGAACCGGCGGCTGCGGCTGGCCGAGGGTTTGCCGCATTAAAAGGCAAAATGCGCCTACCCACCTCGGGCGCCATCACAGGTCGTTTTGGTACACGGCGCGGCGAAACCAGTACGGTGTGGAAAGGGATTTTTATCCAAGCACCGGCTGGACAAGCGGTGCGGGTGGTTGCCGAAGGCCGTGTGGTGTACGCCGATTGGCTGCGTGGTTTTGGCAATATGGTGATTGTCGATCACGGCAATAGTTATATGAGCATTTATGGCGGCGCAGAGGCGTTATTGAAACAAATCGGTGATCGTGTCCGCGCAGGTGATACGATTGCCACCACCGGTGCCAGCGGTGGGGCTGCGGAAAGCGGTTTGTATTTTGAAATCCGTCATCTGGGACAGCCCATCAACCCTCAGCAATGGGTCGGTGGTTAAAGAATACGATCAAGGAATCAGCAATGTCGAATTTACGCAATACCTTTGCTTTGGTGACGGGTGGGGCCGTATTAGGTGCGGTGCTCACGATGAGCGTGTCTGCAGTGGCAGAGCGCGAAGCCAGTGCACCTTTGCCATTGAATGAGCTGCGTACCTTTGCCGAAGTGTTTGGCCGCATCAAACAAGATTATGTTGAACCGGTTGAAGATAAAAAACTGATTAACGAGGCCATCAATGGCATGTTGACGGGGCTCGATCCCCATTCTGCTTATTTAGATCCTGAAGCCTACAAAGAATTGCGCGAAGGCACACAGGGTGAGTTTGGCGGCCTTGGGATTGAAATTGGTTCGGAAGATGGTTTTATTAAAGTCATTGCACCGATTGAAGACACCCCCGCTTTCCGTGCTGGTCTGAAAAGTGGTGATCTGATTGTCAAAATTGATGAAACCTCGGCGCGTGGGCTGTCAACCACCGATGCAGTGAAAAAAATGCGTGGTAAACCAGGGACAAAAATTACCCTGACCATTGCCCGTAAGAGTGAGAATCGCACTTTCACCGTACAAATTACCCGCGCCATTATCAAAACCAAGAGTGTGCGTTGGAAATTATTAGAGCCCGACTACGGCTATGTGCGCGTGGCGCAGTTCCAAGAACACACCGTTGAAAATCTGGTCGATGCCTTAGTGTCCGTGTCAAAAGACAATAAAAAACCGCTTAAAGGATTGATTATTGATTTGCGTGATGATCCGGGTGGTTTACTCAATGCCGCAGTGGGCGTATCGGCAGCATTTTTGCCAAAAGATGCGCTGGTGGTTTACACCGAAGGCCGCGCCCCCGATGCCAAAATGCGTCTGACCGCCTCGGTACAAAATTACAGCCGGAAAGGCGAAGATCCGTTAAATCGCTTACCTGCTGAAATGCGTGACATACCGCTGGTGGTGTTAGTGAATGCTGGAACAGCTTCGGCATCTGAAATTGTGGCAGGGGCCTTGCAAGACCATAAGCGAGCGGTGGTAGTCGGGGTGCAAACCTTTGGTAAAGGCTCTGTGCAGTCGATTCTGCCGTTGGGATCTGCGGGTGGGATTAAATTGACCACCGCACGTTATTTCACCCCCAATGGCCGTTCTATTCAGGCAAAAGGGATTGAGCCGGATGTCGTAGTAGAAGAACAAACCACACAAAAAGCGGCGGCAAGCCCCCAAACCCCATTGCGTTTACGCGAGGCCGATTTAGAACATCACTTAAGCAACCCAAGTGATAAATCAGCTCCAAAATCAGTTACACCGTTAACACCGGTGGAACAAAAAGAGGATAAACCAGAATCCACCGTCAATCCGCGTGACCCGAATCCAAAAACGGATAATCAGTTGGGTCAGGCCTTAAATATCCTCAAGGTGCAACGCATTCTGGAAAGCAAAAACACCAATCCGGCAAAACCATAGGAATCAGGCGTAGCAAAAGATCAGGGCGCACCATGGTGCGCCCTACTTGCATATCTTTGCGCTTGGACGAATACTGGAAAGCAAAACCACCAGCCCTACCCGACCAAAACCCCAGCCAATGATCAAAAACAGGGTGTTGGGGTGTTTGATGTGATGTGAGGAGGACTTGTTATGCCACACCGCCGCCCACCGGTTCACGAGCTGTTTAAGTGCCACGATATCGTTTTTCACCCTTTCCCCCCCGGTCAAGCAGAACAAGCTGCACAGCGATTACAACATGTCGCAGGCGTGTCGGCGCTAGCCTTCCCGCATCAAAACCGCGTGTTGGTCACCTATGTCTTAGGGGAATCGTCGCTGGCAGCCCTGTTGCAATGGCTACAGGATGAAGGTTTTCATATTGACAACAACTTATTACAAAAACTGCATCATGCTTTGATTACCTACTGTGAAGCAGTGCAATTAGAAAATCTGGCAGAACCGGCCAAACCCACCAAGAGCCATGAAGCCTATTCAAAGGTGTACGAGCAACATTTGCATGGCGATCATGACGACACGCCAGAAGAACTCCGGCGTGCCCTTTAGGCCATCAAATTAAGACTTAGTAATCGTGGCGAACCAGTGCAGCGGCAAAGAAACCATCGGTGCCATGTTGGTGGGCGGTGAGGTTGAGATACTCGTCAGACATCGTCAGATCAACCCGTTGTGCCGCTAACAGCTCATTGACCGGAAGCAGGCTAAATTGCGGATTATCAGCAAGGAAGGCCTGAACGATTTCTTGGTTCTCCGCCGGCAAGATACTGCATGTGGCATACACCAAACGGCCACCGACTCGCACTAAACGAGAAGCCGACTGCAAGATATTGCGTTGCAAGGTATTGAGTTCGGCGACCGATTCCGCGTTTTGCCGTAATTTCAAATCAGGATTACGACGCAAAGTGCCCAAGCCTGAACACGGGGCATCGACCAACACCCGATCCATTTTATTCACCAAGCGGCTGATACGGCTGTCGCGTTCATGCTCAATCCGTTGTGGGTGAACATTCGATAAACCAGAGCGTGCTAGGCGTGGCTTCATCTTGCTTAACCGTCCTTCGGCAACATCAAAGGCGTACAGACGACCTGACGATTGCATCATCGCCCCCAGCAACAAGGTTTTACCACCGGCACCAGCACAGAAATCAGTCACCATCTCGCCACGCTTTGGCGCCAGCAACAAGCCTAATAATTGGCTGCCTTCATCTTGCACTTCGACTTTACCGCCGGCGAATAAACTGTGTTTATTCAACGCAATTTTGTCTTTTAAGCGGATACCAAATGGTGAGTACGGTGTGGCTTCAGCGGCAATACCCTCACGCTCCAGTTGTGCTAACACATCTTCACGTTTGGCTTTAATGGTATTGACCCGTAAATCCAACGGCGCGGGGCGTTGCATACCACGACCTAAAGCCAAAATGGCTTCATCGCTCATCCCACTGCCTTGCAATGAGGTCACGGCCCACGGCGGTAATTCGGCTTGTTCAGATAGGGTTAATTCAGGATGCGCCCCTTTTAAGGTCACCACCCATTCTTTTTCATCACGTCCCAAATCATGCTCAATCGCCCGAATAGGAACACCACGCAATTTAATCAGTGCCGCAATCGCAAAAGCGCGAGGGGTATCGTATGGCGCAATCAAAGCGCGCAAATAGGACAAACGGCGCAGCGTAGCAAAAACCGTTTCTGCAATATGGTGGCGGTCGCTGGCACCCAACTTCGGATGGGTACGGAAAAAATGCGATAACACAGTGTCTGCTGGATGCTCAGCCGGAAGAACACGGTGCAGGGCACTGACAATCGCCAGTAAAGGAATTGGGGAGGAAGAATCAGCCATGGGCTTGGGGTCTTTCTTTAGGAGGGCGTTCCAATTGGGTTTCGCCGTTAATACTGAGAAAAATCAATCGTTGATCGAGCGTCAGCTCGGGGCTATGCCGCCGGATGCGCAAAGGAAGATTGGCAAATTGTGGGGCAAACCAAAATTCGGTACTTTCTTGATCGGTTTGGCTGGCGAGATGAATGACCGGAATCGAGTGTGATTCTAGGGTAAAAGTCGCCTCGCCCATCACGGTCAAAGGGTAATGATAGAGTTTGCGGCCATTGGTAACCGCTAATTGTTGTTGTAAAACCGATGCGCCCTGCAAGGCAATATGGAACGCCACGCTGAGGATATCTTGTGCCGCATCAGGCAAGGGGCTGAGATGTTCCAGCTGTGCCCCATAACGCAACTGTTGTTGTGTGTAATCAAACTCGGCTTGTTCGCGCACTTGTCCTTTACGTTCACCAGAAAATCGCCGTGGTTTCAGACCATTTTTGTCAATCTGACCCTCAGTCGGATACAGCAGCGGACGGATAAATACCGGCTGCAATCGCAACTGTACCTGGTAGTCCGCACCCGGGTGTTGCCAATTCAACTCCGCCAATCCCGCCAATAAACTGCCATAAAACACCTCATAGCGCAGCAAAGCATGTTGTGGAAACAGCGGCACCTCGGTTTGTGTGGGTGGTTGCTGTGCTGCGGTAGCGTCATCGGTCTCTGCGGGTGTTGCTGCCACGGCTGGCGGTGTCTCGCTTGGCTCAGGTATTGGATCGGTGGGAGTGGATAAAGGGGGCTCGACAGGAGAAAGGGTGATGCTGGGCTCAGCGACAGCAGAGGCGACAGGCGGAGGCGCGATGTTGACTGCCACGGTTTGCTGAACCCATGTCACCGACAACGGGCTAACGGGTGCAGCTACCTCGGTTGCCGGCAGTTGCCATCCCCCCTGTGTCAACACG
>RRZU013192165.1_pt1 | contig 10026 bp, 7 predicted proteins | sample 2165561 | NCBI WGS metagenome assembly RRZU01 (sample SAMN10456909, study PRJNA506462) | wastewater metagenome | isolation source: wastewater sludge | place: USA: Moscow, Idaho
CCAGCCCAGCGCCGTAGTAATCGACCTTGACCGCTGGCTTACCCTCTCCGACGCGCAGATCCGCGACGGCCTGGGCGAGACGGTCAAGCACGGCTGCATCGCCGATGCCGAATTCTTCGCCGCGCTAGAGGACGCCTTCGTGACGCGCGGCCTCACCCCGGCTGAGTTCGTACGCGACGACGCCCTTGCCGAACTCACCGCCCGCCGCAACTGCGAGATCAAGCGGGACTTTGTGGTGTCTGACGTGTTTGAGGGCAATCGCCGCATGGGGCTCAATCTGGGCCACACCATCGGGCGCGCGCTGGAAACCGCGATGGGCTACACCATGAGCCACGGCGAATGCGTGGCGGTGGGGACCAACCTGCAGATGCGGCTCGGCGCGCGGTTTGGTTACTGCACCAACGAGGAGCAGCAGCGCTTCGAGACGCTGCTCAAGGCCATCGGCTTGCCCTACGAGTTGCCAGAAACGGTCACCGTGGATGGCATCATGGACGCCATGTTGCACGACAAGAAGGGTCTCACCGGTGTGATCCGCTTCGTGTTCCAGCGTGGCATCGGCGACCTCATGCTGTTCGAGGGCGGCGCCTACGCCCGCCCAGTGGATGCCGAGGAGATCCGCGACTTCCTCGCGGCGCAGAAGTAGGACAGATGAACAAGGCTTCATTTGACAGCAGGGCAGTGCACGAAGGCAAGACCTTGCCCGAGGGCGTGGATGAAGCCGCGCTGGAAACGGCGTCGCTGCTGTTCAAAGCTTTGGGGGACCCGACACGGCTTGCGATTCTTGCGCATCTCTCGCTCGGCGACCACCGGGTTGTGGACCTGACGAACCATCTCGGGCTGTCGCAGTCCACGGTCTCCGCGCATCTGGCGTGCCTGCGCGGGTGCGGGCTCATCACCTCACGCAATGTCGGCCGCTCCACCGTGCACTCGCTTGCCTACCCCGAGATTATGACGTTCCTACGCGGCGCCGAGGACCTGCTTGCCCTCACAGGTGACGCCGTCACCTTCTGCCCGGTCCAGCATGGCGAGGATGAGGGTATCTGAATGTCGCCGTGAAGCTGTATCCGCCTACTTAAGCCTTAGGGCACGAACTCGCATGTATAGCCATCAATATCGTGCGCCAAGGTTTAAGTAGCTGAATGGGATCCTTAACTTCGTGCGCCAAGATTTAAGTAGCCGGGTGAAGGTTTGGCAGAGCCGGGCTAGAGCCGGACAGACTCGGGCAAACTCAAAACCGACGCCTCGGGTCCAGGAGTTCGAGCGGTATGGGTTTCCAAAGCGTCCCACATGGTGCGTGGGCGGGAACACTATTTCGGTGGAGTTCTGTCAGTAGGTACTGGACGAGCGCAGTAGGATTGTCTAGCTGCTTCTGATCGACTCGAATCGGTTTCCATCCTGCTCGCATGAGTGCACGTTGCCGGATGAGGAAATCTCGTTCGTTCTCCTTCATCTTCCCGAAACCGTCGAATTCGAAGCAGACTCTTCGTGCAGGCAAAGCCCCGTCGGGAAAGTATGTTGCGCTCCCCAACGCTATGGGCAATTGAGTGACCAGTTCTTTCGCAACGTCTGGTGGCAGCATGCAATGTAGTAGCCACCAGAGATATCCTTCACCGGGAGTTTCGATCCCTGCGTTGGCAATAGCAACGACGGCAGACGCTTGCCGTGATCGGGGCTTGCCAGAAATAGCCTCGATATTGCTACTGAGCACTTTCTGGACTTCGGCTTCGTTTTCGCGGCAACGAGCCTGATTCCAGCGATCAAAGTTGCATACACGGGCCAGCACTGAACTGACGGCAACCACCGCAGCCATGGGGTGAAGTGCTCGCGCACAATCCACAGCGACGACGTCAAGTGGCGCGGAGAGGACTCCATTGACGCGTACGGTTCCTGGGCGGCATGGATCGCTGAACATATGCTGCTCCATCACGGAACACACGTCGATATCGCGTGTTGACACGGCGGGCAAGTGGATTGGTTTTCGTTGTCCCAGGTGTGACTCAACTCTGTAGGTGACATCTGCCGAGTTTGTCCAGCTTGCTATACCGTGCACAGCCAACGCTGACTCCAGAGAGAGTATTGGTGGCGTCGTCCGTCTTGTCAGAGAGATGGATAGCGCTCTGGCCTGAGTTATGAGCCGTCTAATTTCCCAACGCGGTGCGTTGTCAGGTAGTAGCAGCTCCGGAAGATAGACGCCGCGGCGAATCTGGAGGTATCCATTGGCTTGAAGTTCACGCTCTCTGAGTGGTCCGATCTGAGATCTGGTCAAGAGATCATTCACATGAAGTTCCATGCCTCCAATTCAGCACGAAACGCAGTTTCGTGCTCAGCGTGAGGTAACTGCTGTGGATGAGCATGGCGCCGAGCGTTTCTGTGGAAATAAGTAGCGGTGGATTCATCGAGAATATCGTTCTGAGGGACATTCCATGTCTGGCCACCGCCTACTTAAGCCTTAGGGCACGAACTCGCATGTATAGCCATCAATATCGTGCGCCAAGGTTTAAGTAGCTGAATGGGATCCTTAACTTCGTGCGCCAAGGTTTAAGTAGCCGGGTGAAGGTTTGGCAGAGCCGGACCATACCGCTACAGTCCGAACAACCCCACCGGGCGCTACAACCCGAGCCGCGCCTCCAGCACCCGCAACCCCGCGGCCTTAAGAATTGATGGATCGAGCTCACCGGAGCGAACTGCCTCCGCGATACCGCTGACCAGTTGTTGTGCTTCATCCGGCCCGCCGGACGCGGTGAGGACCAGCGTCGATCCGGCGCGTAGGGTTTGAACGGCGTTGGCAATCGGGTCGGCATATTCGGGGAGCCCAGTGCCTTGCAGCATCTCCATGGCGTCGGTGACGATGATCCCGTCAAACCCTAGATCCTGACGCAGAATTTCGTGCCAGCGCGGCGACAGCGACGCCGGTTCAGAAGCGATCTGTGGGAACAGCAGGTGCCCAACCATCACCATCTCGGCGCCCGCGGAGATCCCGGACTCGAATGGCGGTGCAGCCGCTTCCAGCCATTCTTCGTAGGTAACGTCGCTGGTGGGGATCGAAACGTGTGAATCACCCGCGGACAACCCGTGCCCGGGGAAGTGCTTGAGCGTGGTGTTGACGAGCCCCTGCTCGCCACGCACAGCCGCAGCTACATGATCGGCGGCAACCTCCGGAGTGGAACCGAGCACGCGCGGCCAGATGAATGAGTATGCGTCTGCGGTAACGTCCGCAATCACCCCGAAGTTCGTATTGATCCCGAGGCTTTCCAGCAGCGCCCCGCGCTCGTGGAACGCGGCTTCAGTGGCCACTGGATCGCCGTCGCGCAGGTCGGGCGCCGCAGGATAGACGTCCGATTCGAGCCGTCGAACGGTCCCGCCCTCCTCGTCAATACCGACCAACAGTGGCGCAGTCGCCACGGCATTCCAGCTCGCGACACTCGCCGCCAGCTCCGTCTCGTCCCACGGCACGTTGTCGCCCATCAGGATAAGCCCCGCCGGCTGAACCTCCTGGACGAACGCGGCAATCGCGGCCGCATCTGTTCCGGGATAGTGCAGCATAAGAACGCTCGCAACCTGCTGCTCCAAGCTCATCGCGTCCCACAGTTCTTGTGCAGGGGACGCCGTCGGTTCAGGAGTGGGCGTCGGCTGCGGTGTTATGTCCGACGACGGCGACCCGCCCTCAGTCCTCGCCACTCCCGTATTCGTTGTTCCCGTACTCGCGGCTCCTGTGCCGGATCCCGTGGGTGTGCCTGTCTGGGAGCATCCCGCCAGGCTGAGGGCGCAAAGGAGTGCGACGGTCAGACTGAGTTGAGGTGTGCGGCGGTTGGAGCGAAATGAAGGATGTGTGATGTTCATGGCCTGAGTTTTCGTCGAGAGGAACATGGTGCCGAGACACTATCAGGAATGGGGGTCTCCGCCAAGGGAGGGTGCGAGGTGGCGGTGTCAAGAGATAGTTCGAGCTGACAGCGCCAAGGGACGGGACAAGTTGACGGTACGAGCTGACAGCGCCAAGAAGGTGTTTCATGAGATGACAGCCAGGATTCCGTTAAGCCCCGTGAAAGCACTAGAGATCACCCCCGAGACTTTCGCGACAACGTAGAGCGAAAAGAATCAGATGATCTCTTTGATGTCAATGATGCGAGGGTAGGACATGACAAGAGGTACTGTGAACCGAACACATGGAGGTGTTTGAACTCTCTTGTTATATGCTCGTGAGGATAACTTCTCGTTTCCCATTTTGGCATCGGGGTCCAAGTGGGTGTGTTTATAGGGGCGTCATGAGTTCACAGAAAAGCCGAAGTGTTTCCATCATGTCTGTGCTTCGACTGATCGTCTGGGTCCTGATTGCCGGGGCGCTCGTTAAGATCGCCTTCTTCCCAACGGTCGCGGGTAATGAGAATGATGGTCTTACGCCCGGTGGAGAGTATGGGCAGCTTACTGTGCTCCCCGAGATAGCAACGATTACCAACGCTCTGAAGTTGGATGGCACCGTGCAGTCGGATCCGGCGAGCACTATCAGGGCCACCTTTGAAGGCGAGGTCACGGCGTTCTACGTGGAGGATGGCGCGTATGTGAACGAGGGGGACACCCTTCTTATCATTGAGCGTGAGGAACCGATCGAGGATACCTCCACACCGGACCCGAACAGTGACGAGCCCGTCACCCCGGCACCTCCGCGCACTCAGTGGGTGGGCAGGTACGTGTACGCCCCGGCCTCCGGAACGGTGGACTTCACGGCGATCCTTGAGCAGCAGTTCAGCATTGGCGATTCCCTCGGAACGATCCAGCCGCCCACGTTCTCGGCAACCGCATCGCTGACTCCGGATCAGATGTACCGCATCCAGGAAGAGCCTGACTCGGCAACGATCACCATTAAGAATGGTCCGGCTCCCTTTGAGTGCGGCAGCTTGGAGATCATCACCCCGCAGACTGCACCGAAGAACACCGGACAGGAAAACCCCACCGGAGACGGAGGCGGTGCCAGTGGAATTCAAGCTCGCTGTGTGGTTCCTGCGGACCAGAAGGTATTTGCGGGTCTCCAGGTGACGATGGATATTGTCGCTGGTCAAGCCACCGATGTTCTCACGTTGCCAGCCTCCGCGGTTGAGGGACGTTACCAGAAGGGCTACGTCTACGTGCCCGGCGAGGATCCCAACAATCCGGAGAAGGTTGAAGTGGGGATTGGCATTACCGATGGTATGAGGGTCCAGATCACCAGCGGAATCGAGAGCGATCAGGAAGTTCTTGAGTTCATTCCCGGAACCTCCGAGATGCAGTGCAACCCCTTCACAGGAGAAGGCTGCTGACGTGGCTCTCATCGAACTCAATGAGGTGACCCGGCAGGTCAAGCTGCCGTCCGGGGACGATCTCCACATTCTCCAAGGAGTGAATCTCTCCGTCGAAGCGGGGGAGCACATATCGATTGTGGGGCGCTCGGGAACCGGAAAATCCACGCTTCTCAATATCATTGGGATGCTGGATAAGCCCTCCTCGGGAACCTACACGGTGGACGGAAAAGATGCCGTCAAGCTTCGCGAGGGACGGCGCGCACAGATGCGTGGCGATACCTTCGGCTTCGTCTTCCAGCAGTTCAACATCTTCAACGCCCGCACGGCGCAGGAGAACGTCGAGGTTCCGCTTCTTTACACCACCGGATCGCTGTTCTGGCGCCGCCATGAACTTGCCGCGGATATGTTGGGGCGCGTCGGTTTGGGTGACCGCCTCGATTCCTACCCCACCGAGATGTCCGGCGGTGAGCAGCAACGTATCGCCATCGCGCGTTCGTTGGTGCGCCAGCCGCGCATCATCCTCGCCGACGAACCCACCGGTGCCCTCGACCCGGACACGGGCCGCTCGGTGATGTCTCTCCTTGAAGAGATCGCCGCCGAAAACAACGCGGCACTTATCGTTATCACCCATGATCTCAACGTTGCTGTCCGTGCCGATCGCGTCCTTGCACTGTACGACGGCATCCTTCACGACGTCGAGAACGCCCGCGAGGTACTCATCCCTACGGAATTGGGAACCGCCACCACCGCAACGAGAACGGTGGAGGCCGAACTCATCTCGGAGGCAACGGACAAGGTCGAACGGACCGATCAGACAATCGACTCGCTGTTCGCTGCCCCAGAGGACAGAAACGGCGCGGCGCGCGTGAACAGTCCGGCTATGGCGAATGGGCCTGTCACCGAGGTGTTCGACGAACTGTCGACTGACGCCCCTGACGTTTCAGCCGAGCCTGCTTGGCCCGCTATCGACGACGACGCCACCGGCCCGGGTACGCAACCCGCGGATCAGGACGTCGTCGTCGACGAAACACTCAAGCACTCGTGGACCCAACGTCTGAGGAGGGGCCGAAATGGGAATGCTTAACCAGATCATTGGCGCGCTCGTTGAAGCGTGGGGTGAGGTCAAGGTTCAGAAGGCGCGCGTTGTTCTTTCGCTCGTGGGCGTGACGGCGGCGGTGGCGGCGATGTCGCTCGTGATTGCCATGGGTGATCTGCTGGAGCAGGCGCAGCGGGAGATGATGGAGTCCTATGAGGGGCGTGAAGTCACGCTGCACGTCAACGCCTACCAGACGAGTGACGACGGCGAGGTGCCAACCGAGTCTGGTTCGTGCGTTGGTCCCGGCTGCTTTATGTCCGAGGAAGACGTGCCGAAGGCGGATGGAAGTGCCGATGCGAATGAGCGCCAGGCTGAGACGCAAGGACTGATTAATGACCCGGTTGGAAACGCCATGGTCACCGTCGCTAACCGCTTCAAGATCGATTATTGGTCGCGGTTGGAGCGGGCGACTGATACCCCGGGGCTGATGGGAATCAAGGAGTTTTCCGAGGTCCAATGGCAGAACACCTTCAAGGGAAATCCTGTCACAGGCGGTGACCCCAACATGTGGTACAGCCTGGACTACTTGGCGGTGGACCCGGACTATCAGGTGCTTTTCCGGCTCAAGATGCTTCAGGGGCGGTGGCTGGCTTCGGGTGATGTCAATCAGCGTGTCATACCCGTGGTCATCAACTCCACCCTGTGGGAGTACTTCGGTAAGCCGGAGATCAACGGTGCTCCCGTCCTCCTCACCATGGAGGGGCAGGTCAACCAGCAGTTGCGGATTGTGGGCATCGTCGAGGCAAAAGATTCGTGGAGCACGCAGATCTTCTTCCCCTACGATTCCTGGCAGCTTCTCAAGCCAGCTGACACCAGTCAGATGGGCGGTGGCTCGACGGAGATGCTCGTGTGGGTGGGCCCGGATCAGGTCAACGACGCCCGCAAGCTTCTCCCCGCGGCAGTCGGTTCAGTTTTGGGCGATGGCTGGAAGGCCGAGGCCTTCGGTGGTGAGGGCTTCTTCGGCGGAATGGGCGGAGAAGGAGAGGATCAGTTCGCCTCCACGCGTGTGACCATCATGGTTATCGGTGCCATTGTCATCTTCCTTGGAGCCCTCGGTCTGCTCAACGTGGCTATCGTGACGGTGCGGCAACGTATTCGCGAGATCGGTATTCGCCGCGCGATGGGTGCCTCGGCGCAGCGCGTGTTCTTTGCGGTGTTTATGGAGTCGGTGGTGGCTACCTTCGTGGCGGGTGTGATCGGCGTGGGTATAGCGGTGGTCGCCCTCCGCTACATCCCCTTGGAAAGCTTCTTGTACATCACGTTGCAGGATCAGCCGCCGTTCCCGGTGACGGCTGCGGCGGCCGGTGTGGGTATTGCGACGACGATCGGCGCTCTCTGTGGCATCATCCCCGCCTTCGCGGCCGTGCGTGTCAAGCCGATTGACGCCATCCGGTACTAGAGGTTTAGGGGTGTCTCCTTATTTCAATCGGTGCTGTATCAGAAGTCTGTCGGAGTAGAGACCTATAACGAATGCAGCTCTCACGATCAGCGAAGTGCAGGGTTTGTACACGACACCCCGGCAAATAACCGCGACTTTGTGTCAAAACCCCTCACTTGGCGGAAACTTTTGACACAGCCCCATCTGTCACGGAGCCCGCATACGCCATCCCGGATTGTGGTGGAATGTCGAGTGAAGGGGTGGGCTGACTCATTTCGATCTGGCTTTCTCGCGTGACCAGGCGGAGAAGATCACGGACGCAAGTTCGTCTGGCGTGGTCCGTAGATGGCTGCGATGATGGAAAGTGCAGCGAGAAAGAGCCAGGGAAGTGCCAGCGTGAGGCTTCCGTTTGTGCTGGTGCCGCTCGTGGCAGACGAACCGCCGGTATCGAACAACGCGCCGGTCGCAAGGCTGGCGAGGAGAACTGCGATACCGCCCAAGCTGGCGAGAAGCCCGAAGTAGGTTCCAGTTGGCCCGTCTCCCGCGAATTTGGGTACTGTGCTCAACGCGGTGGGATGGGTGATGAGATGGCCTGTGATCAGGCATGTCACACTCACCCCGACGAATGCCATGTGCCAGGCCTGTGGCGGGGCGGCGATGGCGGCAGCTCCGAGCACGAGAAAACCCATCGCCGTGACAAGGTATCCGGCGCGCAGAGCAGTGGTAGCTCCGACATGTGTAGCCCAGCGTGCGAGAGGTAGCTGTGCTCCGAACGTGACGACTGAGACCCACACGAACATCATGGCGACGGCGTCTGCTCCCAGGTCCAGCCGTGCTAGTTCCAGCGGCAGTGCAAGGTAGAGCTGGTTGTAGGCGACGAGGTCGCTGGCGTGAAGCGAGGCGAATACGACGAAGTTTCGGTCCCTTAGTGCTGGCCATGAGGGGTGTGTTGCCGTGGATGAGGAGCCAGGTCTGCTCACACTGGTGCTGTGTGCGTCGTCGATCGCTTGGGTTCTGACGTTGCTCGTGGTACCGGCTGAGTTGGTCGCGGAGCCGATGATGGCGCGGGGAGTACGTGGCAGGAAGAGCCAGAGAACAGCGGCGATGGCAACGAAGAATCCGGCACCGCACGCGGTAACGGTGGCGAAGCCCCAGTCGAGGAGCCATGCCCCGATGATTGGGCCCGTGACGGCACCAATTTCACCGGTGATGGTGAGCCAAGCGAAGAGAGTGATACGTGGTGGGCGTTCCGAGGTGGCTATGCGATGAACTTCTGCCGCGGAAATGAGGGTGTTGAGGCTCGGGGAAAATAACGCTCCTCCGAACCCTGTGAGCACGGTGCCCGTGATGAAGAGCCAGAGGATGGCGCTGCCTGACCACAGTGAAGCCGCGAGGGTTGCGAATCCTGCGATTCGCACGGCGCATCCGGCCAGGATGACTGAGCGGGCGCTGAATCTGTCCGCCAGAGCGCCTCCCACAAGGAAAAGCCCTTGCTGGGCGAACGTACGCATGCCGAGGACGAGGCCCACGGCGGTTGCGGTGAGGCCGAAATCTGCGGTGAGTGTGCCCGCAATGAATGGAACTACCGCGTAGAACCCGATGTTGAAGAGTGTCTGCGTGGCCAGCAGCAGTGGAGTATGCGAAGGAGGGGTGGGTATTCCGTCTAGTGAACCGGCCGCTGGGCCTTGCAGAGACGTGGAGTCTGTGCGATCACCGGTAGAAGTCCTCATAGTTGCCTCATTCATCCTGTCTGGGAGCCGTCGCTCATTCTATTAGTGGCTATCACAGCGGGCTTACTGCCAAATAAGGCGGCTAGCCCCGTCTCATAGCCACTGACCTCTGTTTCTGTTGTCCACGCCAAAGCTCCAGTTTGCGCATGCCAACATTCATCCCTGATAATGATTCGCATTATGGTTATCAGTTTATCTCGCCCCGCGCTTGTGTCGTTACGTGGAGTCACTGTGAGCGTTAGCTCATCAGGTTCCCGCAGTTCCTCGACGCGTGGCGCCGAGACAGAAGAAACGATCCTCCTCACCCTCTCTGAACTTGACGTTTACCCAGGTGACCGCATCGTCATCACCGGTCCGTCGGGAAGTGGTAAGTCGTTGCTCCTCAGTTGCCTGACAGGCCGATGGGCCCCTGGCCTCACATTCACCGGTGAGCGTGAATGCGTGGCCGAACGCATCGGCTTTGTGCCGCAGCGAGGCCTCGAAGCGTTGCATCCACTTATGCAGATCCGCCGCCAGTTGCGTGCGGTGACGGGCGCTAGCCAGGCTCGC